>CENP01040540.1_pt1 | contig 16807 bp, 15 predicted proteins | sample 361281 | NCBI WGS metagenome assembly CENP01 (sample SAMEA2591122, study PRJEB7988) | marine metagenome | biome: marine biome (ENVO:00000447); feature: deep chlorophyll maximum layer (ENVO:xxxxxxxx); material: saline water (ENVO:00002010), including plankton (ENVO:xxxxxxxx) | depth 70 m | reverse complement strand
TAATCCGAGGTAAGGGGGATGCGGAGTCCCACATTGACACCTGTCCCGTCGAATTCACCCACAATATCCATTCCACCCCGCCTTGCAAAGTACGGGGTTTTCATTAAAAAACCTACAAACACGCCAGCATTACTTTCAGTGGAATCAGTAATGACAGCTCCATTAGCATCTAAAAGTGCTGGAAGAGTATCTGCAGCAACTGGTGCTAATCCACCAGTTCCAAATCCAAAATATGTATCAAACTTATAATCACCCAAGTCTTTTTGACTCGACAATACAACAAAAGCAGAAAGAAGAGAGGTGTTCAAGCTAAGCATTTCTTCAGAGGTCTGTTCGCTTTGGAAAACTACATCTTGAAGACCAACTGAAACGGAAATATCATTAAACTTATAAACTCGCTGTTGAAAATGAAAACCAAATTCAGCAGGAGCGTCATACTGAGACTCTTCTAAATTGCTTAGCCTTGTAGTATCTCCAGGTATAACAGCAGAAAAGCCAGCACTAAACCCTTTACCAACCTCCATTTCAAAGAATGCACCTTTTGCAGTATTAAAAGGATTAAGGTTGTGATATTCAACCGATACTCCTGTTCTAAATAGATATGGGGTCTTTTTATTGCTTGATGTAGGAATGCGCATCATCAACCCTGGACGGGTATATGCAACTCGGGTTCCCCCTATCAATAAACAGGAAAGAACCAGGGCTGAAATAATAGCAATGTATCTGCGATTAAAATCCATTAAGCGATATATAATTTTATTTTCATCTATATTAGAAAGGTATTATTGGTATTCTTCCCAGTCTATTACATAAGAATATCCAATGAACGCTCCGAAATCCTGGGGAACATAAAGGTCAAACTTACCTACGGCTCCGGGAAGAAGGCTCGCATCTGAAACAATCCCCGTGTCAAAGGTGTTATATGAACCCTTAACAAAAGTAGTCAGAGTTTTTGTTTCACCACTCCAGTTCTTCCTAAAAACAAAGTCTACTTTTACAAAATCTGCTCTACGTCCACCTATGTTTTTAATTTCACCATCAAATATTATGTTTCCCTGCCCATCTTTTTTTTCTGAAATATTACCAACCAAAACACAATTGCCAGAAAATTTTGCGCTAGCATTGCTTGCAGAGTTATTTGAAGATGTATATCGTGGTTGTGCGAGCTTAGGCATCGGTGGCGGAGTATAGCTTTCGCGTATCTGCTCTGGTACATACTCTTGCGTGTCTTCTGTAATCACATTATCGACAATTCGTACAACCTGCGCCCTGTCGACAATTAAATACCCAACCAGAGTCTCTACCTTGAGTGATTTATCATCTTGGTAAATAATCTTACCAAAAACAGTACTACCGTTTTTTAGAATTATTTCTTTTGAATAGATAGTAAGGGGGTTAACCCACATCTTACTTAAAGCCTTTAAATCGTCCATTTCCTGAGAAAGGTGTTTGAACTCTGCAGAAAGCTTTTTTATTTCGAAGTTAAGCTCATTCAAAATGAAATCCTTACTCGGACTCCCCATTGCCTCCATGGTTTGTGGAACCGTTACTGAGATGCGTTCTGGCTGTCCACTTGGTGTTGTATTAACCTGAGATTCCGCAACTGGTGCGCTAGGTTTTTTAGTTGAGAGCGCTATGTCTCCTATATTTTCTTTTCCAGTTAGTGTGACAATTTTTTCTGCTGATCCCAAATCATCATGTGATGCCTGCAAGACATAATCGCCCTCTTCTAACTTTTTGAATTTAAATTTCCCATTGCCGCCCGTTTTTTCTTCATCAACAACTTCACCCCCTGAAAGTAAGGTGACTATGGCCTTTTTAACCTTCTTGCCATCTGAATCAACTATCCTTCCTGATAGGGTGAGTTTTCCTTTAGCAAATAGAGTGGAACCTATAAGCGTAAGGACGACTGTAGCGAGCAGTGCTCGCTTTTGTAGGCTATTAATTAGTGTCATGTTTTACCTCGGATTATGAACACTTTTAGCAACAAAATGCGCTAAAGCTAGAGGATTTTAATGCAAAATGGGCAATGTGTCAAGAATTTATAGAATGTATTGAATTTGATAAAAAATTATATAAAAATGATTATTTCCAAAAATCTTTCAAACGTTTTTCTCGTTCTAGTGCTAGCGATAATTGCTCTTTTGTTTTTTGCATTATATCCGGATTCAATGAAAGCCTCAGGGCCTTTTCATATGATTCTATAATAAGATCAAAATCAGTATCTCCAATCTTATGATAAGAAAGACCTATATAATAATGAGCTTCGCCTAGGCGAGGTTTAAGCTGAGCAGCTTTATTATATTTTTGGATAGCATCCCAGAGCCGATTTTTATTGCCTCTTTTATAAAGGGAGTGTCCTTCTGCTAATAATAAATTGTATTGAGATAAAGTATCGCCATCAGAAAGTTTTAACGCATTGGAAAAATGAAAGATAGCAGCTTCGTAGTTATTTGTCTCCAGCTCCTTACTTCCAAGTCTATTATGTGCAAATGTCAATGACTTTGTCATCGATGGTGATAAGCCAGATATAGACAAAGAATCTTCTAGGGCAACTAGAGCGGCCGGGTTAATGTGAGCCATATTTTGATATTTATTACCTGCACAACTAAAAAAACCAATCGCCAGTGGGAAGAGGAGAGGTAGATAACTAATTGACCTAACCCTCAAATAAAAAAATCTCTTTATTTTCTCTAAATGAACAGTATAGCCCTTCCATTGATTCAATCACATAATAGCGGTCTTGTATATTGCTATAATCAAAGCAGGTCAACACTATCTCTTCAATATCATAGGGTAAAAATATAGACCGATCAGATTTCCCCTTTGCACACTCAACTACATTTGTTACCTCATCAAAGGAAGATATAATTCCTGCGCCATATATCTCATATTGGATATCATTATGCGCTCTTCTATAATTATCAGATGCACCATTATTTTTTAATAGCCCATATTCATAGGTCCACCATGCAAAGTTTTGTAGTCGCTTGAGGTTATGTGTAACAAGTTCAGGACCAAGGTTGCGATGGTCTTTTATTATCTCATCTCCTAAGATACCAATTTCCCACATGAATTTTGCATAGTCTTTGTTCATTAGAAAGGGTACATGGGCTTGTATATCATGGAAAATGTCTGGCTCCGGAGTATAGCCTTTATTGTTCTTAATATCTGTACCAGAATATTTTTCATCAAACCTAGGTGACTTTCTAATTATCTCTGTTACAGGAAATTGTCTTTTCTTATTTATTTCAAAAAATAACTCTTCATCTAAAAACCCCGCTACTGATAATAGCGTCCACCCTGTTGAGTTTTCAAGCAATGGAGATATTGCACTAAAATCAGGGAACATATTATTAGGTATAGGAAGAGCTCTGAGGCCTAGTAGGTATTCACTGGAAGCATATTGATCAAGAAGAAATTCAAGATTTTGATAGAGCTCCGCCCAGATTCTATTCTCCAGGTTGTTTACAGAATCGTAGTCTTGAGGCTTAACATATTGGTCTTCAACTCCAAATATCTTAATACCATCAATGCTGTTAGGAATTAGGTTTTGAAATAAATGGTCGTATCCTTTAGCCTTAGAAATCATATGATATTTTAACAAAGTTTTTTGGAATAATGATCATATATCCTACCAAAGCCATATATACGTGACAGCGCTATTATTGCGACCAAAGTCTGAATCTTTAGATATATTACAATCTGCCCTCATGTCTGACGCATTCTTATTAAACATGTTATAGTCTTCGCCATAGATGACTGCTTGAAAGCGACCTTCTTGGTCAATGCACCATTGACGTATAAGCCCTCGCAACTTCCCAGTGCCATGACCTGTAATAATTTTTATAGCGCGAACTTGGCCCTCAAAGGATGTTTGACTTATCGAGGTTTCAAGAAGAGATTGAGCATCTTCAATACTTAGGTTGGAATGGCCAATATCAAGAATTTTTAGTTTGCTACTACTCATAATATTGCAGGAAGTTACTTGACTTTTTAATAATTTTGTAATTCATTAAATAGGTTTTTATGAGAAAAATTATTTTAGGACGCACCAATGAATCCGTCTCAGCTATTAGCCTAGGGACCTGGGCTTTTGGGGGAGCCAATATGTCCGGCAAAGTTGCAGTTGGCTGGGGAAACCAGAGTGACAATGACTCCAAGTCGGTTTTAATAAAGGCATGGGAAAACGGTATAAACCACTGGGATACTGCTGATGTATATGGAGAAGGAAAGTCTGAAGAATTAATTGGAGAGGTTTGGGAAACCGTTCCTAGGAAAGAGATTTTTATAGCAACAAAAGTTGGGTGGGATAAAGGACCCCATTCTCACTGGTACAATCCCAAACACATGCTTAAGAATATGGAGCGCTCACTTATCAACCTCAAGACAGACTATGTTGACCTGATTTACTTTCACCACTGCAACTTCGGAAATCAAGGGGAGTATTTCCAGGATGCTCTGAATACAATAAAAAAGTTTCAAAATGATGGGTATGCCCGGTATATAGGCCTATCGGACTGGTCCTGTGATAAAATATTAAACTATATTAAGGATTGTGACCCTGATGTGGTTCAGCCATATAGAAATGTTATGGATGATAGGTACCAATCATCAGGGCTAAAGGACTATATAGATAGTAACAACATCGGTGTATGTTTCTTTTCACCTATTAAACATGGTCTACTTACAGGAAAATATAATAAGCCTGCAACTTTTGAAACTGGAGATCACCGCTCTGGACTAAAGCAATTTGTAAACGAATCCATTATAGCAAAGATGAAACAAAATAAAGAAAAATTAGAGCATCGATATAATGATCAAAAATCCCCGGTTATGTATGGTGTGGTCAACGCCCTTTTTAATGATGCCCCAACAGGATGTGTTTTGCTAGGGCAAAGAAATGAAGAACAGGTTGAGGTTGCCGCATCTCTTGGAGATGTTTTATCGAAAGAAGAGAGCGAATGGATCAAAGCGCTATATTCTTAATAAATCAATTCAAACAATAATGCCTCACAAGAATAAAGACACCTTCGACCTACAAAAAGATGGTTTTTGTTTCTTGCCGTCCTTATTTAGTCAATCAGAAGTAGAATCTGCTTATCAAGGTCTTTGGGAAATAATTAATGGTGAATATAGAACTGGCACAGCACCAGAAAACCGTTTCTGGAGTTTAGGTGATGACCCAAGATTAATCATCAAAATTGACAAGCCCCACATTTGTAATAAATCAGTCTGGAGTCTTGTTACAAAACCTAAGCTGGGCGAGGCCCTGGCCTTAAAAACCAATGCTAAAACAATACAGGTTTGGCATTCTCAAGTAGTTTGGAAACCCCAAAGTTATAAAAACAGTGGAAACGCAGGATGGCATCGTGATGCCCAGTATTGGCCATTTTGGAGTGAGGATGGTTTGTATACTGCTTGGGTTGCCCTATCTGATGTTTCATCAAGCTCTGGACCTGTCCAGTTCATTAGAGGCTCCAATAGGTGGAACGCAGTCAATGGTCTTGATTTTTTCGATAAAAATATAGACTATCAAAATAAGTTATTAGCATCTCATGATGAATCAGGTCAGGTGGTTCACTCCACCCTAAAGAAAGGAGAAGTTAGTATACACTCATCGTTAACTTATCATTCTTCAACAGCAAATAAAGAAACCTCTCCAAGGGTTGGTATGGTCATTCATTTTTGCACAGACAAAGCTAAAAGAATTACAGTTTCTGGTGAAAATGCAGATTACTTAGACCAAATTAAAGACCCTTCAATCGCTCCTTATATATACAGAGAGTCAAATTGACCAAAAAAATTAAATCTATTTTCAATGACCAGGGTTATTACCTAAAAGAGGGGTTATTTCAAAAAAAAGAAATTAAAATATTTGAAAAAGAATTTGATAAAATAATTTTACAACTAAGAAAGAGTGGTGAAAACATCAATGCGAGATGGGGAAGCAGCCTAACAAAATCAATAGAGCCTGAAAACTCAGAAGTGATTCATACCCATAATGTGCAAAGCTATTCTTCCATTATGTTAAACATGATTCAAAATAGTGAACTTTTGAATTTAGTAGAATCACTTATTGGACAAGATATAGTCTTGCATCACACAAAACTGTTTTTAAAACCACCGAAAGTAGGTGCAGCTTTCCCCTTACACCAAGATTGGTCTTATTTCCCAACAAAAAAGAATTCTATGATCGCTGCCATCCTTCACTTAACTGAATCAAATGAAGAAATGGGGTGTTTAAGAGTTGTTCCTGCATCGCACAAACTTGGTAAAGTAAAAAACTCACATGGCCACGTATCTAAAAGTAAGATACACAAAAACAACTCCCTTGAATCAGCTGTTCCTCTAGTCGCGAAGCGTGGTGATGTGGTGTTTTTTCACTGCTGTACACTCCACGGGTCTATGATAAATAAATCAAGCAAACCAAGAAAAACTATCCTGGTTCAACTATACTCAGGAAATGACGAGGTGATTGATGGAAATCCCCACACAAACGTACAGCTTGTATTAAGAGGGTGGAATAGTAGCGCGACAAGAGAAGGTGTGGGAAACCTTTCCGCCTAGCTCTTTATTTGCTTGCTAGTTATCCAGCCAGCAAACATGGCCAACAACACTGATGGCAACATAACATCTAACTTGTCTATATAGGGCCCAATACTTTGGAAGTGTGGGACAACAAATTTGAAAAAAGGAACACACAGGAACCCCGTTACCATTGATGCTATGGCACCTTTTTCGGTCAGGTCTTTCCAAAATATTGTTAGAATAATAACAGGGCAAAATGTGGCCGCTATCCCAGACCAACCAAATATAACGAACCAGAATACTGTTCTCGTGGGAGAAAGGACTGAAACCGCTAGCGCCACCGCTAATGCCAAAACAGCAAGGGTAATGGTCACTTTTTTTGATAGTGCCATCAATGTGGTTTCATCAACTTGAGGGTTTAATATCTTTTGGTAAAAATCTCGCGTTACCGCACTTGATGCCACAACAAGTAAAGAATCAACAGTTGACATAACTGCCGAAAGAACTGCCGCTATATAGACACCAATAATTATTGTTGGCATTACCTGCCCCAAGACCAATGCCAAAACATCTTCCCCTGCTGTTCCCAAGACAAGCTCTGGGTTCTGTCCTGACCGCGTAAGCATGTATCTTCCTAGAAGACCAATGCAAACTGCTGCTGTATCTGTTAAAAGTGTATATATGACAGCTACCCACTTTCCTTTTTCAACCTCCGATTCATTTCTTATTGCAATAAATCTTACATATACCTGGGGAGAACCCATGAAACCTATGCCAATGGACAAAAGCCCTAAGACGCTCATTAAGTTCATCAGCGTCAATCCACCCGCGCCCCACGGATTTAATAGCCCTGGGTCGATTTCATTTAGCCCACTAGTGATAGACCCACTATCAGATATAGTGAAAAATGCTACAACGGGCAATAGCAATAACCCAACAAACATTAATGCCCCTTGGAAAAAATCAGACCATGCAACAGCTAAAAATCCACCTGAAAAAACATAAAGGATAACAATACCGAAGCCTATGCCAATCCCGGTATAATAATTAAGACCAAGAAAAGATTCGAATGTTTTTCCAGTAATGTCTATTTGAGCGCTTACATAGATAACCACAAAGAGCGAAAGCGCCGTAGCAGAGACCATTCTAAGAAGATTGGTTGATGAACCGAAGTGACTAACAAGATAGTCTGGAATCGTGATCGAATCGTACTCATTAGTCATTCGCTTGAATTTTTTTGCCATGAACTGCCAAGAAATCCAAACGCCCAAGACCTCTCCTATAACAATCCAAAAGGCGCTTACACCCAATAAAGCCCCCATGCCAGTCACCCCAATTAAGAGCCATCCAGACTCTCCTGTTGATCGAGCGGAGAGGGCAGCTATCCAATAGCTAAGCTGCTTACTACCAACATAGTAATCAGAAATATTAGAAACTTTTTTTGATGCAAAATAGCCTATTAAAAGGAGGATGCTGAAATAAAAAGCAAGAACAACTAGTTTTGATATCACAGATTACTTTCTGACTCGTTTGGCATTAAAATATTCATTGTTGGAAAAGGAATCAAAATATTGTGCTCTTCAAAGGTTTTATAAATCTCCGTATTAACAGAATCAACTGTTCTTCCCCTTATCTCTGGCTTGTGTATCCAAAATAATAACTGCAGTCTTAAACCATGATCTGCAAATTCACGGAGACGAACCCTGGGTTCGGGCGAATTCAGAACATTTTCATTTTTCTTTGCTATATTAACTAAAATTGTTTTCACCTTTTCAATGTCAGTCTTGTAGGCAATTTGTATGTTGACCCTGACTCTTTCTGTTTCTCCTGGCCCACCACTTTCATTTACTATCTTTGATGCTGCTATCACAGAATTGGGGATTGTTATTTCAATATCATCCCGAGTCATAAACCTTGTTGACCTTAAACCCATTTTCTTTACATATCCTCTTTCGCCTGTGTCCAGAAGGATATAGTCTCCCTCTTTAAATGGGGCATCGGCCATAAGGAAGATCCCTGCAAAAAAATTGGAGACTGTATCTTTTGCTGCTAAACCCAAAACCACACCTAAAACACCAGCCGATGCCAAAATACCATTAATATTAATATCCCAACTAAGGAAGATGAAGTATGCACCAAAAAGCCCTATGCCTATTTTCCCTAGGTTGTTAAACAATGGCAGAGTGTTTTTTTGTAATATACTGCTGGTTGCTGTCTGCCTTGATGCCCAGTCCATTGACATAACTAGGATCCTTGAAATAACAAAAAACCAAATAATGGTTGTAACTGTTTTAAAACATCCAACCAGAACAAATTCGACATATTCTGGAAGCGCTATTGTTTTTATCGATAAAATAAATCCGACAAATAGAATGGAATAAAAAATTGGTTTATGCAAAAGCTGGAGTATTTTATCATCCAGCGTTGTTTTTGTTGTTTTTACTACACGTTTAAAAATTAAAGAGAAAACTATATCAACAAGTTTCGCGCTGATGATTGAAGTCGCTATCAGAACCAGTCCCTTTAGGGCTGTGTTGGATAGGACAAGATTGTAATATTCTTTGAAATCAAACATGTATGCAGCCTTTTTCTTTTTCTAAAAAATTCAATTTATTTATTCTTATTGCCATAAACAGAGAAAAGTTGTGGGTTTTGATAAAAATCTTTTAGGGGGTTTGTTACCCCCGCAATTCCCTGCTCTCTGATAAGACGTACCCTATCAAAGTCAATTATAGCGGTTTGCATATATGGTCCTTCACCCGATTCTTGGAGAATAGCCCCTTCAGGGTCAACAATAATAGATCCTCCTACGCCCCCAAATCCAACGCCATTACAAGAGACCACATAGCACTGTTGCATTATAGCCGTTGCTCTTGCAATAACCTGTTCTTGAGGTCTGTCTCCCGTATTTGTCATGGTCGGAACAATGATAAGCTCTGCCCCTTGATTAACCAGGTCCCTTGCAACTTCAGGAAACCAAATATCATAACATATCATAATTCCAACGCAACCAATTCCCTCAATATTAAACACGAACGGCTTTTTTCCTGGTGTTGATTTCTCATATGGATACCATGGATACCTTTTGCGATACCTGCCTACCATTTCGCCATCTGGTGAAAATATCGGAGTTGTGTTAAACACATCATTTTTAGACCTTTCATAAATGCTTCCAGGAATTAACCAGAGCCCATGATCTTTAGCCAAGTTGGAAAAGGCGGTAGTTAATTCCCCAGGAATTTCTGCTGATGTCTTGACGCTGTCTTCAACAACACCATGGACTGCGAGTTCAGGAAAAATGACCATAGATATATCGGGAAATATATTCTCAATATGTTTTAAGTGTTTTTCAATTTGAATGAGATTCTTTTTTTGCTCTTGGTGAACATGCATCTGAACTGACGCGATTGTAATTTGATTTGCCATTGAAGAATTTTCCTGTCAATTATTTAATGTTCTGTTTCCACATTGAAGACGCAATCAAGTTTTTTGTATAATCCTGCTGTGGATTATTTAAAACTTCTGCAACATTTCCAGTTTCAATTATTTCACCCCTGTATAGCACTGCAATCATGTCTGCCATTTGTGATATAACAGCTAGGTCATGTGATATGAAAAGATATGATAATTTTTTGTGCTTTTGTAGTGATTTGAGCAACGCCAATATTGTATGCTGAATGTTGATATCAAGGGCAGATGTTGGCTCATCTAAAATCAGAATCTTTGGATTTAACATCATTGCACGAGCAATAGAGACGCTCTGTCTTTGGCCCCCTGATAGAGAATGAGGATAGCTTGATAATAAATCAAGATTAAGATTTATATCTGACATTATTTGATTAATTTTTCTTTCAGTCGATTCTGAATCTCTAATACCAACTAGCCATAGCGGCTCTAGTAAAATTTCGAAAATTGTCATTCTTGGGTTGAATGAGGCCATATTATCTTGAAAAACAGCACCAATCTTGTTAGTCAACTGATACAAGTTTTTTGGGGAATCCTTGTCAGTTTTTATCTCCAATGTTCCAGAGTCGCGATCTAATATGTTCAATATCATTTTAGCCAGCGTTGTTTTGCCACTTCCAGATTCTCCTACAAGGCCTAGAGTGGTGGATTGATATAAGTCTAGTGAAACGTTATTTATAGCTCTGTTTATTAACCCGTTATTAAAATAGCTTTTTTTAAAATTATTTATTGATAGTATCCGCTCGTTTTTATTTTTACCTCTAGGCGTATTTAGCCTACTGTTTGTTTTATCATAATTTTTAATTATTGAACTTGTATAGCCATTTGTTTCAGAAAAAACTTTGTTGGTGCTACCCTCTGTAATAATACTACCAGAGCGCATAATAGCAACCCTTTTGCAATAGCGCCTAACGCTTCCAAGGTCATGGGATATTAACAATATTCCAATATCAAGCTCGCTCTGAATTTCAAACAATAAGTCCATGACCTCTATTTTAGTATTTGCATCGAGACCTGTCGTTATTTCATCTGCAATGATGAATTCAGGAACTATTGATATTGCGAAAGCAATCATTACCCTTTGCATTTGTCCACCAGAAAGCTGATGGGGAAAACGATCTAGAATATCATGAACACTATCAAGGCGAACTCTCTTTAGCCATTTTTTTATATTGGATTTAGCATCTTCGTGTGTATCACCACTTTTCCTATTAGCAATAATTGTAAATTGTTTGCCAATGGTTTGAATGGGGTTTAAAGATTGCATCGGATCTTGAAAAATCATTGCTGTATGCTTACCTCTTAATGAGGATAGGTCAGCTTCTGTTTTCCCATCTCTAGTTATATTTCCACTAGTAATTTTACATCCCATTGGTAACAAGTCAATCAATGACCAAGCGAGCATGCTTTTACCAGATCCCGTAGGGCCTACCAACCCAAGTATCTCTCCTTTGTTAATTGTTAGATCAACATTTTTCAAGATATTTATGGCCCCACTAGATGAATGAGACTCCACATTAAGACCGCAAATCTTATAAAGCGTCTTTTTCACTTAGGAAGCATCTCTTTAGGATTTAAATAGGACCTTAATTCATCACCAATGATATTGAAAGAAATGACAGTAAGCACTATGAACAGGCCTGGGAAAAAACCCTCCCACCAATGATTAATGAATTGTGCACGTGACTGTGTTAAAAGGAGACCCCATTCTGTTTCAGGGTGTTGTGCTCCTAGACCAATGAATGATAGACCTGCAGCTGTTAATATCGCATAGCCCGCATCTAATGTTCCTTGGATAATTACTGGTGCAGCGCTATTTGGGAAAATATGTTTTTGTATGATATGAAATCTTCCTGCCCCCATACTCTTAGAGATAGAAACATAATCGGTGGCTTTTATAATCAATGCCTGTGCTCGAGCAATGCGCACGTACCAAGGAAACCAAGATACAGAAATCCCAATAATAACATTATTTAAAGATGGGCCAAGAGCTGCAGTTATTATCAGTGGCAATATCAAAGGAGGAAAAGATAAAAATGCATCTGTAATTCGCATAATTATCTCATCTGTTCGTCGGCTTGAAACGCCTGACAACATACCTATAGGAGCCCCAATTAAAATGGACAAAAAAACAACTCCAAAAGCTACTTTTAAGGAAGACAACCCCGCTCGAATTGTAAGGGTAAACATATCGCGTCCAGCAAAGTCAGTTCCAAACCAGTGCTGAGAGGAAGGCGGTTGCCCACCTCTTTCAAAATGAACAGCGCCATATATATCTTCTGCGTATTGACTAGCAAAGGGAATCAATAGTGAAAAGACAATAAGTGCAAAAAGAAATACAACAGCTAATAGCGCTGTTGTTTTTTTCAATGATATGAAGTGCGAAATCATTTATCTACCTTTGAATTCTTGGGTCAATCAATGGATAAATAATATCTAATGTTAGATTGATCACTATATACACAAAGGTATAAAAAAGGGTTACGCCTATTATTGCAGGAAAGTCATTTGTTAAAAGCGATAAGACACTAAACTGGCCCAAGCCAGGCCAATCAAAAATCGATTCTACCAAAAATGTGCCACCAAGCATTAAACCAAAGCTTAATCCTGCAACTGTAGAAACTGGGATAAGGGTGTTTTTATATGCCGACCTCATTGCAATCTCATTGGGCGAAAGTCCGTATGCGAGATAAGTCTTAAAAAATGGCTCACCCATGGTTTCTATTAATGCCGAACGAGATGTCCTTATTATAATACCCAACACACCAAAAGCCATCGTTAGCACTGGAAGAAAGATATGCCTTATGCCGTCAAGCATTAGTGCCCACTCTCCAGATAAAAAAGCATCTAGTAAAAACAAGCCGCTATTGTACGGCAAATCAATATTCAAAAGATCAAAACCTGAATATCTACCTTGAAGAGGTAACCACTGCAATACCCCAAAGAATATAAGTTGTAAGATCATCCCCAACCAAAACACAGGAACGGATAGCCCAAGATAGGCAAAACCCCTTATTAAATAATCATGCTTTGTATTTGAGTGTAGCGCTGCTTTTAATCCAAGAAACAACCCAAGTAGAATCGCAAAGGACATTGATATAAATACCAATTCAAATGTTGCAACTGACCTGTGAAATATTTCTGCGGTCACGGGTTGCCTGGTTCTTAAGGATACCCCCAAATCAAGGGTGAGGGTTTTTTTTAGAAAAGAAAAATATTGCTCATGAATGGGCCTATCAAGGCCGAGCTCTTTTTTTGTTACCTCTAGCTGCTCTTTGGTCGGGTGGTCCCCCACCCACAGTGCGGCAGGATCACCAGGTAACCAATGGGCTATTAAAAATGTAATGGAGCTCACAATTATTAAAATTAAAAAGGCGTGGGTGAACCGCTTTAAAGAGTGTCTGGTCATAACGATCGCCCAAGAAAATAAATCAACAATGTTGAATATGCCGGATTACTCCTTAAGCCAGTTATATTACTTTTGCATACTGACTGAACATTAATATCAACAACTGGAACCGCCACGCAATCCTTTATAAGCATATTCTGAATTGTTTTATATAGTTTTTTTGAGCTATCTGGACTGAAGGACTCTTGATGCCAAGCCTCAGAAAGTAAAGAGTCTACAGACAAGTTACTATAGTGCGATAAATTAAAAAGAGGGGTTTCTTCAGTGCTATATAGACCAAAAAACCAATCAGATGGTGAAGAAAGAGTTGGCCACCATGCCATAGAAATAATATTTGGAGCCGTATCTAGGTTTTTAGCCCTCTCCCAGTTTGAAGACCACAGCCCTGGCTTTAGATCAAGATCAAGGCCGATCTTTTTTAAATTATCCATCCAAAGAAAAGATGTAAGTCGATATTCTTCAGAGGTGGAAATATATGACAAATCCAGTTTCAGATCATTTAACCCAACCTTAGATCTACTTATAAACTTTTTACCCATCTCTTGGTCATAAGATACCAGGCTATCAGGGGTTTCAAATAATGGCATGTTTGCAGGAATTAATCCTTTAGCTTCATTGCCTGAATCACCATAAATATATCTAGATACCGTTTCTCGATCCATAGCAGCTGCAATAGCCCGACGTACCCAGATGTTGTTCGTGGGGGATTTTTTTGTGTTAAGTAAATAGAAATGGTTGATCCATGAAGGTCGATATGAAATATTAATGGAAGGGTTCTTCTTTAGCCTATCTAATAACTGGACGGGTATTAGAAAAGAATAGTCTGCAAGCCCGCTCTCAATCATTTGTAAACGTGTTGATGCCTCTGAAACAACTTTTATCAAGACAGATCTAAAGTGGTCATCTCTATTCCAACCTCCCCAATATTCCTTATAATCTTCCAACAAGATGTATTTGTTTTTAGACCATTTTTTAAGTTTATAGGGACCCGTTCCTGACGCATAACCCTGACGCAAAGAATCAGCGGAAACTCCTTGAATGCTAGGGGAGTAGATCCAGGCTCCGTATTGTGAGCTAACGACCTTATCAAGCGGGACAGGTTTTGACAAGTTAAATATCACTTTGTGGGGTCCATTTGTGGAAACACTGTCAACAGCCGACCATATAAAACTGGCTCCGCCATTTAATCTTTTATTTCTATCTACAACGAACTTCACAGCCTTAGAGTCAAAAGCGATACCATCATGAAACCAAACTCCTTCTCTAAGATAAAACTCCCACGTTAACCCATCAGCAGATTTTGAATATGAAGTTGCTAGCGCTGGCAAAAGTTTTGGGGGTACCGATCCAGCATCATACCACAGCAGAGGTTCGTAAATGTTTGACATAGGCAACACCTCTAGCGAAAATGCAGTTCCCGGGTCCCAATCCTTAACATCATCGTACGTAGCTATTACAAAAACATCTTCTGGTTTATTTTGATGATAGCATGAGGTTGACATTAAAACAGTTAGTGGGATGACACCCATGACAACGATTTCATTCCAAACTTTGGTCATTGCATATAGGAAGAGTTGGAAGCTCAATCCTTAGATGTTGGTTATTTGTTTAATAATAGTTTTTTTGTTGCACTATTATCACCAGAGACTAACTGATAAAAGTATACACCACTTGCAACCGGCTTGTTGTTATTATCAACCCCTCTCCATGTTGCCCGATATATACCTGGTGTTCTTGTACCATTATAAACCGTGTATATTTCATTACCTAAGATATCATATATCTTCAAAGACACATCATTCGTATGATAGATGGTATAATCAAACTTTGTATCTGGATTAAATGGATTTGGATAATTCTGACCAATGGTAAATACTAAGGGTAATTGAAGCTCAGTATTATCATTTGTCAATAAACCATCATTTTCTATCATGAATAAGTGTGGTTTATCCGCAGCAAAACTTGCTGACGAAAAAACGATGTCCCCAAGCCCATCATTATCAACATCGCCAGGAAACAGCTTTGCAACTCTTACTTTACCCTGGTCATTGCCTGGGGTATAGTTATCTGTTGTGTCATCCATAAAGATTGCTCGCTCTGTATAGCTTGCTGCTGTTAATGGGTCCCCACCGTTAAACTCCCAATCGTATACCGCTTCGTCATAGTGTGCCGCCAGGTAAAGATTTGGGTTACCGTCTCCATCTGCATCGCCAATATTTATTTGTCTTAGACCACCGGCATAGCTCTTAAAAAAATTAAAATTAGCATAAGATAAATTGCTGACATCATCTATGCCCTCAACAACAAATAATGAACCGGGCGTTGTTAAGTCTCCTGTCAATGAATTAACACCAGATGTTGCACAGAACAATTCATTGATTCCATTATTATCTATATCCGCAACAACTATTCCCTGATTTGCTCTTTGGTATTGTTCTGAACAAACATAAAAGTCTGTTTGGTATTCATAGGTGTCTTCACCGCTGTTTTCATGAATGATGAGATGAAAATAATTATAACCAACAGTGTAAATCTCTTTTAACCCATCATTGTCAAGGTCTCCTGTTGAAATATTATACCCGCTCCAATTACTCCATGCGTTGTCTTCATATTCAATGTGAAATATTGCAGAATCATTTATAATTGTATCTAATTCAAATATCATTAAACGGCTACTGCCACCCGTACCTAACTCAGTCCATGGGCCATCCATTATAGAAACGATTATTTCTTGTTGCGGGTCACCATCAAGCTCGTCTACGTATATTTGTGCGGCCTCCCAAACACTATCTAGCCCTATATCCCAAGTATAGGTTGGTGTGGATAAAAAAGACATTGAATCTGTATCCCATTCAAATATCTGTAAACCTTTTTGTCCAGGCACCCCTGGGCTTGTATCCACCAGTGATAAAATCTCATAATTTTCATCTCCGTCAATGTCTCCAACAGCAACACTTGAATAAGCATCATAAGTGCAACTTAAATCATAAAAGGTATACACCCATTGTAGCTCAATGGAATCGTTGCTTGTTGCTTCGTAATGGTAAACCCCATTGCAGAACTCCCCTGCGTATGAGCTCGAGACAACAAAGTCTCCAAAACCATCTCCATCAAAATCGTAAGGACCGAGCATATTCCAAGGAGGACCAGCAGGAATCAAACCACCAGAACCCCAAGGCTCGTTGTTCCACTTAAGTGAAAATGAGCTATCGATTTCTGTTGCAGATAGTTGAATAAACGCGAAAAAACAAACACTAAGAAAGAAAGCCTTTAATCTCATTTTTTGACCCCTAATAAGTTTCAATTCTTGAAGATGATGATAGTATATTCAAATAGAAGTTAGAGCTCAATGAAAAATTTATCCATTATATCATACTTATTTTTATTTTTACATAATGCAGT
>CENP01020440.1_pt1 | contig 16820 bp, 14 predicted proteins | sample 361281 | NCBI WGS metagenome assembly CENP01 (sample SAMEA2591122, study PRJEB7988) | marine metagenome | biome: marine biome (ENVO:00000447); feature: deep chlorophyll maximum layer (ENVO:xxxxxxxx); material: saline water (ENVO:00002010), including plankton (ENVO:xxxxxxxx) | depth 70 m | reverse complement strand
GAATAGAACTGATATTGTTCAGAACCCACCTGAAGAATCACCTTCAGTTCCTGTTCAAGAATCACCTTCAGTTCCTGTTCAAGAATCACCTTCAGGTCCTGTTAAAGATTCGCCTTCAGCTCCTGTTGAGGAAATAACTGAACCCGTAGTTAAGACACAGGAAATAGACTCTACAAGCAGTTCTAAAACTACAGAAGTTTCAAACGAAGTAAAAGAAGTCCAGTTTGTTACAAAAGTTAAAGAGGTTGAAGCTTTAGACACAACTGAGGCTACTTCAAATTCAGTTACAACAGTGCAAGAAGTTCTTAGTGATATGATGGGAGATGCTCCTGCTTGTCCAGATTGCGGACACATAACAATAAGAAACGGTTCTTGCTATAAATGCCTAAACTGCGGAAACTCTTTAGGTTGTAGCTAAATCTTTAACTTTAGAAATTTTTCTAACAACAGTTAATAACAACTTTATAATTAAATTTAATGAAAGATTTAACAGTCATTGTCCCATTTTTAAACGAAGAAAAGTTTCTTAAAGAGTCAGTTAATAGGCTTTTAAATATCGATTTAGACCTAAAAATATTTTTATATAATGATTGCTCTACTGATAAATCTAAGGAAATAGCAATAGAGCTAACTGAAAGATATAAGAATATAGATTATTTTGAAAATAAATATCAAAGAGGTAAAGGAGATACAATTGCTCGAGCTTCAAAATTTGTAAAAACTAAATTTGTTGCAATACATGATGCAGATTTAGAGTATTTTCCTGAAGATCTAGTTGAAATGTATGAAAAAATTATTCAAAATCAAGAAAGCTTAATTTTAGGGTCTAGGTTTACTGGCAGTAAGAAAAGAGAAAATATTTATACTAGAACTTTGATTGCAAACCGTGCGATGTCGTATTTTTTTTCATTAATTCATTTTTATAAAATTTCAGACATCGCAACTTGTTATAAAATGATGCCTACACAATTTTTAAAAAATATAAATGTAAGTGAAAAAGGTTTTGCAGTAGAGGTTGAAATACTATCAAAATATTTAAAATATAAAAAATCGGTTATTGAAGTTCCAATAAAATATAGTGGAAGATCCTATGAAGATGGAAAAAAAATAAAAACATCAGATGGGATTGAGTATATTATTAAAACTTTAAAATATAGGTTTTTTGACTAATAAATATCTACTATGTTTTTATTTTTAAATGATTAGAATTTGTATCAATGATTAGCGTTATTATTCCTTGTTACAATGAAGAAAACATAATTACTGATAGTATCCAAAGAATTTATAATTTTTTTGAAGAAAAACAATATGTTTTTGAAGTAGTTGTAATAAATAATGCTTCTACAGACAACACCTTAAAACTTTTAAATGAAATAAATAAAAACTATAGAATAAACATCCTTAACGAAAATAAAAAAGGTAAAGGAAATGCAATTAAGTTAGGTCTTTTAAATTTAAAGTTTGATAATGTTTTGATTTTAGATGCTGATCTATCTACCGATATTAGTGAATTTGAAGATGAATGGTTGAACTTACAAGATAAATTACTAATCGGTTCAAGATTTATTGGAGAAGAAATAGATTCTCCTAAAATCAGAAAAATTTCAGGCTTTATTCTAAATTTTGTCATAAGGCTTTTTTTTGATATTAACTATAGAGATACTCAATGTGGTTTTAAGTTTATTGCTTACGAAGACATAAATAGCTTAGCTAACGAACTTTCAATAGAAGGGTTTATGTACGATTTAGACTTAATAACTTTGTGCATGAAAAGAAATCTTGAAGTTAGAGAAATTCCGATAAGGTATGTATTTAATGAAAACTCATCTGTCTCGTTAATTAGAGATCCTATAATTATGTTGTTTGAAATGTTTAAAATTAAAAAAAGATTAAAAAATTAACCACTTAGATAAGCGTTTCTACATAAATCATTTTTTAATTCAACTCTACATTCCTCAAAAATTTCATTTATATTTCCAGAACTAGTGTTTTCAAAATAAACTAATGTGATATCTAAAAACAATATAACTAATAAAATATATTTAATTTGATTATTAATAGTATTCTTTTTTGTCACAAACAGCATGACAAAGTAAATAAGAATTGCAAAATATATTAAATTTTTATTGTTATCAATAAAAAATGTAATTAACGATAGCAGGACAAAAATGTCAATTTTTTTATCTATCAATTCAATACCCAATAAATAGACAATTGAAACCAGAACTATAATTGTGAAGTGTTGAGTGTGTCTGATCCATTTTGTACTATTTAGAATCCAAAACCATAAATAGATAAATGTTGTAGCAAATGTTATTGGGACTGTAATATTTCCAAAATAATTATCTATATTTTCTTTATTTCTTAAAATAATCACTATAAAAATTAAAGGTATTACCAAAATTCTTCCTTTTTCGTATGTAGACCAAGTAGTAAATTCTGATGAATTTAAAGTCAGTATCAAGTTTTCAAAAAATCCACCTGAATTATTCTGTACTCCAGAGGTTTGATGATTTGTAATAAAATAAAATTGATCGTTTAAATAGTCAATTAGATTTCCTTTTTCGTATTTGAAGTGAGCTAGTGTTAGCCAGGGAACCATCGATAACAAAAATACTAGTGTATCATTAATGAGATTTTGTAAATTTCTCTCCCTATAAAGAATCACAATGTAAAAACCAACAAATGGAACTAACATTAAAAACTTTCCATAAACTATTGATAGACAAAACAAGACAATTGAAAGTTTTCTGAATTTTGCAAAAAGAAATATTGCATTTATAAAAACTAGTGTTGAAGGTATCTCCCCAATAGAATAAAGACTTCCTTGCCACCAAGGAATAAGGATTAATACAAAAGCTGTAGATAAATTTAAGAAACTAGTTTTTTCAATTTTATATGCTTTTGTTAATAAATAAACAAATATTGTCTGCATGATAAATATCCATACAAAATTTGATACTCTTGCAAATGCAAGGCTGTTAGTTAAATTCCAACCAATAACACTTCCAATTGCAGCAATAGGGCCAGTAGTAATATCTACACTATAATTTCCACCGAGCCATAAACCAGCATCAAAATCAAAACTTCTAAAAAAATTAACATGTGATGTTAACGTTATATATTCATCAATAAATCTTGGTAATCTCAATGATTTAGTTTTAATGTAATCATAGAAAATTATCGATTGGAAGAGTAAAGCAGTCCCAACAAATATTTTTGTTCGTTTGTATTCTGGTATATTTAAAAAATTCCTGCTAATTTTCTTTGTTTTTAAATATCGGATTAGTCTTTGTACGAAATGTTCTTTGTATACTTTAAATAAAAGTAGGCATAAAAGTAGAGCCGTACCAGTCCATAATCCATAATCAAAAATTGTTGTTTTATTTGGCTCAAAACCTAACTCAACATAATAAAAACACTCTGCAAATGAATTAACTGTTGCTGCTCTTCCAAAAAAATCATAGAGGTTTATCGGAGAAAAACTTAGGTCATTTTGAAATATGTAATTTGAATCTTGCGGAGTAACTTTGACAAAACCGTCTGGAATCATTCCACAAATTTTTGTGATTATATTTTCATCCATGAAATATAACCTTAATATCATAAATCTTGATTGTTTGACGTTTATTGAAACATTTATTTTCTTTAGAGTTAATAATCTATCTCTAAAGTTTTTAATCTAATATAATTGTTTTACTAAGGGCGCTTAGCTCAGTCTGGCAGAGCGCTTCCCTTACAAGGAAGAAGTCACAGGTTCAAATCCTGTAGCGCCCACCAATGTTTATGAAAATTTATACATTTGCTCTTAAAAAAGTTAAACATTAATTTAAAAAGATGACATGTTACTAACTTTTACTTGAATTTTTGATCCAATCATTTTTAGATTTTATGACATTAAGAGTTAGGTCTATTTCAGCAGATAAACTATTTTGCCAGTGAGATTTACCATGCATCCTTTTTCTATAAATAATATTCGGTCTGTATATTGGTAATTTGTTAAATTTAAAATAAAATAAAACAAAAACATCAAAAGAAAAATCATTTGGTATTCCAGATGTATTAAAAAAACTTTTATTTACCAAATTTGGGGTTCCACCTGAGTCCATCATGTTAAATTTTATAAAAGGTGAAACAATTAAACCAAATATAATCGTTTTTAATCTATCCATTAGAGGTCTTTCAACTCTTTTTGCTTTTAATAAAAAATCTTGTTCTTTAATTTGAAATTTTTCCAAAAATATAAACACATCGTGTGGATTTAGTTTTAAGTTACCTGGCATCCAGGCCACATAATCTTTCTCAACAAATGATGCACCGTATTTTACTCCACCACCAAAACCTAGATTCTTTTCAGATCTAATCAGCTTCCAACAACTTTCCTGATGCTTATTATGTTTTGAATATTCAACTAACTCATTAGAACTTGATCCATTATCAACTAATAAAAAAATTTTTTCTTTAATATTTATATTTTTAATAATTTCTATAAATTCTTTAAAATTTTCAAAATCATTATAGAAAGGTACAACAATTTGATAATTTAAATTATTTTTTTTCATCTATTAAAAGGTTAACAATAATTAAAGTATTATTTTTAAATCAAATAAATAAGTTATTATATATCTATGTCATTAAACATTCTCGTAACTGGTTCTTCGGGATATTTGGGATCATCAATATGTGAATTCTTATCAAAGACAAATCATAATGTTACAGGTGTAGACATTAAATCACCTGAAATTGAATATAAAAATTTAAATTATGTTGTTAGCTCGTTGGAAAGCTTTATAAATACTGATAAATCTCTTTTAAAAAGTTTTGATTTGATTATTCATTCTGCATCTGTTCTCCCCTATAAAGGGGAAAGAAATGAGCTTGTCGACACAAATATCAAGACAACAAAGTTACTTGTTGACAATATAGTGAATAATGAATCGTTATTTTTTGTATACATTAGCTCAAGTGGTGTTTATGGGAATCCCAAAGATCTTCCTATAGATAAGGGAACTGAATTAAATCCTCTTGATTTATATGCTAAAACAAAAATATCATCTGAAAATTATATACAAGAGAATATAAATGAAAAAAGATTTTCTATTGTTCGACCAAGAACTATTTTAGGAGAAAACAGGGGTGGAATATTTTCTATATTTTTTTCATTGATTAAGAGAAATATACCAATTCCAATCCCAAATAAAGGTAATCAAAAAATTCAGTTTGTAGATGTTCATGATCTCACAAAGCTAATTATTTTTTTGGGAGAAAACAAAATAAATGGAATATGGCCTGGAGCTGCTCCTAATCCAATGCCGTTAAAAGAGCATCTAAATTATTTAGGAAGTGTTTTGAATAAAAAAATTATCACTTTTAATGTAAACCCAAAGCTCTTTTTATTAATTGGAAACATTTTAATTTTTTTAAAAATAACGAATTTTACAAAATGGCATTTTGGAGCTTTCCCAAATAGTTTTTATTTCGATTATAAATGGAAGCCCAGTGGATTTGATTATGAATATGATTGTAATGATTCATTTATGAAATGTGCCAGCTCTACATTTTTAAATATCAAAAAAGACAATGATGAATAGTTTAAATTACAATAAATTCAAAACGGTTTTACAAATACTTGATTATAAGTACGATTCCACAAAGTGTGAATTAATTAATGAAAGATTGAAAAATACTGGATTTATTAAAATTGTTATTGATATTTTTTTGGTATATCTTAATTTATCAAACGTTTTTACAAAAAAACATAAACTAAATAAAAAGATAATACTTTTTAAATTTGTTGCTGGAGTGACTATTTTAGTATACGAATCATCAACAAATTTAAAAAATATAAAATCAATAAACATCGATTATAAATTAAATAATGATGAGATATTTGATTCAGTAGTTGTAGGAAGTGGACCTGGAGGTTCAATAGCTTCATTAAAGATGGTTGAGAATGGGGAAAATGTTTTGATGATCGAATCCGGGAAGTATTTCAATCAAGAATCAATAGAGCATCATTCTTTTGATCAAACTAAGCTTCAATTTGCTAACGAGGGAATGAATTTTTGTTTTGGCAACATTCCAATGATTTATGCAGAAGGTGAAACATTTGGGGGTGGAAGTGAAGTAAATAGTGGGTTGTACTTTAAATTAACTGGTCATTACAAAAAAAAATTTCTGGAAATATCAGAAATAAATGAAGAAGAATGGAATACAGCTGAAAAGTTAGTTGAAAATATCCTAAGTGTTCAAAATTCACCTAATTTAGAAAATACTAAAATAAAATCCGCACTTATTGAAGGGTCTAAAAAAAATGACAATATTACATTTGACGAGGTTCCAAGGTGGAGAAAATATGAACCTTTAGAGGAAAGTCAGACAATGCAAGTGACTTACTTAAAGAAAGCCAGAGATCTTGGTTTAAAAATTATTTGTAATTCGTCAGTAGTTGGAATTATCCCAGGTAAAGAATACATAGAAATCAATATGCTTAAAGATAACTCTTCAAGCACAATTAAAACAAAAAAAGTAATTTTATCTGCTGGAACAGTCGGTACTCCAAAAATACTAAAAAAATCTGGCCTGTTAAAAGAAAGTGTAAGTTTCAATTTTCACCCTATGCTCAGATGTGTGGTTGATTATGGGGAGTATGTAAATGATGGAGATTTATTTCCGCCGTTTATGTCATGGACAAATGATTATAAACATAAATTTGCGTACTCTGTCTCAACATACCCTTATATAAAAGCTACATTAGCTGCAACTGGTCATTATGATATGAATATAAATCCACAAAATTTTGCAAGTTATTACAGCAGTACTGTTTTTGAAGAATCAAAAGGTAAAATTCTTTATTTTAAAAATAAAAGCTTTCCATTTATTTATGTAAAAAAGAAAGACAGAAAAAAAATTAAAGAAGGATTTGTTTTACTAAAAAAGATTTTGAATGATGGTGGGATAAAAGAATTATGGCCAAAATCAGACTTTTCACCAATGACTGCAGTTCATATTTTTGGATCATTACCTCTTAATATGAGCAAAAATATTGGTAAAAATGGAGAACTTAATTCAGATAGTAGAATTAAAATTTGTGACGCTTCATTATTACCTATTGCTCCTTGGGGTAACACTCAGGCAGTTGTTATGGTTTTGAATGAGATACTAATGGATAGATGGATAAAACAAATTGCAAAAGAAAGTTAATATCTATCTTTTTGGGGGAAACTCAGAAATTGGAAATGCAATACTAGATGGTTTAGTTCTAAGAAATAAAAACAATGAAATAATTATTAAATCATTTGTTAGAAGTGAAATAAGACAATCAATTAGTGGCCAAATAAAATTCGTAAACACATATTTTGAAGCAACAAACCATATTGATAGCAATGATAATGAGCAAAATATCTTTATATTAAGTTTTGGTGTTTTAAGAGAGGAAAATAAAGAAGTTAAATTTATTGATAACCTCAGATATCACTTAGATATCAATACTTTTGAAAAAATAAATATATTAAGATTTTTAGAAAAAAATTATAAACATTCAGAAGTTCACATAGTCTCAAGTATATTGGCTGATTTTATTCGTCCTAGTGTTGTTTCGTACTGTTTATCAAAAATGTTGCTTGATGTATACTTGCAGGAAATAAATGGAAATTATTTTGACAAAAATTTATTTATTTGGAAACCTGCTTTTGTAATCTCAAATTTGAATAGAGGAAGAAATGCGTCTTTTTTAAAGACAAACACCAAAAAAATTACAAACAGCGTTACAAGTAAGGTAAAAGGGGATGCTTATTATATTCCATTTTATTCAAAATATTTAACGATTCTTGCAAAAAGATTATCAACTTTGATTAGATTGATAGATAAAAGAAACAATTTTTAATATTCAAATTTAAAAAAATATAAATATTTTTTTTGAACATATTCATCATTGCAATATGTATTGCATAAATATATATTTTCAATTGAATGAATTAATTTGCCACAATTATTATCTGGTTTTATATCAACATATATAAAGGTTTCAAAATTTTCAAATACTTTACAATCCCCAGAGTAAAATTTATTTACTTTGCTAATTCTTATTCTCCAATCTGTTATTTCATATATATTCATTGGAGGAAAATACAAATTTACATAATTTGGTATTCTAGTTTGGTATTCAAGGTCAGAAAAATATATATTCTTATCTAAATTTTCAGATGTAATTATCAATTTTGGATTTTCTTCTATTACATAGTTTGCAAGATCTATTGAAACATTATTTCTTAATGCATAAAAATTATCAAAATTAATTTTCTTATCTAAATTTGTAATTTGAAAAAAATTAAAAAACCATATAATAAAAAATAAAATTATAACTTTTTCATGATATTTTTTCTGAATTATTAGATCTAGAAAAATAAAAAAAGCTGTCAAAATCAAAAATATATAAAATTTAAATGGATATAGAAGTACTACATAACTAAAAGGAAAAAAATAATTGATCAGTGTTAATATGACACAAATAAAAAAAGTAAAGTTAAGTACATTTCCTAACAATTTATTAGCTATTAAATCTTTACTTTTGATAATGTAAGCAATGAAAAATATTATTAAAACATTTATAAATTCGTAAATAAATACATTTTTAAATTCTTCAAATTGAGTAAGTTCATCAAAAGGATAAATATGGTGGGGGAATAGTTCAGTGATATAAAAACGAATATTATCTAACGTATCATTATTTCTTTTTATTAATACATCACTATAGACATTACCTATCAATGGAATAGATAAAATAAATATTAAAAAACTATTAACAAATATTTTTTTAAAACCAAGATATTTTAAGTATATATAAATTACTAATGGCGCTGATAATATTGCAACAGCAAAATGAGTATAAAGTGAAAGTACTATAAAAAATATAAACTTTGACTTTTTGTTTTGAATAATGAAAATAAGTGAACTAAAAATAGCAAGAAATGAAAAAACTTTTGGCATTATTTGGCCAAAAAAATACTCTCCACCAATTAATTCGTAGTTGTAATAAATTATTGTCATGCCAACTAACCCAATAAATTTAGGAAAATTTAATATCTCAATAAAATTTTTGATTATCCATGTAAGCCAAAAAATTAATATAATAGTTAAAACTAATTTAGATTGATCATTAAAAAAATTATTAAAAATTGATATAAGTTCCTGATATGCAAAAAAAGAATTTTCATTACTGAAATTAACACTTAAATTAGGATCTATTGTTTTCCATTTCTCAAAATAATAAATCTCATTGGATATAAATCTACTGTAATATAATCCAGAAAAGATAAATACATTTAAAAATATAAAAAAATTAAAAATATAAGTATTTTGAAAATTGCTATTTTTAAGAAAGTAGAAAGAAAGAAATAGAAAAATACCTTTTGTTAATATAAATAAATAGTTTGAGAAGTTAAAAAATAAAAAATTATAAATTATTAAGATTGCAAAAATAAACATAAATAAAAATGCGTACATTGAAATAGTTTTATCCTCTTTTTTATAAATCATGAAAAAAAACGTAATTAAAAATATTTGTGAGTAATTTACAAGTGACGTGCTTGTTACAGAGTAAATAAAAGCTTTATTTTGAATTAATTCAATTTTTATAACCTTTGAATAACATTTAAAGTTTTCTACCTCCGGTAAAAAACTAATTGAATATGGTATAACTTGTATTTCAAAATCATTGAGGTTTTTGGATACTTCATAAGTTCCATAAGTGCAAGGATTTGAGTTTATATGACTATCAATATTCTGTATATCGTGAAGTTGATGTGAATTGAAACTTAACATCATAAACAATGCAATCAGAAAAAAAATTATTACAAAAAAATTAATTAGCTTAGTTAATGAAATTTTTTTATTCAATAACATTCTTTAACATGCTTAGGTACTCCTGTGGGGTACCGCAATCAAAGTAACTACCATTAATAATTTTATAATTTATTTTTTTATTTTTTTTTAGCGCATTAGAAAGAGCGTACCCTAAATGTGGATCATTATTATCTATAAATGGTTTTAACTCTCTTGAGAATGTAAAACAACCCCAGTTTAAATTATATTTGCAATTAATATCCTTGTCTTTGATGTCAATTATATATTTATCATCTACATCTACTTGTCCTAATTTTCCATATTGATCTTCTCTAATAGTCCAACATGCAACATCAGCAATCAGAGGATTTTCATCAAGCAACTCATAAGGCTTTTCTCCAAGAAAATATGTATCTGGCATACAAAGAAAATGAGTTTCAGCCTTTGAGATTGATAATACCTTTGAAATTGTTTCAGACATTGTCTTGGTTGCCATCGGTAATATTGTTATTTTTTCATCTATAAATTGAAACGTTTCGAAAAGAAGGACCAAATCTGGTCTTGTTGGAATCCAAATACGTTCACAATTTTGAATAAGATTATCTATATGTAATCCAATTAAAGACTCATATTCATTAGATGATGGGAGCAAAAATTTAGGAATTCCTTGCATTCGAGTCGCAAGGCCTGCAGAGGGTAAAATAGCATCCATGAATTTAAACCTTTTTTATATTGTTCATTATTTTAAAGACTATCTTTTGTTACTGCAGATAAAATAGTATTTTTAAAAAAATTAAATTTATTTCTTGTTCCTTCTTAAGTGTTCTTTGATAATAAATAAATGATTATTTATAAAAAATTTTTTAACAAAAGAGCAAATCAGGATTATTGAGTAGGGAAATGACTCATATATGCTGATAAATTATGAAAAAATACAAAGATTAACATACCAATAATATATAAAAAGTATCTTTGATTTTTTTCTCTTATTTTGTCCAAATTTACGATCCCTAAAATTCCTAAAAGATGAAATAAATGTATTATATAGGTTGCTTTATTTGTATCCCCAGTAGGTAACACTGGATAACTAATCAAGAACCAAAGATAACCAAAAAATGATGTTAACACTGCAAAAAATAAATAAATAACGAAATAGTCATCTGGTTTCTTTATTTTTTTAATTAGTGATCTATATCCAATACGGAGTCCAAACAACAAAAACAATGTTGGAAAAATTGACACTATATTTACTCGAGATAAGTAATCACCAATAAATAATTGATTTCTTCCTACATCTAATGCTCTACTAGTGAATGTAAAATATCCCCAATAATCCCCCCATAAATCTGCATATAAAACAGGTAAAAATTGATTTTGAAAATAAGGTCTTATAGGTTTTGTAAATACCATGCTAACCTCTTCACCAATCGGAAAGTAAAATGATAAAGGCTGGTTTGTAAGGCGAAATGGTATTGATTCTCTATTAAATGTTGTGAAAGATCCATAATCAAAATATAAAGAGAAATAAAACCACGATGATAATAAAAATCCAATAAAAAAAGCTCCAGAAACAAACTTAAAATATTGTATTTTTTCAGACTTAGATTTTATAAACAATATAAGAAAAAAATAAGAAGGGAAAAGCAAAAAGCCCCATTGCTTACTTAGTGCTAATAAACCTATTGTTAAACCAAAAAATAACATATCTTTTATCTCGTACTCAAAATTATTATTCAATAATTTGATAAACAACAAAAGAAGTAAGCTGTTGAATAGTAAGACATAAATTTCGCCTCTTAGCATTCCAATTGCTCGATAATTTGCTGTAAAAATTACAGTTAGTAAAAAAATTGAAATATTTAAAGAGTATTTTTTTTTAATAAGATGCTTAAAAACTTTTGTATAAAGAAATAAAGTTAATAAAAAAAGTAAACTTTGAAAAAGTATATTTGCAAAACTGTAAGCTTGACGACAAGTTTCATAAATATTTTCAGGTTGGATATAAATTTTACATATTTCATTTATAAAAACTGGAAATAGATATGGCAACGGTGGGCTAAAGAACTCATAGGTGAAAGTCGAAGAAAGTTCTGTAGTTCTACCAGGTAAATACATATTCAAAAAATTTTGAACATAAGCATGATGTGCTTCACCATCGTAACCATAAATTTGGTCATAGTGAAAAAGGTTATAACCCAAAACAAACATTAATGATGAAATGAGAAATATAAAAAGATTTTTTTCATATTTTTCATAATTTTTTAAAATGTATAAATTCATATATTGAATGATAGTGTAAATTATTTGAATGATATTATTTAGTAAAATGACACTAATATCAAATTTATGAAATCAAAGCTACAAAAAATTTTTTATGACAACTTTGTGGTTAATTTGCTAATAGCAATTTTCTTATCACATATTTTCTACAAAATTACATTTATCGATAGGATAAAAGGTGAATTTGAGCTTATTGATCAATTAAAATCTGGATCAGTAATTTCGACCCAATTTTATGTTGAATCACCAATTTTTACTATGTTAGGGTTTGTTTTTAGAATTGATAATTTCGATGTTTATCTTCTATTTGTCTATTTATTTAGTCTGGTTTTACTGTTTTTAATTGTTTTTAATCTTAAATTCCTAGGCAGTTATTCAACATTTTTTTTATTAACAGGCTGGGTTGTAACCATATCATGGTTTATGGGGCATGTAGATGTTCTATCAGTATTACTCATATTGTTAATTTCAAAATTAACGCTTGAAAATAGTGTTGATCAGAAAAAATTAGTAATATTTTATTTTCTTTTAACAGTAAATCACAATGCAATTGCATTTGTATGCTTTTTTGTACTTTTAGTTCTAATTGAGAAAATTAAAAGAAAAAGCTTTCTAATCTATTCGCTTGTAGGACAAGTTGTTGGAAATATACTAATTTCATTTTATTTAAATAGAATTAATTTCTCTGGAAGGGGAAGGTTAAGGTTTGTATTTAATGACAATGTTATTTTAGATTCTATTAACTTTGTGTCAGAAAACATATTTATTGTTATTTGGTCAGGATTTATGAGTCTTTTAATCTTGCAAATAATTTTTTCAATTACAAATGGATGGGATCTGAATAAAAAATTTATTATCTCAACTTTTATTTGTATATTTTTTACTTGTATCGCATTGGATACAAGTAGAATTTTTTCACTTGCTGTAATACCAATCTCAATATATTCAATTAGTAGTTTCAATAAATCATCATTTATAAAGGAAAACTTGTCATATTTTTATATTTTTACTTTTATTTCAACTTTATTAATTGGACCAAGATTTGTTCATGGCATGGCATTAACAAATTCGCCTAATAACTCAATTGAATCATTTTACAATCTTATTCCAAGGATTGTAAATTCGTTAATGAGTGGTATCTGGAGTTAATTAATAAAAAAGTATTATCTATAGAATTGATATATTGATATATTTAAAAACAATTCGATTAAAGCAATGGCTTAAAAATATTCTTATTTTTGTTGCAGTGTTTGGTGCAAACGAAATTAATTTTTCAAATATCAAAATATTGGTACAAGTATTTGTAGGGTTTTCTTTAATAGTCTCATCAACATATATTTACAATGATTTCAAGGATATTGAAGCTGATAGACAACACCCGGAAAAAAACAAAAGACCGATAGCCTCAGGCAAAGTATCTAAGAAGTCTGGGAATGTACTTATGACAATATTGTTTGTTCTTGGAAAATTAATCTTGCTGTTTAATAATCCTCTTTTACTTTTTTTCTCATCTTTATATGTATTAACTACGATTTTGTATACAACAAATCTAAAATTTATAAAATATTTTGATATTGTCTCAGTTTCTTTACTTTTTATTTTAAGGGTTTTTTTAGGAGCGTATGCAGTATCAGTTCCATTATCTCTATCACTAATTATGTTTGTTTTCTTTACTAGCCTTGGTTTGGCTGCAGGTAAAAAACTTTCAATTTTTTTAAATGATGCAGTTGGAGAATCAAAGGTCAAAACATTCTTAAAGTCTTCTTATGATAAAAAAGAATTATTAAACATTGTTCAAATTACCTCATTATTCTCGTTTATTACATATTCATACTGGATTTTCATAATAAAATATTTAAATGAGATAAATATTGGTACTGTATTTTTAATCTTATCATGTATATTTTTAGGAAGATTTCAGTTATTGTTTATAAAAAAAACTAAAGCCGGTTTAACTGAAGAAATTATTGAGACAACAATTAATAATTATGACTTTTTGATAACGACTGTATTATTTGGTTCAACTGCTGTAGTAGGACTTTTATTATGAAAAAACATATAAATACGTGGGGCAATATTGCAGGAAAATCAGTTCTTATAACAGATGACATATCTAGTTCTAATAATCCATTTGTAGCATTTGGAAATAATAATTCTTACGGAGATGCTCCTATAAGTGCATCTGATACAACTTTTTATCTAAAGAAAAGTAAAAACAGTAATAATGATCCAACACAAACAATTTCAAACTATGTAAACACTAATAGCAAAATTTTATTCGGCATTCCAGGAAAAAGTGATGTTACACTTGCCGGAGCTATTGCGTCTGATACTCATGGAAAAGATAATGTTTGGGGTGGAAGTTTTGCTAAAAATATTGAGGAGATTTTATTAACTACAGCTTCAGGAAAAGTTATATCAGCATCAAGAGAAAAAAATGATGATGTTTTTTACACTACTATTGGTGGTTATGGTCTAACTGGAATAATTAGTGATATCAAGTTTAGGGAGGTAAGTATACCTTTCAGTAGTGTTTTTTTTACTGAAATAAATTTTGGTAATGGTATCAAAAATCTTTTGAATTCATTTGAACCTACTGAAAATCAGTACTGGGTTGGTTGGGTTGATCTTGTAGGAAAGAGAAATAATTGGTATGTTGAAAAATCAATATCAAAAAATTCTGAGTTAATAAATCGTAAAAATATTCAAAATGAAAATAGTTTAAAGTTTGGATTTGCTTTTATAGGTAGAAATAATTTGAATTCTATGAGGATAGTAAATCAAATTTATTTTTTATCAAAAAAAATAAATTTTCAGAAAAATAAAAAATTTGATGAAGTTTTTTATCCATTGGGAAAAATTTCAGATACTAGAAATTTTGCAAAAAAAAGAAAAATTGTCCAAGTACAGTTTTCATTGCCAATAAAGAACGAAAATAAAATAGAATATTTAATTGACTTGTTGGTAGAGGAGCAAACACCAATTCTTTGCAGTGTCAAAAGGCTTACGCATAATGAAAGCAATATTAATTTTTCATTTGTACAAGATGGATGGACTTTTGCAGTTGATTTTCCTTATGAGACATTTAACAAAAAAACTATACGTAAATTTTATAGTGAACTAATTAAACAAGAAGGAAAAATCTATTTAGCTAAAGATATATCTTTAAATGAAGAAGAGTTCAAATCTATGTATCCTAATTACAAAGATTGGTCAATGATTGTTGAAGAAGTTGATCCAGATAAAAAATTTCAATCTGAAATGTCTTTGAGGCTTGGTTTAAAAAAATGGTAAAAGAATCAATTGTAATATTTGGTAGCTCATCAGAAGTTGCAGTAGAGTTACAAAAAATTTTGAAAGAAAAACATTTTGATTTTTATTCTTTATCAAGATCAGAAGTCGAAAAAAATTTTTCAAATCATACACAAGTAAATGACTACCTTGAAGATTATGAAAAAATTTACACTTTATTTGATCAGCTTGGCCCAACATATGTAATTTTCTTTAATGGGTTTTTGGCAGAAAACAGAGATCAACAAATACCAAGCCTATCAGAAATTAAAAAAACTGATTACATAAATTTTTTAGTTCCATATGAACTATCAAATAAACTTGGAAGTGATTTTTTAAACATTAAAAAATTTATATATATATCAAGCATGTCAGCAATTAGACCAAGATATAAAAATTATGTTTATGGTTTGTCTAAGCGTAAGTTAGAAGAAGGTATAAGGTATCTAAGCTTACAATCATATTTAATTTTTAGGTTTGGGAAAATTAAAACAAAAATGTCTAAAAATCATAAGGATGCCCCTTTTACAATGTCTGCTGAGCAGTCAGCAAGAGTAATACTAGATAAATTAGATAAAACAGGAATAGTTTATGGAAATGCTGGTTTATATGTAATATCTATGATCATAAAAATATTGCCTAATTTTGTATTTAAAAAGATTAAATTATAAATCTTTAAAGGCAGTCTTAAAAAAAGTACCTTCATCAATATAGATATTTTCTTTTTCCATAGTACATTTTAAATTTATCCAACACGCATCACCAACATCTGGCTTAACCCAGTCACCAATTGAAGGTTCATACTTCGCTAACTCTACTGGATCAAATAATACAGTTTCAGGAGTATCTAAAAAAGCTTGATAAGAAGAAGCTCTTACAAGAAAAAATATAGAAATAAAATAAAGTACTATAAATAAATTTGCATTTATATTTACTCTCATTTTTGATACATTAAATCCTAGACTACCAATAACCACCAATAGTGTTCCGACCGCATATCTAGGCGTCGGACCGTACAAGCTCAAATAAGTTAAGTTGACCAATATAAATGAAAAAAGTGAAATCTTTAAAAATAGCGGGAATTTGTTGACTTTAAAAAATAACTTTTTAAATAAGTAAATTATTAAAAATGAAAAAACGAAATTTAAAAGTACAGTTCTATTTATTTTATAAGAATAAAAACTATCCCACCAATCTGTAATTGATTTTGATTGATATAAATAGTCAATTAATGAATAACTTGCTGTAGTTGTTATGCTTTCAAATGATTCGGTAGAGTTTGCAATATACCATCCAAAATTATTTATACAGGTTGAGGAGAGTGGGAACAGAAAACAACCAGTTGTTAAATATCCTTTTAATAACCAAAAAAAGAAAAAGATTGCAGTTGGTATAAAAATTTTCAA
>CENP01087230.1_pt1 | contig 16826 bp, 12 predicted proteins | sample 361281 | NCBI WGS metagenome assembly CENP01 (sample SAMEA2591122, study PRJEB7988) | marine metagenome | biome: marine biome (ENVO:00000447); feature: deep chlorophyll maximum layer (ENVO:xxxxxxxx); material: saline water (ENVO:00002010), including plankton (ENVO:xxxxxxxx) | depth 70 m | reverse complement strand
AAGGAAAAGAAATATGAAGGAAAAGAAATATGAAGGAAATGAATGATGATGATATGCAAAAATTAGGTGAAAAATCCATAGAGGTTCTTCATTCAATTTTTGACCCTGAAATTCCTGTTGATATTTATGAGCTAGGTTTAATTTATGATATTGAGGTTAGTGAAGATGCTGATATTCATATACTTATGACTCTGACTTCACCGAATTGTCCAGTCGCTGAATCTCTTCCTTTGGAGGTAAAAGAAAAAGTAAAAACCATTCCTGAAGCTAATGAGGTAGAAGTTGAAATCACATTTGACCCTCCTTGGACAAAGGATATGATGAGTGAATCAGCACGTTTAGAACTGGGAATGCTATGAATGAAAATGTTGGGATTGACGCCATCAACTTTTCTTTACCAAGATTGACATTACCGATAGAAGATTTGGCAGAAGCTAGAGGTCTTGAAGTTGAAAAATTAAAGTTTGGTCTTGGTCTTAAGTCCATGTCAGTCTGTGATTTAGATGAAGACGTTGTTACACTTGCTGCTGATGCAGTATGGAAATTGATTGAACGCGAGTGTCTAAACCCGAAGGAAATTGGAAGAATTTATCTGGGAACGGAGTCATCAGTTGATGCCGCCAAACCGACATCAACATATGTGTTGGATCTTCTTGAAAGAAAGTTGGAAGTTAATTATGGCCCTAGGTCTTTATCACATTGCGATGTCGTTGACATGACTTTTGCTTGTGTTGGCGCAGTTGATGCATTTCAAAACTCACTTGATTGGGTCTCGATAAAAAAAGATAGAAAAGCGATTGTGGTGGCTTCAGATGTGGCAAAATATTCTCCATCTAGTTCAGGTGAATACACTCAGGGTGCAGGAGCAGTATCCATGCTCCTTTCCAAGAATCCAAGAATCTTAGCCTTGGATTCAGATTTTGCTGTATCAATTCAAAGCACTGGAGACTTTTTTAAACCTAGAAGAACATTTAAAAAATTAGAATTATTACAAGAGGCTTCAAATTTACTTGGGTTAGAAAAATTGACTGATGAAGTCGTAAAACGTTTAGAATCCAAATCAGATGGCTTTTGGGGCACACCTATGAATATCATTGATCAATTTCTTGAATTTCCTATCTATGATGGCCCCTTTTCGAATGAATGTTATGTCTCTCGAGTTCGGGAAGCTTTAATTCGGTATGAAAATAAAAGATCGCAAAACGTACTTGATGATTGGGATGGAATGATATTTCATTTGCCATATGCTTTTCAAGGCAGAAGAATGTGGCCAGAGATTTCCTTGGATCTTTACAGAAAAGCTGGCCGATTAAGTGAGATCGAGAAAGCAATAGGTGAGAAAGAAACTGAGGTAAGTGATAAAAGACAGTTTATAAGACTTTGGAGTAAATCAGAGTTATTTAAAAAAATCATAAAGGAAAAAATAGCACCAGGAGAGCAGGCTTCGCAACGCATTGGAAATATGTATACAGCATCCATATTCATGGCATTCCTTAGCAAAATATCTTTGAGTCCAGAAGAAGGAAAGAATCTTAAAAATAAGAGAATAGGCTTTTTATCCTATGGCTCTGGATCAAAGTCAAAAGTGTTTTCAGGCACAATACAAAATTTGTTTGAAAATCAAATACATGGAATTAATTTATTTGATAGTTTGAACTCATCAATAAAAATCGATTTTAAAACCTATGAAGATTTGCATCAACGTAAATTGGAATTGCCAATTTCAAAAACTAGTGGTTTTAGTCTAAAAAAAATTGGCGAAAAGGATCTGGAGACTGGATATCGTTTTTATGATATAAAATAAATTTTTCAAGATGGAAGAAATAAGAAATAGGGTTTCAGAATCAAAATCTTTGGTGGTGTTTGACCTTGAAGATTATTTCCCCCCAGCAGGAATTTCTGAGTTTGATCTTGCCCCGATGCTCGACAATGGTGTGATGCGAGAAAAAAAATGTAGAGATTTTTTTGCAAAAATGGACCCCTCAATTTTTAGGGATCAATTAGTTACTTTTTTTTGCTCAAAAGAGGCAATATTACCTCAATGGATTTGGCCAATGGCCTCCAATTCAGTTGCTAAAGAAGCTTTGTATGTTACTTCTGGTAGCAAAAACGAAGCGCTTCAGGCTTATTATGCCCAGCGATTATCTCGTGTCCATTGGTCAGATTTCTCAGGGAAAAAAGTATTGTTAAAAGGATGCGGTCAATACCCGGTGCCCGACTCTGCATATTTGCAAGCCGCAATGCATTTAAGTTTAACAGCACAGAAATTGATGTATGGTGAAGCATGTAGTAACATATTAATAAAATCGAACAAAAAATAAAATGCAAGATCTGAATACGGATTTTCGACTAATAAGTCTTAATAGAAAGATAGATCCATTAAGAAAAGAAATTCTAAATCACCAGTTATATTCATCAATGAAATCATTATCAGAAGTTCGTGTTTTCATGGAGCATCATATATATGCAGTTTGGGATTTTATGAGCTTGCTAAAAGCATTGCAGCAAGATTTAACATCTATTAAATCAGCATGGACACCAACAAAAGATAGGTCATCAAGAAAATTAATAAATGAAATAGTTTGTGCTGAAGAAAGTGATGTTGACTTGAATGGGAATCCTGCAAGTCATTATGAACTATATCTAGATGCAATGAGGCAAGCCGGTGCTAAAACTCGACCTATTATAAAATTTGTTCAAAAGCTAGAGGAAGGTTTTAATCAAAGGGAAATAGTTCGCTTTAACATCTCAGAAGCAGATGAGGATTGTATGAATTTTATAAGAAGTACTCAAAAAATCATTAAGCGTGGAAAGACCCACGAAATTGCAGCAGCATTTACATTTGGTAGAGAGGATTTGATTCCTGATATGTTCACCTCTTTGGTTAAAAAACTTTATGAGGACCACCCCTCAGAGCTTTCTGCATTTGTTTATTATTTGGATCGGCACATTGAGCTTGATGGAGATGAGCATGGCCCAATGGCTTTGAAAATGATACATAACTTATGTCAGGACGATGATATAAAGTGGCAAGAAGTTGAGGCCGCCAGTATGGAAGCTTTAAAAGCAAGACTTACACTTTGGGATCGTATTCACTCCAAAATTTGAGATCACAGCATTTAGATTACAATTATTATCTTCGCTCTCCTATGAAAAAAATACTTGTTTGCCTACTAGCTCTATTACTACTTTTTCCAAATCCAGTAAGTGCTGATGAAGGGATGTGGATTCCTTTATTATTAAAGAAACTTAATTACAAGAATATGAAAAAGGCGGGACTAAAACTCTCCGCAAAAGATTTGTATGATGTAAATAATGGTTCTTTAAAAGATGCAATAGTTTCTTTTGGCGGTTTTTGTACCGGTGAGGTGATTTCAAATCAAGGTTTAATTTTAACAAACCATCATTGTGGATATGATGCAATTCAAAAACACTCTACTCTAGAAAATAATTATCTCGAAGATGGTTTTTGGGCCATGAACCTGCAGGAAGAGAAATCTAACCCCGGGCTTTTTGTAAATTTTTTGATTAGGATCGAAGATGTTTCAAAAGAAATAAATAAATCACTTAGCGATACGATGTCAGAAAGAGAGAGAGCTATGGCCATATCGGCAGCCTCAAGAGCCCTAACATCGAAAGCGACGGAAAAGACTGATTACCAGGCCTCCGTTGAATCTTTTTATCATGGTAATGAGTTTTATTTATTTGTTTATGAAAAATTTAGTGACGTACGTTTGGTTGGCGCACCGCCAAGCAGTGTAGGTAAATATGGTGGAGATACAGATAATTGGATGTGGCCACGACAAACAGGAGACTTCTCAATATTTAGAGTTTATTCAAACAAAGACGGTAAAGGAGCAGACTATAGCGAAGACAATATTCCTTTGCGCCCCAAGCATTCTTTACCTATTAGTTTAAAAGGAGTTGAAGAAGGCGATTTTACAATGGTATGGGGATATCCAGGAAGTACTGATCGATACCTTTCGAGTTTGGGTGTTCAGCAGGCAATAGATATTTACAATCCTTCTGTTGTGGAGGTTCGTGACGAAAAATTAAAGGTAATGAGAAGTTACATGAACGCGGATCCTAAGACAAAGATTATACTAGCTTCATCCTACGCGAAAACAGCAAACTACTGGAAATATTACATCGGCCAAACGGAGCAATTAATTAAGAATAATGTTTTTGAGAAAAAAACTGATTTAGAATCAAGATTTGTGAACTGGGTCTCAAAGGATGAGAAACGAAAATCTGAATATGGTGAGACTTTATCATTATTAAAAGAATACTATTCAGGAAGCGACTCAACGGTAAAAAATAGAGTTTATTTAGTTGAGGCACTAATTACCGGCCCATCATCAGCACTATTTGCATATCGGGCATTAGGCGGATTAGAACGTGCACTTGAAAACCCAGCGATGCTAGAAAAAATTCGTCCTAGAATTTTGGAGGGAGCAAAAGCCCATTTTTCCGAATTTCATGCTGAGTGTGATCGTGATTTAATGGCGACATTATTTAAAATGTATTCAAATAAAATCTCCAAATACCAACAGCCAGATTTTTTAAAGAAAGTAAAAGAAACGGATAGCTCATTTGAGGCATATGCAAATCGCATTTATGAAACTTCTATTTTTATGTCTGAAGACCGGTTTATGAGTTTTCTCTTAAATCCTGATAGTTCTACTCTCGCAGATGATCCGCTCGTTCAAATAGCTAAAGATTTTAGAAAATCATATTTTGGCTCAATGAATGAGGAGCTTTCTTCAAAAAAGGAAAAAGGATATAGACTTTTGACCAAAGGCCTAAGAGAAATGCTACCTAATGAGGACTGGTCACCTGATGCAAACAGTACGATGAGAATGACATATGGTAGCATTGGTTCATATGAACCAAAAGATGGTGTGACATATGATTATTACACTACTCTTTCCGGTGTTATGGAAAAAGAAGACGAAACGAATCCAGAATTCTTTGTGCCGAAAAAGCTGAAAGAGCTCTATCAGAATAAGGACTATGGTCAATATGCAGATAAAAATGGAGATTTGCCTGTCGGACTTATTTCTAACAATGACATTACTGGAGGGAATTCAGGATCACCACTCATTAATGCAAAAGGAGAGTTGATTGGAGTAGCATTTGATGGAAACTGGGAAGCAATGTCAGGAGATATCTTTTTTGAAGATCAAATTCAACGTACCATTAGCGTAGATATTCGCTATGTATTGTTTATTGTAGATAAATACGCTGGTGCCAAACACCTTATTGATGAAATGGTATTGAACTAGATTTAATCGTCCATTCTCTCAAGAGCTCTTGAGAGCTCATCAAGGTTTTTGAAACTCAAAATTATTTGCCCTCCTCCATCAGGCTTAATCTTAACCTTGGCGTCGAGTCCGAGTTTTTTTTGGAATATATCTGCAGCCTCGATATTTTGAGAACCTTTTTGCAATTGCTTTTCCTGTGTTAAGTTCCTAACGGCTTTTTCCAGCTGGCGAACACTCCAAGATCCTTTAATGCATTGATGATAAAGATTATCTCTTTGTGAATTTTCGGATATTCCTACAAGAGCTCTTGCATGTCCCATTGTAATATCTCGATCTCGTAAGCCGGCTTGGACAAGAGGAGACAGCTTTAGAAGGCCGATGTAGTTAGCAACAGTTGATCGATTTTTGCCAACTCTGTCAGAAGTTTGCTGCTGAGTTAGGTTACAATCTGTCATTAGTCTATTGTACGAAAGGGCTATTTCCATTGGATCCAAATCGCGTCTTTGAATATTTTCAACCAAGGCCATTTCCAGAGCTTCTTGATCATCAGCCACGCGCACAAAAACAGGAATGCTTTTTAGACCAACAATTTTGGCTGCCCTGTACCTTCTCTCTCCAGAGATAATTTGATAATGCCCATCTTCAATGCTCCTAACTGTAATGGGCTGAATAATTCCTAAAGATTCTATAGAAATGGCTAAGTCATTTATTAAGTCCTCTTCAAAATTGGTTCTGGGTTGCGAGGGGTTAGGTTCAATTTTGGTGATATCTAAGAGAAAAGAGTCAGAGATAATTTTTTCTGAGGATACAGTTTCTTGGACCTGACCTGAATCAGGTTTTAATAGTGCGGATAGCCCGCGGCCCATGGCCGGACGTTTAGGTAAAGACATAAATCAAATATCGTAATTAAAAGACATATAATTTGATATTTTCTACATTCCATGATAGCTTACCTTTGCGCCCAATAACCATGAAGGATATTCGGAATTTTTGCATTATTGCACACATTGATCACGGGAAAAGCACTCTTGCTGATCGCTTGATGGAGGAGACTCAAACAGTTTCTGCACGTGAGCAAAAAGATCAACTGCTTGATAATATGGATCTCGAAAGAGAAAGAGGGATCACAATAAAGAGTCATGCAATTCAAATGGATTACTTGCATGATGGACAGGATTATCGTTTTAATCTTATAGACACTCCTGGACATGTAGATTTTAGCTATGAAGTAAGCAGGTCAATATCCGCATGTGAAGGTGCTCTTTTGATAGTCGACGCAGCTCAAGGGATACAAGCACAAACGATTTCAAATTTATATCTGGCTATAGAGCATGATTTGGAGATTATTCCAATAATGAACAAAATTGATTTACCTAGTGCAAACCCAGAAGATGTAGCGGATCAAATTATTGAGTTAATTGGTTGTAAGAGAGAAGACATTTTAAGCGTTTCGGCGAAAACAGGCGATGGGATACCAAACTTACTAGAGGCTATTTTGACACGAATCCCTTCACCAAAGGGCGATGTTAACGCGCCTTTGCAGGCGGTTATTTTTGATTCTGTTTTTAATCCTTTCCGTGGAATAGAAGCAATATTTAGGGTGTCAAGTGGAAAAATCAGCAAGGGAGAAAAAGTAAAATTTATGGCAACAGGTAGAACCTATTCTGCTGATGAAATTGGAATTTTACGATTGAACAAAGATCCGAAAAATGAGCTTTTAGCAGGAGATGTTGGTTATATTATTTCTGGAATTAAAGAGGCAAAAGAGGTAAAAGTTGGCGATACAATTACATCAGTTGAAAACCCTGCGCTCAAAGCATTAGCTGGCTTCGAAGATGTGAAACCTATGGTTTTTGCCGGGATTTATCCCGTCGACACAGAAGAATTTGAGGAGTTAAGGGCATCTCTAGAGAAGTTAAGGCTGAATGATGCCTCACTATCATTTGAAGCAGAAACTTCTGCGGCTTTAGGGTATGGTTTTCGTTGTGGTTTTTTAGGCATGCTACATTTAGAAATAATTCAAGAACGCCTTGAGCGCGAATTTAATATGACAGTTATAACAACTGTACCTAACGTGTCATATCAAGCATACAATAAGTCAAGTCCAGACTCTATGTTTCTGGTTAATAACCCCTCTGATTATCCAGAGCCCTCGGGATTGGATAGAATTGAAGAGCCATTTATTAAGGCTCAAATAATCACAAAGTCGGAATATGTGGGAGGTGTTATGAATTTATGTATTGATAAAAGGGGTGTTATTACGGGCCAATCCTATTTAACTACCGACCGCGTTGAGCTCTCTTTTGATATGCCTCTAGCTGAGATTGTATTTGATTTTTATGATCGTCTCAAAACAATTAGTAGAGGCTATGCGAGCTTTGATTATCAACCGATTGGGTATAAATCATCTCAACTTGTTAAAGTGGATATTTTGTTAAATTCCGAGCCCATTGACGCACTAAGCGCTCTTATTCATAAAGAACACAGCCATGATATTGGCAGAAGGCTCTGTGAGAAATTAAAAGAATTAATACCTCGTCAGCAATTTGTTATCGCAATTCAAGCTGCGATTGGAGCGAAAATAATTGCAAGAGAGACACTAAGTGCTCTAAGAAAAGATGTGACGGCCAGATGTTATGGTGGCGATATTACCCGTAAAAGAAAATTACTAGAGAAGCAGAAAAAAGGCAAAAAGCGAATGAGGCAGCTAGGGAATGTAGAAATCCCTCAAGATGCTTTTTTAGCAGTTTTAAGATTAAATGATTGAAGCAACAAACCTTTAATTATTTGGGACTAACTTCGTTATCATGTCAAAGAAGGAATCCTTAGATAAATTAAAATCCTTAAGAAAGCAAGCACGACAAGGCGGAGGGAAAAAGAGAATAGAAGCCCAGCATGCTAAAGGAAAGCTTACGGCTCGTGAAAGATTAGAGTTACTTTTTGATAATGGTGAATTTGAAGAGATTGGTCAAATGGTCACTCATAGGAGCACACTTTTTGGATTAGATAAAAAAAATTTTCTTGGTGACGGTGTAATAACAGCATTTGGAAGAGTTGATCAAAGGTCAGTTTATGCCTATGCTCAAGATTTTACTGTTTTGGGCGGTTCATTGGCGGAGGCACACGCTGAAAAAATATGTAGAATCATGGATTTAGCACTACAAAATGGGGTTCCTATTATTGGCTTGAACGATTCAGGTGGTGCCCGAATTCAAGAAGGTGTTGTCTCTTTGGGGGGATATGCAGATATTTTTTTTAGAAATACAAAGGCTTCAGGTGTAATTCCACAATTGAGTTTGATCATGGGTCCATGTGCAGGAGGGGCGGTTTATTCTCCAGCATTAACGGATTTCGTTGGAATGGTTGATAGCACTAGCTATATGTTTGTTACTGGCCCTAATGTGGTTAAAACAGTTACTCATGAAGAGGTGAGTTCTGAATCTCTGGGAGGTTCAGAAACTCACGCATCAAAAAGTGGAGTCTCTCATTTTTCATATAAAGATGAACCCTCAGCAATTACAGGTTTTAAAAAACTGCTATCATTCTTACCTCAAAATTGTGAAGATTTAGTCCCAAAATATGGATACGAGTCTATGGATGAATCTAGGCCTGTATTAGAAGAAATAATTCCTATTAGTTCTGAGAAGTCTTATGATATGAGAGAGATTATCAATGAAATCGCAGATTCAGATTCCTTTTTTGAAGTCCATGAAAATTGGGCCGAAAATATAGTTGTCGGTTTTGCTCGTCTTGCGGGCCGGTCATTAGGCATAGTGGCTAATCAGCCTTTATTTCTAGCCGGCGTATTAGATAATCAAGCCAGCAGAAAAGGCGCTCGGTTTGTTCGCTTTTGTGATGCTTTTAATATTCCTTTATTAGTGCTTGAAGATGTACCTGGATTTTTGCCGGGCACAGATCAAGAATGGAATGGAGTAATAACAAATGGGGCTAAGCTTCTTTTCGCTTTTTCTGAGGCAACCGTTCCACGGATTACAGTAATCACAAGAAAGGCTTATGGCGGAGCATATGATGTAATGAATTCCAAGCACATTGGTGCAGACATGAATTATGCATGGCCTAGCGCTGAAATCGCGGTCATGGGGTCTAAGGGCGCTGCAGAAATTATTTTTAAAGACGAAATAAGAAATTCAGAGGACCCAGAGACCACTTGGAAGAAAAAAGAAAATCAATACGCCTCAGAGTTTGCAAATCCTTATAAAGCTGCAGCGAGAGGTTTTCTGGATGAAGTAATAGAGCCTAAAGAGACCCGTTTTAAGTTGATCAAAGCGTTTGATATACTGGAAAATAAAGTTGTTGAGCCGCCAAAGCGTAAACATGGTAATATTCCATTATAAAAATCATTTGTCTGGTAAGGTTCACTGATTAACTTTGTCGACCCAAAACGGTGCCCCATCGTCTAAAGGCAGGACAGCGGTTTTTGGTACCGTCAGTCTAGGTTCGAGTCCTAGTGGGGCAACTTTATATCCTTGGTAAATCCATACAGATTTACCAAGGATTTTTTATTTCGTCAAAAAGAACTTGAAGGTTTTATTGTCAATTTTTATGAAATAGCTCCCACTCGGCCAGTGACTGGGGATTTCAATTCCATCAGACATTTTGTAGTACTTCATTATTCTGCCTAGGGAGTCAATAATTTTAATTTTATTTCTAAACCTTGATGGATCCCTATTTGTTGTAAAATATAATTTTTGACCCCGAGAAAGGACGGTTGGCCAAATTTTATTGGAATTTAGCTCCTCTTCATTGGTTCCAATTGTTGTCAATGACTTTGTGATGGCATCAGCTCCATTACAATCATTTGAAACAGCCAAAGTGACATTATAAAAGAGCCCTGGGGGATTGTAGGTATGGGTTACTACTTTGCCAACTCCTGAATCGCCATCTCCAAAATACCATTTGTAGTAAGTGGCTCCCAAAGAGACTTCAGCATCAAAATCTATAACCATTCCAGCGGGCCCAGTAGAAACTAATTGCGCAGTCCAATTCGCAAGAATGGAGTCAGCTGGGTCGCAGATATCAATAACAGAGCTAAAGCTATTGGTGTCGTTACAGTTATTGTAAGATTTTAATATTACATTAAATATGCCGGAGGAAGAATAAGTATGTGAAACGGTTGTCCCGGAACCAAAATTCCCATCACCAAAGTCCCATAAGAAACCTGATGAACCATTTCCTCCAGATGATACTTGGAAATCATAGGTAAACCCATTCTCTTGAAATGTAAAAACAGGATTGCCAAGAGAAGAGCAAACGTTCACTATTTGAGTCGTATCATCAACAGAGCCGCAGGGCAATTGGACTGTTAGCTTCACGTTATAAGATCCTGGGGTACTATAGGTGTGGAAAGCCGGAGTTCCGCTTCCTGAACTGCCATCACCAAAATCCCACGTGCATTGAGCATTGGTGGGAACATTAGAAGCCACGAATCCGCGAGAGAGAAAATTTCCATAATCGTAAAAAGATGCTAAAGCTGGAGGGCAAAATGGGGCTTCATCAATACAGAAATCATCAACGGCAATTTTCGCAGCTTGAGCACTTCTAGTTCCCGTTATTCGAAATCTTACAGTGTCATTTTGATATTGCAGAAGGTTCACAATGTTTTGTTGCCAAGGTGAATTTTTTTGTTGTGTTGGCGCTAAAGATATCAAAGTATTAGGGCCGCTGGCGCTTGTCCACCCATTACCGAAATCGATGTCTACAGACAGAGATTGAATGGCGGCACCATATAAATGACTTTTAAAATAAACTGCCGGAGTATCTAGTGCTGTTAAATCAAACCATGGAGTGGTAATGCTTGTTGAGTTTATTGGACTATTTCCATCTGGCTGGGTAAACATATATTTCCCAGTTGTAGAAACAACACTTTGTCCGGGCCCCGAAGAATTCCATGTTGACCCACCGGTTTTAAAACTCCAAATAAAACCTGTAGAATCAGAGCGCGACCAGCAATTGCCAATACTTCCATAAAAACCCGGTCCAAAACTAGGGTAGTATCCGACCCACGAGGAGTCTTCAAAGTCTTCACAATAAGGAGCTAAAATGGGTAGACAGCTTGATGAAGTAGATTGAAAACTGGACTCTGAATTTAGCCTAGATAAAGAGTCCTGCTTTAAGGGTTCAATTTTTAGATTACTTTCCGCTGAAAAAACACTTGAATTTATCAACATTGAAAGGAGAAAAAAAGTAGGTATTTTGAGATTCATGGATAGAAAATAAATCGTAAGTCATAAACACTTGACAAATTCAATGCCAAAAAGAAAGATAGCCGATAAGTGACAAATAAAAATTGGCCTTAGATCAAGGGGTTTAGACAATGAATTATTAGAATGGTAAACTTTAACCAACTTTTATGTATTTTTGCCACGACTTGTTGAAGAAAGAAAAGAGGGGACCGCAAGTCCCCTCTTTTGTTCTTTAAACTTTTTAGAATAGAGATGGAGTTTTTAGACTTAAAAAAATTAATTGAAACTGAGATTGCAAAAATTGATGCATTTCTCGTGGATCTTGATATTAACAATGAAAAACAAATCAAGTTGTTTGTTGACTTGATTGAGGGCCATATTTCTGTGGATCAACTAAAGTTATTAAGCCGTTCCATTGAAAATGCACTTGGCGATGCCTCAGATGATTATTCAATTGAGGTGTCCTCGCCAGGTATGTTCAGTTCTTTTAAAGTTTCGGAGCAGTATAAAAAGAATATTGGTCGATCAGTGAAAGTTAGTACTCCCGAGAGCGGAAACCCTTTTAAGGGGACTTTAAAATCATTTGACGGCAAGCAAATAGAAATCCATTGGACGGAGCGTGTCCCGAAGGCCAAAGGAAAAGGAAAAATGGACAAGAATATTAATAAAACCATTCCTTTAAAGGATGTGTCAAAAATTGTTTTAGACTTTAAATTCTGAAATTTTTGAATTATGGAAAATATAGCTATTATCGAATCATTTGGAGAGTTCAAAGATGAGAAAAACATCGACCGAGTTACTCTTATGTCTTTTATTGAAGAGGCTTTTCGCATTCAACTTCGCAAGAAGTTTGAAACTGACGAAAATTTTGACGTGATTGTAAATCCGGATAAAGGAGACCTGGAAATATGGAGGAATAGAATCATTGTTAAGGATGATTCTATTGAAGATCCGAATCTAGAGATTTCATATAGCGAAGCCATCAAAATCGAGCCAGATTTTGAGGTTGGAGAGGAAGTTTCGGAAGAAATTAAAATGATCGATTTAGGTAGGCGATTCATTTTGGCATTTCGTCAAACACTAGTACAAAAAGTTCAAGAGCATGACAGTGGTGAACTCTACAAGCGCTACAAGGATATGGAGGGTGAGATCATCACGGGAGAAGTTCATCATGTTAGGAATCGTGAAATAATTATTTATGACGATCAACAAAATGAACTAATTCTTCGAAGGGATGAGATGATTCCAGAAAAAGATTTTTTTAGGAAAGGTGATACTGTAAGATCCATTGTCAAGTCAGTTGAGATTCGAGGTACTAAACCATTTATTCTCCTAAGTAGAACTGCAGATAATTTTTTAGCAAAGCTCTTTGAAACAGAAATACCTGAGGTTTTTGATGGAATAATTACTGTAAAAGGAGTCGTGCGCATACCGGGAGAAAAGGCAAAGGTAGCCGTTGAGAGTTACGATGACCGGATTGACCCTGTCGGCGCTTGCGTTGGAATGAAAGGTTCAAGAATTCACGGAATTGTTCGAGAGCTAAGAAGTGAAAATATTGATGTCATTAATTTCACTACAAATCACCAATTGTATATTCAACGGGCTTTATCTCCTGCAAAAATTACAAATATGGTCATGAACGAAGAAACCAAAAAAGTGGATGTTTATCTGCCTGCAGATCAAGTAAGTCTTGCGATCGGAAGGGGCGGAACTAACATTAGATTGGCTAGTAGGTTGACGGAGTATGAAATAGATGTTTACCGAGAAGATATTGTTCATGAAGAAGATGTCGAACTAGTTGAATTTTCTGACGAGATCGAAGGGTGGGTTATTGAGCAACTTCGAAAAAGTGGATATGATACTGCCAAGAGTATCTTGAATGTCGATACTGATGACATAGCAAGGCGTTCGGATCTAGAGATTGAGACCGTTGAAGAAGTTAGAGGTGTTCTTAAAAAAGAGTTTGAAGATTAATATTTGAAACAATTAAAACGAAAATTCACAACATATGAGTAATTACCGAATTAGTAAAGTTCTCAGCGAGTTAAATATTGGACTCGATACGGCTGTCGATTATTTAAAATCGAAGGGTCATGTTGTGGATAAAAACCGCAATGCAAAAATTAATCAAATAGAATATGATTTTTTGCTTGAGAATTTCGCTTCGGATAAGACAAAAAAAGACGAAGCTGAAACACTTATTCAACAAAAGCGAGACGAAAAAGAGGCTATTCAAGCTGAGCGCGAAGAATCACCCAAAAAAAATCAAATCTTTAGAGCCGGGTTAGATCTAAAAGGGCCAAAAATTTCAGGAAAAATTGACTTGGCACCAAAGAGTCCTAAAAAACAACCAGAAGTCGTCTCAAAGGATGAGGAACTAAAAGGAGAGCAAAAAGAAGAGTTATTTCAACAGAAAAAAAATCAGGAGAAAAATTCAGATTCTAAAGTCATAGAGACTCCCTCTGATGAAAAGCTGTCATCTATTAAATCTGATGATAAAAATATTGAGCCTGAAAAAATTACAACTATATCAGAAGAGGATGCAAACCATAAGACTGAGTACAAAAAGTTAGATGGACCAAAACTGACAGGTAAAACGATAGACCTTCAACAGTTCGCAAAAAAGCCCAAAGCTGCGGGAGAAGGTGGTAAAAGAAAGCGAATTAAAACGGAGGGGCTTCAAAAGCCAGCTGCTGGAGGGGGTAGAACTACGACCGGCGCAGCCTCAGTTGGAGCTAAAAGAAGAGACAACAATCGACCTGGTTTAGGTGGAGGAAAAGGAAGAAATCCAAAGGCTCAAGCTAAACCTGAAGTTTCTAAGGCAGATATCGAAAAAAAGATAAAAGAAACTTTGGAGAAGTTGGGTGGAAGTAAAAAATCTAAAGGCTCCAAAATCAGAAGAGATAAGCGGGCTGAAAGATCTGAAGCCAAGGAAATGGCAGAAATCGAGCGTATTGAAGGAGAAAAGGTTTTAAAGCTTACGGAGTTCGTGACCTTATTGGAATTTGCTAACCAAATGTCAGCCTCTCCTGCAGATGTCATCTCTACATGCATGTCTTTAGGAATAATGGCCAGTATGAATCAAAGACTGGACAAAGAAACTTTGACAATTATTGCTGAAGAATTTGGCTTTAGTGTAGAATTCGTCGATGAGGAAATGCAAGAAGTTTTTAATGATGAAGACCAAGAGGAAAACCTTGTCTCTCGCTCTCCAATAGTTACGGTGATGGGCCATGTTGATCATGGAAAAACATCCTTGCTTGATTTTATTCGTAAAGACAATGTTATCGCTGGTGAAGCAGGTGGAATTACCCAGCATATTGGTGCATATTCAGTTCAATTACTTAATGGACAATCCATTTCTTTTTTAGACACTCCAGGTCACGAAGCATTTACTGCGATGAGGGCCCGTGGGGCACAAGTAACAGACATTGCAATCATTGTCGTTTCCGCTGATGATTCTGTTATGCCGCAAACCAAGGAAGCAATAAGTCACGCTCAGGCTGCAAATGTTCCCATCGTATTCGCAATTAATAAAATAGATAGACCTGATGCAAATCCGGATAAAATCAAGGAACAATTGAGCCAAATGAATATCTTGGTTGAAGATTGGGGAGGTAAAATACAATCACAAGATATATCTGCTAAATCTGGATTAAATGTTGATAAGCTTTTGGAAAAGGTTTTACTCGAGGCAGAGCTGCTTGATCTTAAGGCTGACCCGGATAGATCAGCAAAAGGAACAGTAATTGAGGCCACCCTTGACAAGGGACGTGGTTATGTAATTACGCTTTTAAACGAAACGGGGACATTAAAAGTTGGTGATTATATTTTAGTAGGTCCTTATTCTGGTAAAGTAAGGGCAATGATGGATGAAAGAGGAAAACAGCTGAAAACAGCAGGGCCATCTGTCCCAGTATCAATTTTAGGGCTTGATGGGGCGCCCCAAGCTGGGGACAATTATATTGTGATGTCCGATGAGCGAGAAGCTAAATCTATTGCCAATCGTCGAAATCAGCTTCAGCGTGAGCAGTCTGTCAGGTCTCAAAAAAATCTTACTCTTGATGAAATTGGGAGACGTCTTGCAGTTGGAGATTTCCAAGAGTTGAATATCGTCTTAAAAGGAGATGTAGATGGCTCTATCGAAGCTCTTTCAGACTCCTTGCAGAGATTGAGTACAGAAGAAATTCAAGTGAATATCGTTCACAAAGCGGTTGGAGGTATTACAGATAGTGATGTATTATTAGCCACGGCTTCTAAAGCAATTATCCTAGGTTTCCAAGTTCGACCTGCAGGTTCAGCAAGAAAACTTGCTGAAAAAGAAGATATTGAAATACGCCTTTACAGCATTATTTATGATGCGATTAATGATATTAAAGAGGCAATGGGCGGAATGCTCTCTCCTGACTTTAAAGAGAAAATCACATGCTCTTTGGAAATTAGAGAGACTTTTAAAATATCTAAGTTTGGTACTATTGCTGGATGTATGGTTATCGACGGAACCATTACTCGGAATTCGAAAATTCGTGTTATCCGAGACTCTGTTGTTGTTTACACTGGAGAGCTCGGCTCTTTAAAAAGGTTTAAGGACGATGTTAAAGAGGTAAAAAAGGGAACAGATTGTGGTTTAAATATTAAAAACTTCAATGATATTAAAGTGGGTGATGTGATCGAAGGCTTTAAGGAAGTCGAAGTTCAGCGTGAACTTTAATTTGTATCACTTTCGATTTCACCATCTTTTAGCCTAATTATACGGTTGGCATGCTGTGCTATTTCTTCCTCGTGAGTTACTATGATTAAGGTATTTCCATTTTTATGAATTTCTTCGAATAGCTTCATGATTTCATTTGAAGTTGATGAATCTAAGTTTCCCGTGGGTTCATCGGCAAGAATTATTGAAGGAGAATTTACCAATGCTCGGGCAATCGCTACACGTTGTCTTTGTCCGCCAGATAATTGATTTGGTTTATGGGTAATCCTATCTGATAAACCGACTTCATCTAAAACCTTTTTTGCTCGTAAGATTCTCTTCTCTTTTTTTTCGCCAGCGTAAACCAATGGCAATGCAACATTTTGAAGGGCAGTTTGTCTTGGAATAAGATTAAAAGTTTGAAAGACGAAACCAATTTCTTTATTTCTCACATCGGCTAATTGATTATCATTCATTTTGCTCACATCTCGATTAGCTATCATATAAGAACCAGATGTCGGAGTATCTAGACATCCAAGCAAGTTCATCAATGTTGACTTGCCGCTACCGGAAGGGCCCATTAAGGCAACATATTCTCCTTTTTTGATTGTTAAATCGATGCCTTTTAGAACGTGAACAGTTTGAGGTCCAAGTTGGAAGTTTCGAATT
>CENP01046970.1_pt1 | contig 16838 bp, 12 predicted proteins | sample 361281 | NCBI WGS metagenome assembly CENP01 (sample SAMEA2591122, study PRJEB7988) | marine metagenome | biome: marine biome (ENVO:00000447); feature: deep chlorophyll maximum layer (ENVO:xxxxxxxx); material: saline water (ENVO:00002010), including plankton (ENVO:xxxxxxxx) | depth 70 m | reverse complement strand
TAATATTGTATTTTTCGGCCACAGCCTCTGCAGTTGCTCCCATGCTTACATGGTAGTTGATGTTCTCCATATTTGCTTTGTAGCTGGGTGCCAACTTGTATCCTGTCATAGGAATAAGACTCATACTTTCAGTTCCACCTGCAATATAGACATGCCCCATACCAGCTTTTATTTTGGCCACTGCCATCGATATGGCTTCAAGTCCTGACGCGCAATAACGGTTAATCGTAATTCCAGGCACTTCAATTCCCAAAGCCCTAGCAGAAATGAGTCGTCCTATTTGAAGTCCTTGCTCCCCCTCAGGATTGGCACAACCTACAATCACATCATCAACCGTGGTGGGGTCCAAAGCTGGTACTTCACAGATCAGATGTTTTAAAACATCAACCGACATATCGTCCGATCGGTAGTTCTTAAAACCTCCTTTTTTGGCTTTTCCAACCGCGGTTCTGTATCCTTTAACTATGTATGCCTCCATAATTACTAGTTTCTTAAGGGCTTATTGTTAATCAGTAAGTATTGAATTCTTTCTAAGGTTTTGGGTTTTCCCAATAAACTCATAAAAGCTTCTCTTTCTATATCAAGTAAATATTGTTCACTGACTTTTTGAGGACTCGTTAAGTCACCCCCACAAATTACGTAGGACAACTTTTCAGCAATTTCCTTATCATAGTCTGACATATACCCTCCCAAACGATATTCATTGATGGCAGAATAGAGTACTCCCATACCTGATCTTCCCAATACCTCGATGTCTTCTCTTGGTGCAGGGGGGATGTAGTCTTTTGCCAATTCCAATACTTTTTCTTTGGCTAACCCAATATTACGTAAAATATTATAGGAAATTGAATCCCTTGTATCGAGCAGATAATGTAAATCAAATGCTTCGGAGGCTGAAGTAGAGACTGCAGCTGTGGCAATAGATCTGAAGTGATCTAACAACATAGGAGTTTTAACGTCACCATCGTAGAATCCATCTGAGATTCTCAAAGCAAATTCCTTGGAACCACCTCCACCAGGTATAAGACCTACACCTACTTCTACCAATCCTATATAGGATTCCGCAGCACAGATAGCAGCATCGCAATGCATCGTGATTTCACAACCACCACCAAAAACGTAACCTTGTGTAGCGACCACTACAGGAATTTTGGAAGTCCGGATCCGCATATTGACTGATTGGAAATAGTATACCATTTGATCCAAGGTGTCGTATTTTTTTTGCATGGCCAACACTCCTATATTCATAAGATTGGCTCCTACACTAAATTGTTTGGCATTATTTCCAATAACAAGACCCTTCCAGTTTTCATTTTCAGCCTTCTCTACTGCTTCTAATATACCTTTAGCTATACCCTCACCTATAGCGTTACTTTTGGATTGGAATTCCAAACACATTACACCATCTCCAATATCATAGACTGAACATTCGCTATTTTTGATAAGCGGTATATTTTCTTTAAAACTTTCCAGTATTATAAAGGAATCAGACCCTGGCACAGTTATATATTGTTGGCTTTGAATGTCAAAATATTTTTTTTGACCTTTTTCGTATTTGTAAAATTTATCAGCACCTACTTTTTTCATTTTAATTATCCAGTCGGGGACCGTTTCTCCAGCGTCTTTAATCATATCGAGTCCGTTTTGGAACCCAATGAGATCCCAATATTCAAAAGGACCAAAATCCCAAACATACCCTGCTCTCATTGCATAATCAACAGGATAATATTGATCAGAAATCTCAGGTATCCTTTGTGCAGAATAGGCAAAAATTGCTGCAAAATACTCCTTGAGGAAAAGGCTTTCTTTGTGTTCTTTTCCCAACAAAAAGGAAATGCGTTTCTGCATTTTCTCAATAGCCTTCGCCTCTTTAAGAATCGAATTTTTGATAAGAACAGTTGGTTTATATTCCAATGTTTTCAAATCCAACGCATTGATTATCGTTTTACCTTTTTGGTCTTTTTTATTTGTTTTTTCATAAAAACCTTTCCCAGTTTTATTGCCCAAAAATTTATTCTTTAAAAGAAAGGTCATGAATTTTGTTTCTGGCTCTTTTCCAACAGATTCAAAAAAGGAATCGTTTTTAACATTATTAACGACAAATTGGGTGACTTTATCCCCTGTATCAAGTCCCACCAAATCTTGAAGTCTGTATGTACCAGTATTGGGTCTTCCAATGAGTGAACCCGTTAAGGCATCAACCTCCTCAATGGAGAGGTCGTATTTTTGTGTCAAATCAAAAACTTTTACTCCAGACATCACCCCAATTCTATTAGCAATAAAGGCAGGGGTATCTTTACATAATACCGTTTGTTTGCCCAAGTTGATTTCTCCAAAACGCATTAAAAAATCAACCAACTCAGGTTCAGTCTCGGTGGTGGGTATGATTTCAAGTAGCCTTAAATATCGCGGGGGATTAAAAAAATGTGTTCCGCAAAAGTGTTTTTTAAACACATCGGATCGTCCTTGAGATAATTGAGAAATGGGAATACTAGAGGTATTTGAACTGACAATACTTCCTGTTTTTCTGTATTTTTCGACTTTTTCGAAAATATTTTGTTTAACATCTAGCTGCTCTACTACTACTTCTAAAATCCAATCGGCGTTTCGAATCTTTTCAAAATCATCCTCAAAGTTTCCTACTTTAATTCTACTGGCGTATTCATTCTTGAACAGGGGGGCGGGCTTAGATTTAATAGCTTTGGTCAAAGCCTCTTGAGCGACAATATTTCTGTTAATATTATTTTTATGTTTTTGTGCTTGAGGAAGAATGTCCAGCATCATAACTTTGAGGCCAATGTTTGCTAAATGACATGCAATTCCAGAACCCATTACACCCGATCCAAGGACAACAACATTCTTTATTCTAAAATTCATGTTTGATTTTTAACAAAGCTATTAAAAAACTATTAGGGTTGCATTTTTTTATACATTTGTTAAAAACATTAAATAATGAGTCATCAGAAAGTTTTTGAACAATTTAAAGAGAGAGCCGAAAATGCATCACCGTTGGGAGGATCAATCAAGTTTGTAGTAGATGAAAATTCCATTTTCATTGATGGCAATGGTGAACGGAATACAATTTCTATAAATGACTCAGAAGCGGATTGTACTATTCTCGTTTCTAAAGATGTATTAGAAAAGTTAAGGGATGGTGAACTCAACCCTATGATGGCTGTTATGGGTGGTCAAATTAAAATTTCCGGAGACATGGGACTGGCTATGAAAGTTCAATCTCTGATGGGTTAATTGACTAGAATTTTCAATTTTTTAAATCAAAGTCAGTCATTATTAGACTACATTCTTACAAACTTCATTTAAACTTGTTTAGTTAGTTTTGACTTACAAAATATTACTCTTTTAATATTTCAAATAGATTAAAAATTCATAAGCATATCTTATGAAGCTATCAAAGGAAATTAGTTTGAAATTAATTTTTTATCTTATTTTTTGAGTAATTTTATTACAAATCATAAGATTAAATTAATGTTTATAAAGAATTGATTTATGAAAATTTTGGTATGTATTAGTCACGTTCCTGATACAACTTCTAAGATCAACTTTGTGGATGATGATACTGTTTTCGATAAAAATGGTGTAAAATTTGTGATTAACCCCAATGACGAGTTTGGTCTTACAAGAGCCGTTTGGTTTCAACAAAAACAACAAGCTGAAGTTACAGTTGTAACAGTGGGTGATCCTAGTTGCGAACCCACACTCAGAAAGTGTTTGGCTATTGGAGCCGACAAAGCTGTTAGGATTGATCTAAATCCTACGGACGGATTTCAAGTGGCACAACAATTAAGCGCTCATTGTAAAGTGGAAAATTATGATTTAATTATTGCGGGTAGAGAATCCATAGACTATAACGGAGCAATGGTTCCTGGAATGGTTTCCGCTTTATTGGGATATAATTTTGTAACCAATTGCATGGCACTTGAAATTGATGGAAATAGCGTTAAAGCCTCCCGAGAGATTGATGAAGGAATCGAATCCGTTTCCTGCCAACTTCCATTGGTAATAGGTGCTCAGAAAGGTCTCGTTGAAGAGAAAGATTTGATCATCCCCAACATGAGAGGTATCATGCAAGCACGACAGAAAAGTCTTTCAGTAATTCCTCCAGTTGAAGGTGAGATCAGATCAAGCATCACTAAATTTGAGAAACCTGCACCCAAAGAAGCTGTAAAAATGGTTGACGCTGACCAAATTGATCAGCTCATTGATCTGCTCCACAATGAGGCCAAAGTAATTTAGTAAAGCAAAACATGAGTATTTTAATTTATGCAGAATCTGAAAACGGAAAGTTTAAAAAGTCTGCCTATGAATTGGCTTCCTATGGTCGAATTATCGCCGACCAACTTGGGGTTAAATTAATTGCCGTAAGTTTTAATCACAACTCGCACAAAGTACTTGGAACTTATGGTGTGGATAGGGTCATACAAATTAGTGATGCCCCCCTTAAAGAATTTACCGCTCTTCAATATGTATCAAATCTATCTGAAATAGCTAAAGCTGAAAGTACAAAGTTGGTTCTATTGAGCTCCACTGCCAATGCAAAATATCTGGCTCCATTACTCGCCGTTGCCCTATCGGCTGGTTATGCTTCAAATGTTGTAGGTCTGCCCGAAAATTTTAGTCCCTTGACGGTTAAACGTTCCTGTTTTACCAATAAGGCTTTCAATACTTGTAAGCTTGATAATGAAGTAAACATTATTGGATTATCAAACAATTCTTTTGGGATTTCTGAAAATCCAAAACCAATAGTTGCTATGGAAAAAGCAGCGACAATAGCTGAAACGAGTTTTGAGGTAGAAAGTATAAAAAAAGCAACTAGTCAAGTTAATATCGCCAATGCTGATGTGGTGGTGTCTGGTGGTAGAGGATTGAAAGGTCCTGAAAATTGGTATCTGATTGAAGACTTGGCAGATACTTTAGGTGCAGCTACAGCTTGTTCAAAACCCGTTTCTGACATGGGATGGCGCCCTCACAGTGAACATGTAGGACAAACAGGAAAACCAGTTGCCTCCAACCTCTATATAGCAATAGGAGTATCAGGAGCCATCCAACATTTGGCAGGAATCAACTCTTCTAAAGTGAAAGTCGTTATAAACAATGATCCTGAAGCTCCTTTTTTCAAAGCTGCAGATTATGGCATTGTTGGAGATGCATTTGAAGTAGTTCCAGAGCTCATCGAAAAATTAAAGGCCTTTAAAAATTCCTAAACAAAAATCTAATTAATATTTACAATGAGGGAAATTACATTAATTCTGCTTTTATTCTTTCATTTAAATTCAAGCAGTCAAGAAATCATCACCCTTGAGTACGACAACACTTGTCTAGATTATCGGGGCCCAGAAGTGAAAACCAAAGGTTATGGAAGCGATGATTTAAGTTTCAAAAACATCTCCATTCCAACCATCCAGGTTTTTTTACCTGAAGAGGACTCCAAGATGACCACAGCTATTGTAGTTTGCCCTGGTGGTGGCATGCGCGCTAATGCATTTACACATGAAGGATTGGATGTAGCGAAAGCACTAAATAAAAAAGGAATCGCTGCATTTATTTTAAAATATCGACTGGTACCTGATCATCTTTATGGAAATAAAGGACTGAAAGAGCCTTTCTTGAATGAAAAAAATCAATTGAGTTATGGATATTTAGACGGATTAAATGCAATTAAACATGTTAGAGTTAATGCAGAGAGGTACAATATTGATCCTAATAAGATTGGAATTATGGGATTTTCTGCAGGTGGAGCAGTAACTATGGAAGCAACCTATAAATCAGAAGAAAAAAACCGTCCCAATTTTATTGCGTCCATATATCCTTGGATGGTAATTGTAGAGGATCAGGAGCCTCCCTCCTATGGCCCTCCACTCTTTATGGCCTGCACTACAGAGGACAGTTGGAAACTTTCCTCCCGCTGTGCTGAACTTTATATCGAGTGGGTTAGAAAGGGATTTATAAGTGAACTACACAATTATCATCATGGAGCTCATGGTTTCGGTATGAGAAAAACAGGTTATCCTGTAGATAATTGGTTTAACAATATGGTCAATTGGATTGAGGCTGTTGGAATGCTCAATTAATTACTTTTTTTCATCACTTTTACCACCTATGGCTGTAAGGTCATAAGTAACTTGAAATATAATATACCTTGGCTGAATGATATATGAATTGGTTGTAAAAGAAAATTGATTAAAACTGTCCCTGTTAATTTGGGTATCATTGAGTAAGTTAGTAGCAATTACACCAAATTCCCATTTAGATCCGTTAGGCGTGTAAGACATATCGGCTTCTAAAAAACGATATTCGTTTAGGGTTTGTTCATCATTTCGGTAAAAATTGTAGGTATATTTTGCGTTGAAGACAAATCCTTTTAAAAAATAGGCGTCTAGACGAACGTAGGGGGCATCCGTGAAAAATTTGCTTTCAACATCCCCTGTTTTATAGTCTCTTAAACTATATGTGTAGCCAATTTCTATATTAGGTTTAGTCCTGAAGTTGGTGGCGATATTCAATCGATAGCGCTGGGTAAAATTACTAGATGCTGTTGGACTGTTGTTAATAACATTATTAAAATCACTGTAATTATAATTGATACTTGCACCTCCTTTTAAGTTTTTAGTTCGTTTGTCAATTCTTCCAGAAGCAGTGTAAATCTCACGTGGAAAGTTAGAGTTGGACGCGGACCTAATGCTGCTAATTCCTGAAATGGAGCTGGTATTCTGAATGGCATTGTCTCTTATTGAATAACTAAGATTGGCAAATATATTGGTGAAATTAAAAATATTAATGCTTTGATAATTCAAATTGACCACATCAAAAATGGCAGCTTCCAGATTGGGGTTTCCTTGAAAAAAGGAGTTGTAGTTCCTGAAGATATATCCCTCTGCCAATTGGTTAATGTCAGAAAATTGTCTGGTTGAGCGATAAAGTAGCCTGAGAGTTTCAGAATCTTTTAGCTTCATCAAAATACGTAAATCTGGACGAAAAAAGGCAAAAGTATTGTCTTCAGTATTCCCCAATTGCTCGGTCAATGTCTTATATGAATGTAATGTAATACCGGGATCAAAGGTTAAAATTCCAGAGATGAAGCGATAATGTAAAGCAGCATAAGCATCCTGAAAATGAAATGAAACATCATTATTCAAATTATCCTCCAAAAAATACTGATTAATATTATTTTCTAAAATCTGAAAAATTGAGGAGTTAAAATCTTGTTTTACACCGGTAATTCCAAATGTAAAATTAAGATTGGCCTTTGGTGAGAGTATATAAAAATAGTCCAGCTTAGCTTCTAATTTTTTAGTTTTAACTTGTCGCTCCTGATTGATATTAAATTTTTCTTGATCAAGATTTAAGTTCAATAACCCTCCAAAAGGCTGAAATTGTTTAATTGCGCGGAAAAAAGGATCTTCCTCTTGGGTTAAATGTTGTAGCTCTAATGAAAAGATATGATTTTGAATATGAGTATAGTAAATCCGCAACTCATGATTGATAGAATAAGGCGACTGGTGCCTATACTGTCCTATCTGTTCTGGAACCCTTCTTCCTTGACTACCAGAAATAGTGGTAAGATCAGAAAGTTCATTTTGATTCGAAGTTTTGTAAAGCAGATTGTATTCTGTTTGGAGATTTTCATTAGGGTTAAATTCAGTAGTGAATTTGAACAAATGTTGCACATTCTCTTGGGTGGAATATTCAGAGGTTTCCTCCAAGGCATTCGAGACGGTGTAACGACGGATATTTTTCTCCTCTAATATATTTTCTGCCCTAGAATAGATGGCAAAACCACTAAACTCAAAAGCTTCAGAGGGAGCATAACTAAAATTATATGCTCCAAACTGGGAATCAATAGATTTCGCCCTGTTATTTTGTAATTCGGTAATTCCAGCATCGTCAGAACTTATATTAATGGAGGTTCCCGTTCTTGCATTCAGATTATTGAATCCACCACCAAAGCGGTAGAAATCCCTTCGGCTAAGTGGGGGCCTCCCTATATTATTACTGTTCCCCAAAAGATTCATACTGATGTCTTTGGAATAGTAAAAAATCTTGGGCTCAGCTACAAAACGGTCATCATCACCAATTCCTCCTCCCAACTCTCCAAACCAGAATTTGTCCTTACCACTTTTAAGGCTGATATTGATGGCTACATTATCTTCGTTATTGGTAACGCCTCTCAATTGATTGACTTCAGAAAAATTTCTTAAAACCTCCACTTTTCCTACAGCATTAGCAGGAAGATTTTGGGTTGCTAGTTTTGAATCTCCATCAAAAAAATCTTTCCCCTCTACCGTGATTTTTGTCACTTCTTTTCCTTCTACTTCTATTCGTCCGTCATCGTTGACTTCAATACCTGGCATATTTTTGAGGACATCTTCCAGCTTTCTTTCTGATCCAGTATTGAATGAATCTGCATTGTAGATTATTGTATCCCCTTTAATGGTAACAGGCATCTCGTATACTAATTCTACCTCATCCAAGGACTCGGCTTTTTCCTCTAAAACAAAGTTTTTTTCGGTATTTTCTTGCTCATTAAAAACAAAGGCTACTTCTTTCAGCCCTATAAACGATATTTTGATTTCATAATATGTAGCTCTTTTTAGAGTTAACCTGTAAAAGCCTCCTTCATTTGAGATTCCAAAACCATCGAGAATTTGGGTTTCTTTTTCAACAGCAACAATATTGGCTCCCATAATGGGAACACCATCGCTATCAGTGATGACACCCTCTAAGTCAATATTTTGAGCAATAGTTAAGGTTGAGTGGAATAGGAAAAAACCTAATAAAAATATTTTTTTCAAATTTTCTAACTTTAATTAACGAGATCTATTACCGCCACCACCGCCTCGCCTTCGGTTTCTTCCATACATCTCACGCATTTCTGCAATCTTATCCTTGCGGATTTGCTCATACTCCTTTTGGGTTACTTTAGTTCCCTTATTGGGTTCTTTGATTTTTATTTTGTCATTGGGATTCATCACTACTTTGGTGCAGAGCACGGTGGTATTATCAGTGCTAACTTCAAGAATGAGTCCGGGTAAACCACCATGTTTGTGTGGGCCTGTGGACACTGGAATCTGAGGCGTAAACCATGCTATAATATTGACGGTCTTCATTTTTGGTTTCTTATTTTCCTCATTCTCGCTTTGTCGTCCAAATTGAAATACTTGATCGGGGACTTCTCTACTAGTTGTGGCTTTATAGGCCATATAAATTCCGATTTGTTTTGATTCTCCACTCAGCATCCATTTGCTGATGGGCAAACTGTCTTTAATTAGAAAAAATTTCCCAAAGAATTCTATTCGATTTGTGAAAGTTTTGGTCGCAAACTCTTTATGTAAAATACCTTGAAATGGACTCATAAAGGACATAAAATTGAAACGCCCATCCCCCCCAGAAACATCCAATCTTTCTTCTTCATAAAATAGAGAGGAAGTACTGTTAAAATCCAGTTCGTAGTTTTTTTCCAAATTAGATTTAAGTCTTTCCATAAATCTCTGTTTCCTTTCAGGAGGCATGTTTTTTCCAAAATTAGGATCCATTTTGGTTTTTGAAATATAAAAAGCTTTCCCCTGAAACACTTGAGCAAACGAATTCAGAGTTATTAGTGAGAGTAGCAAAAGAAAGATATAATTTTTCATTACTTTAATTTTAATACAGAACTTAGACATATAATATAATGGATGGTTTAATCCAATTTTTTTTTAAAGTAATTAAATTATATATTAATGCTCCATCAAGGTTATAATTATTTCGCTCATATGGGAATGATTAAAATAAAAAAGTAAAGATCATGAAAAAAACTAATGAAGAAAATAAAATTTCAAGAAGAGATTTTATTAGAAAGTCTGGGGTGTCAATTGGATCCCTGATAGTACTTCCAAGTCATATACTCTTTTCCAAAAAAGAAATTCGAGATGCCTCTGGTAAAGTGATTCAAAAAGCTGTTGTCTCACCAAATGACAAGGTGAATCTAGCATGCTGTGGAGTAGGGAACAGAGGAGCAAGTGTAGTAAGGGATCTTTATGCAACGGGTGCTGCGAATGTAGTTGCACTATGCGATATCAATATTGGAGGTAAAAAGACACTTAAAACGATAAGTAACCATAAAGGAGCAAATCAATTCCAAGATTTTAGAGCCATGTTTGATTATATGGGAAATCAGATTGATGCGGTGAGTGTTGCTACTCCAGATTTTTCTCATTTTCCCATCACAATTCTTGCGATGTCTTTTGGAAAACATGTTTATGTTGAAAAACCGCTAACGCGAACATTTGAAGAGTCGGAAATGTTGATTAGAGCGGCTAAAAAATTTAATGTCGCGACCCAAATGGGCAATCAAGGACATTGTCAGGATAACTATTATCAATTTAAAACATGGGTTGAAAAAGGGGTAATCAAAGATGTTAAAAAAATCACCACCCACATGAATAGCAAACGTCGATGGCACGGATGGGACACTGAAATGATGAAATTTCCAGTAGGTGGTGAAGTTCCTAAGACATTGGATTGGGATAGTTGGCATGTGGCTTATCCCTATCATGATTTTCATAAAGATTTTATTGATGGTCAATGGCGATGTTGGTATGCTTTTGGAAATGGAGCCCTAGGAGACTGGGGTGCACATATTATGGATGGTTTTCATCAATTCCTAGATTTAGGACTTCCAGAAAAAATTCAGCCCAAAAAATTGACAGGTCACAATAAACTTTTTTATCCCCAATCCTCTACTTTGAACTTTTATTTTCCAAAAAGGGGAGACATGCCAAGAGTTAAAGTCACTTGGCATGATGGAATAGATAACATACCCGAAGTTCCAGAATATTTCGGTGATATAGAAATTGATACCTCAGCCAAAACTAAAAAAGGAATGGTAAAACCTCAAAAACTCAGACCAGGAAAAGTTATCTATGGGGAGGGCCTCACATTTAAGGGAGGGTCTCATAGTAGGACCCTCAAAGTGATTCCTACAGAAAATGGAAAAGATATTATATCGAGTTTACCTGATTATCACAGAGACGTCACTAATCATTTTATGAATTTTTTGAATGCCTCTAGGGGGATGGAAAAAACCTTATCGCCTTTTGAGATATCGGCTCCTTTAAGTCAAGTTTTCAGCCTTGGGACAATTGCTCAACAGCTCAATCAAACCTTAATGTTTGACAGAAAAAATAAAATAATAACCAATAGTGCTATCGCCAATCAGATGCTACAAGGCTATCCTCCAAGAAAAGGGTGGGAGGAATTTTATAAATTGGCTTAATGCAAAAAAAAAAATATTTACAAAATCTTATACAACTTAATTTTGCTGTCCTGATCATTAGCACCTCAGGAACACTAGGAAGGTATATTGAACTTCCTGTACCCTTGATCATTCTATTGCGGGCTTTGATCGGTGGTTTTTTTCTGTTCATTTTTTGTAAATGGAAAAAAATGAGTTTCAAAATCAAGGAAAAAGATAGAATGACTGTTTTCTTAAGCGGAGTATTAATGGGTGTTCATTGGATTACTTATTTTATAGCTCTAAAGCTTTCCAGCGTTGCTATTGGTATGCTTTCTGTATTTACTTATCCCATTATAACTACATTTCTTGAACCCTTAATGCTCAAAAGTAAATTCAAAAAATCCAACTTGCTTTTGGGATTAATGGTATTAGTCGGTATTTATTTTTTAGCTCCGGAATTTAGTTTGGAAAACGATCAATTTAAGGCAATCGGTTTTGGTGTTTTTTCTGCTTTGTGTTATTCGATCAGAAATATATACATGAAGTCTAAATCAAAAGAGTATGAAGGATCGATTTTAATGGTTTACCAATTAATTATAGTATCGGTCTTGCTCTCGCCCGTATTTTTCCTTTACAATATGATAGGCTTGGAATCCTCTCTTCCGGCCGTACTTATTCTGGCATTACTTACTACTGCCACAGGTCACACTTTATTTATATATAGTTTTAGAAATTTCAACATTAGCACTGCTAGCATCATTAGTGGTGTACAGCCTGTTTATGGTATCGTCTTTGGAATGATTGTTTTAGGAGAATACCCTGCAATGACTACCATCTTTGGTGGTCTTCTGATTTTAGGAACTGTACTAATTGAAAGCATACGTAATTTTAGAGAATAACACTTATGAGGTTTATAACTTTTACCCTGATTTTATTTTCATTTTGGAGTTGTGAAAAACCAAATAATCCATCCAATTTTCTGTTTATTGTAGTTGATGATTTAGGGCATAAAGATTTGAGTGTAACTGGGACTGACTTTTATGAAACCCCTAATATTGATAAAATAGCGCGAGAAGGAACAATTTTCACTCAAGGCTATTCCAACTCTGCTGTTTGCAGTCCTTCAAGAGCAAGTTTATTGACAGGTTTTTATACTACCGTTCATGGCATAACAGATTGGATAGGTGCAAAATATGGTGAAGATTGGAGAAGCGCTGGACGCCAAACAAAACTATTACCGACTGACTATGTAAAGCACCTTCCCTTTGAGATGACCACTTTACCTGAAATATTTAAAGCCAATGGATATAAAACTTTTTTTGCAGGAAAATGGCATTTGGGATCTTTAGAGCAAAAATCTCTTCCTACCGATCACGGTTTCGAAATTAACAAAGGAGGCTATCATAAAGGGGGGCCATATACTGGAGGTTATTTTTCTCCATTTAATAATCCCTTTCTTGAGGATAGGAATGAGGAAAAAGGAATGACTCTGTCCATGAAGTTGGCTCGAGAGACTGCAGCATTTATTCGGTCAAACAAGGATAAAAACTTTTTCGCTTATTTAAGTTTTTATGCTGTTCACGCTCCAATTCAAACCACAAAAGAAAAGTGGTTGAAATATCAAAAAAAGGCATTGGAACAAGGACTTTTGGAAGAAGGTTTTGAAATGGGAAAAAGATTGCCGATAAGAGTCATACAAGACAATCCTGTTTATGCAGGACTTCTGGAGCAGACAGATGAAGCGGTAGGCCACGTGTTAAATACTTTAGAGGCACTTAAGTTGGACGACAATACTGTGGTTGTGTTTGTTTCTGACAACGGTGGTGTCTCAGCAGGGGATGATTTTGCAACTAGTAATCTTCCTTTGAGAGGTGGAAAAGGCTATCAATGGGAGGCGGGAACGCGTATTCCCTTTTTCATTAAAGCCCCTCATGTCAATGATGTTACAAAAAGAGTAGACACACCTGTAACTGGAGCTGATTTATTTCCAACATTACTAGAGCTTGCAGGTATTGCTAACCCTCACAAAGTTGATGGAAAAAGTTTGGTTCCTTTACTTAAAGAAAATGATTTTGAGATTCGCCCACTTTTCTGGCATTATCCTCATTATGGGAATCAGGGAGGTGACCCCAGTGCCATTATTAGAAAAGGAGACTGGAAGTTGATTCACTATTTTGAAGATGGAAAAAACGAGCTATATAACTTGGGAAAAGACAGTGGCGAAAAAATTGATGTCTTTGAAAAAAACATTAAAATAGGAATGACTTTAAGTAATGAATTACAAGCATGGCTCACCTCGACAAAGGCTAAAATTCCTGAGGTTGATCCAATCCACAATGAGAAAGAAGAAAAAGAATGGCTCAGCAAGCATAAAGAATCAATCAAATTACAGGTGGAAAAAAGAAGGGCATTTCAACTGGATGCTAACTATCTTCCCAACGGGGATTGGTGGGGCAGTGCTAATGACTAATTTACTGCAGTTGCATGTCGGCAAACTTGATGTATTGCTCCCAATCGTAATCGGTAACATCGTGTTCCCCCTCTCTCAAATGATATCCAATAGTTCCATGAAATGGAGTATTCACAGGGGGCATTTTTTTGATATCAATTCCCTTTTTCCCATATAGATTATATACTGGTGATGCCGCTTTGGTGGCCAAAAACTCTCCTTTGGGATCTGCCCACGAATCCTTACTTGCACTGGCTATATAAACAGGTCTTGGCGCTATTAGTGCTATTAACATATGTTGATCTACAGCCAATTCGGATTCTTTTTCATTAAAGTAGTGGAAATTTTTAGCAAACCAATGAGGATAATTTGTATTGATATCAGAAACCTTTTCGCCAAATCTTCTTCTTGAAAGCGCCGCTCCTCCACAACCAGAATTGTTCGAGATTACGATTCTGAAACGTTGGTCGTTAGCTGCAGACCAAAGTGCTGTTTTTCCTAATCGGGAGTGCCCAAACAGGATAACTTTATTATGATCCAACTCTGCCTGGGTCTCTAAAAAATCCATTATCCTTGACATTCCCCATGCCCATGCCGATAGCGAACCCCATTCATTTTTAGCAGGAACTATTTGTCCAGGTTGATAAAAAAGTGAATGAATTCCATCAGAGAAATCATTTTTATCGAGATCTACATTGTTATAATCAACCGTAACCAAACCATAACCTGCATCAATCATTTTGTCTATGGCCCATCGGGAAGCTTGCCGTCCTCTCCCACTTGCGATAAATTTTATGAGTTCCATCTCACTCAATTCACTTTCTTTTTTTCCATTATATAAAATCGCTTGATCAGTATTTACAGAATGATTTCCTTTAAAATTATAAGCCAAAAATACTGGTGATTTCTTTTTGCTATTTGGCAGATAGAGGAGTAAGTAAATATTGATAGATTTATTTCCTTTTTTAAAGTTTAATTTGACTTGCTTACGAATGGCTTTCCCCCCCAGTGCAGAAGGCTCAAAATCTAAGATCTCTGCTTTATGATAATTGAGTTTTGCGGGGACTACACCGTATACTTGATTTGCAAAATAAGAATGAATTTCCGGACGTCTCAAATGCTCCCAATCTGAAGGAATATTTATTTTTTTACCATTGTCTGAAATGAGCAGTTTAGGTAATTCGTATGGAGGTACATCAGCCTCACTTATGATCGTAGGAGTTGTTTTTTGTGCATAAAGAGGATAGATTAATAATATTATAATCAAAGTAAAAATTGGATTTTTTATCATAAATAGATCATTTGAGAAAATTAAATATACAAAAATTCAAAATGGTCCATTTTTGAGTTTTAATACATATCAATTTAATTATTACAGCTAAAAAATAAATCAATTATTTCTTATTTTACTGTTTACATTATTCCACACCACTGATTCTGTAATGGCCATATCCTGTAATTTTCGTCACAATAACCCAAAAGAAGGGAGATCAAGTTTGTTTTGAGGATGATCTCTATTTAAACCTTGGACAATTTTTAAGTATTCCTTTTTTTATTTTTGGGATCTATATATATTGAAAAAATTTAAATCTAATTCACTTTTTAAAACCCAAAAATAATGACTCGATTGTTATTGATTTTGATCTTTTCACTGTTTCAACCTAAAGAGTCCATAACCGTCATATCCTATAACATTCGATACAATAATCCCAAAGACGGGATGAATAAATGGGATAACCGCAAGGAGACAGTAGGTATATTTTTAAATAAAGAAAATGTGGATTTTATCGGTTTACAGGAAGTAGTTCATGCTCAGTTACTTGATTTGATCAGGGCATTAAAAACCTATACATATATCGGGGTGGGTAGAGAAGACGGAAAAACGAGAGGAGAATACAGTCCTATTTTTTATAAAAAACAAAAATATACACTCTTAAAATCCAATACCTATTGGTTGTCAGAAACCCCCAACATTGTCTCAAAAGGTTGGGATGCCTCTCTCAAGAGGATTTGCACCTACGGACTTTTCCAAAATAATAAAACCTCTGAGAAATTATGGGTTTTTAATACTCACTTTGACCACAGAGGGACATTAGCAAGAGCCAGATCTGTCGATTTAATTATAGAAAAAGTAAAAACACTGAACCAAGAGGGTTTACCCGTTATCATAACTGGGGATTTCAACTTGACTCCAGATACATCTCCAATTCAAAAAATGCAGTCTTACTTTGATGACGTCCAAAAAAATCTTCCTAAGTCTGATCTTTTTTATGGTACTTCAAATGGTTTTGATTTAGAGAAAAATGCGAAGCGGCGAATTGATTATATATTTAAAAAAGGTTTACAAATCAAAAATGCAAAACACATTTATAAAAAAACACCCATGGGAGGTTGGGCATCTGACCATCATCCAGTGAAAGCAATACTGAAAAAATGATAATGTCAAAACTTCATTAATTTTCATTTGTTTATAAAAATAATTTTACATAATATCAACTCTAAAATTAAAGATATTTAATTCCTACTGTATAGAATTTTATAGTTACCTCCTGAAAGACTAATCAAATTATATAATGGATTGGCAATTTTAGATATTGATATTTTACCATTAATGAAAACTTTATGGTATTCTTTCGGCACATGTAAAATGGCCTGACTTTCATTAGGTACTATTAAATTTATATGTATCCCTGAACTGATTTTTTTTAGTCTTATTGAAACTTCTCCAGACACGGTTATGTTACCCGTTTCGGCAAATTGTAGGCCAGCTAGGTTGGGTTTTACAGCAAATTTTTTCCATCCAGGCTCTAAAGGATAAAGGCCACAAACATATTGAGATAAAATAGTTAGCCCTCCTCCACTCCATGCATGATTAGTAGAACCTCCTCCAAAACCATCTTTTCCAGTACCCCAACCCTCGAATAGTGTTGAATGCTCTGTACTTTCGACCATTAACTTAAATCTCTTTTTCAATCTTTCAAGAGCGTATTCTCCCCGTCCCATTTGAAATAATGCTTCACATACATATTTCTCCATATAAGGACTCGCAAATTCTTGTGTTAGGAAAACATCGTATAGAGCTTTATATTTATATTCATCTGCAAGGCCCGAAACTACTGCCAACGCTTGAGAGCGATCATCGGTAGGCTGAATATT
>CENP01239191.1_pt1 | contig 16867 bp, 11 predicted proteins | sample 361281 | NCBI WGS metagenome assembly CENP01 (sample SAMEA2591122, study PRJEB7988) | marine metagenome | biome: marine biome (ENVO:00000447); feature: deep chlorophyll maximum layer (ENVO:xxxxxxxx); material: saline water (ENVO:00002010), including plankton (ENVO:xxxxxxxx) | depth 70 m | reverse complement strand
ATCTCTAATGCACCAATTCCTTTTAAAAAGTCTGTTTCTTCTACTTTCCCGGTAATTGCAGTGACCTGGGCTCCAAGTTGAGAACATAGTTTAACCCCTATGCTACCTACACCACCTGTGGAGCCGCTCACAATTATTTTTGCATTTTCAATTATTAGCTCTTTAACGATTGATAAGGTGGATAACCCAGCAGTTAGACCAGCTGTCCCTATCATCATTGCTTCTTTAGTTGTGAGATTATCAGGGCACTCTATTGCCCATTCACTTGGCACACGAATATATTCTGAAAACCCTCCACTGGTATTCACGCCAAGATCAAAACCTGTTACTATTACAGAGGTTCCAGGAGGGAAGGCAATATTATTTGATTCTTCTACAACGCCCGCTGCATCTATGCCAGGTGTGTGAGGATATGTATTTGTTATTCCTTTTGCGCCTGAAGCAGCAAGAGCATCCTTATAATTCAAGGATGAGTATTCTACCCTAATTAATAAATCACCCTCTGGTAGTTCTTTAGTAGTTTTTTGTTCAATAATATTTTCAAACGTACCATCTTTATTTTGTTTAGTAACTAATGCTCTAAAGTTTTTTATCAAACCTAGCTCCAGTACGGTTTCCTTTTTTCAAAAAAGGAGGTGAAGCCTTCACGACCCTCTTTATGGGTAACGCAATCAGCAAAAAGTTCTGCTGCTTTTTGAGGATCAACAGAATGATTTGAAGCAATAATTCTTTTTGTTATTGAAATGGCATTTGGAGCACATTTTCTAACATCAGATTTTACCTTATCAATAAGCTCTTTAAGTTGGCCTTCATTATAAGCAATGTGATCTGCCATACCCATTTTGAATGCTTCATTTCCATCGAACAGACTCCCAAAAAGCATGAGTCTTTTAGCTTGGGCAAAGCCAAGCCTATTTAATACATAAGGAGCTATTTGTGCTGGCGTTAAACCGATCTTTGTTTCAGTTAGTGCATAACACGCATCTGACATTGTGATAAGTAGATCGGTCGCACAGGCAATACCAAAAGCACCAGCCATACTAGATCCTTCAACCACTGAGACTGTGATCTGTGGTGATTTATTGATGACCTCGAATGTTGAACCTGCAGTCATACTCATATTAATGGCAAGATCCCGTGCATTTTTACCCGAAGAGGCTATTTTTTTTATCCCATCCAGATCAGCACCAGAACAAAAATTTCCTCCTTTCCCACGAAATATTATACCCCTTATCGATCTATCATTGTGTACAGATTCGACTGTATCTTTGATATCATTCAGCAAAGTATCGGATAAGGCGTTTCTCTTTTCAGGTCGATTAAACCATATTGTTAACCAGCCATTATCAAGTTCTAAAATGCAACTTTTGGTATCTGGAAGTTTTTTCATATAATTATTCCTGGTTTACATCATCTTTGATTTTTGTTTATCCTGCTCAATCTTAGGTACTTAAATAGTTTATAATTAGTTTAGCTTATTAGCGATCTCATCTGGAATAGGGATTTGAAAATCAAGAAGTTGTTGTGCATAGGATTTTCCCTGTGGATCAATATTCAAGCTTGCCATACCACCCCCACCAAGAGAGTTTTTTAATAAAAAATTAATTCCATTAATACCTGGGACGTCCCAGCTTAAAACATCACCTTTGACGACGTGTTCAAAGTATTTTAATACAGTATCTGATGTAAGGGCACTTTGAATATATGGTAGAAACTCTGGTTGCCTTGCTATGACACCAATATTTGCATGGTCACCTTTATCGCCACTTCTAGCATATGCAAGTTTTATTAATGGTACTGAAATTTTCATTTCTTCATTTGAATCATGTTGCATCGACCGTTCATTGCCTGGCACAGCGACATAGCCACTGCTGGATGAGACATCAACCGTGGTGAAGTTATCATCTAGGTCTACCATTACAGACAGCTGATCTTTAGGGAAAAAGAATGAAAATAAATGTATCGAAGAAGAGACAGGAGGACGTCCTCCAAGATAATTCATCACACCAGAAGCCATACCTGTTACTGCTTGGGCCATTTCTTTAGATAAGATAATAAGAGCATCTTTTTTAGAGTGAGTTGCCACTAACCTTAGTACTATCTCTTTAGAATTTTCCTTAGCTTTTTTTGGTCCATATATAGAATCAGTGCCTATAAGGTCATACGATTTGCTATTAAATGGTTCAAAGCCTTCATTAGATAGAATGCGTTCACATTTTTTTATGATTGCATTGCCAATCAAGTCACCTTTTTCTTTTGCAGAAGCGCCTCCGATTACAAGAGTTCCTGCTACACGGTAACCATCCATATAAGTTGCTGAGACCTTATACTGGTCAGTGGGCGCTATACCAATAGCCCCCTTCACCAGGACACGATCATCACCAAGGTCATCTATAGTCACCTCAGTAAAGTCACAGACGACATCAGGGAGAAAATATTCTGAAGGGTTTCCTATTTCATATAAAAATTGTTCTGCAACTGTGCCAAAAGTAACCATTCCGCCAGTATTTTTAGGTTTAGTAACAATGAAATCACCATTAGGCCTAACCTCGACAATAGGAAACCCCATATCATCAAAGCCATCAACTATTTTCCAATCTGTAAAATTTCCACCAGTGCATTGAGCACCACATTCAATAATGTGCCCAGCTAGACTTCCAGCTGATAGTAGGTCATAATCTTCCACAGACCAGTCAAATTCATACATAAGAGGTGCCAGTACCATGGCACTATCAACGCATCTACCTGTAATCACAATATCAGCTCCTTGTTCAAGGGCCGTTACTATTCCAGGAGCGCCAAGGTATGCATTAACACTTAGACAAGAATCAGGAAGTGGTTCGTTAGTCTCGGTTTCTTTAATTCCAAGCTCTATTAGTTTTGGCAATTTTTTTATTAGGTCATCACCAGTAACAATTGCAATCTTTAGATTAATTTTTGCTTTTTCAGCCTCATTTACTAAAGCATTTCGACAGTCATTCAGATTTATTCCGCCTGCATTAGAGATCACTTTTATATTTTTTTTCTTAACCTGGTCTAATAGTGGAGCTAGTTGCTTTACAAAATCAGTAGCATAACCCATATCCTTATTTTTGTTTTTTGCTCCGGCTAATATGGACATGGTGACCTCTGCGAGGAAATCGAATACAAGATAATTTATATCACCTTTTTCAACAAGTTGTTTTGCGGCAGTAGTTGTATCACCCCAAAACGCAGATGCACATCCAATCTTTACTTTCTTATCATTGTCCATTGTTTTAAAACTGTGTTAGTTCATTCCTTTTATTCAATCATCTTCCTAGGCGTCACATCATAATTATTCATGAATTAAATATTGAAAAGATAAGTTCAATTCTCAAAATACCACGTGGAATTTCTCTTCCAATATTTTACTCCAGATGAGAAAATTGATAATAGGATTAAACTTAAAATGTAGTTTGCATTCTTAAAAGCAAAACTCTTCCAAGTGAAGGACCACCAATTATTTCTGTATGATAATGATTGAGTAGATTAGTTATAGTGAAGTTTGCTTTAAGATAATCATTAAACTTGTAGCCAAAGTGAACATCAAAAAGGGTGTAGGGTTTGATCTCTCCAAAGTATATACCGGAAGACCAATTAAAACCATCAACATATCTTGCATTTAAGGAACCTGTAATTGGAAATTTTCTAGAATTATATTGAAGTTTCATACCCATCTTATGTCGCGGTGCATTGATAGGATCCATAGCATTTGTAATGGGATTTAAAAATTCATTCATACCAAGATAGGAGTAATTTGCATCGATTGACCATTCTAGATTTAATAGCGCGGTAAGGCTTGCGTCTAGACCCCACATATCAACTTCACCATAATTAATATACCCAACCACAACAGGGGGTGTGTATCCTGGAATAGTATCCATCGCCGTAACACCTTTTATCCCTCCACGCCAGTGATTAAAGGATTCATCATAATCTTCCTGATCAGGAATCTCATTATCAGTTATATCCTCAATTGTATTTAATACTCCATCACTATTATAGTCTGTTTCCAAAATAGATTTCTCGATCACAATAGGAGTTATGAAAGTAACAGGACTTACAAAACTACTGTAGCTACTAGCATATATATCCAAAGTACCGAATAATAAATTATTTAACCTACCTTTATAACCAAACTCAAGGGTGTTAACAACCTCTGGCTGGATCTCAGGTAGGTCATTCACTTGTTTACCATAGAATCCATCGATCTTTGGATCGGTGGAGGGATAGAAATATATTGAATTACTGGTGTCTACTACGTCATAAACCCCTTCATAAGGTTTATAGTAATACGGATTCCCAATAGAATCTCTAGGGAATACATACCCTCCATCAGCTCCCTGGGCATATACTTTAAATACAGAAACACGTGTCACAAAGATATCAAGAAAAAGAGCTTGGTTGGTTGGGGTGTTAAAAGCTCTTGCCCAGGTTAATCTAAAATTTTGATTTTCTCTCGGTCGATGTACAAGACCAACTTTTGGAGATATCTGAAGTCCCTCAAGATCATTAAAATTAAATTTCCAGTCAAATGGACTATAGCCCATGCTATAACCTTGATTATTGAATTGTATCATATCTGTTAACCGATCATGTGCATCAAGTCTTGTAGCCTGTATAAGTTCCCACTTTTTATTTATCTTCCAATTTATCTGATAATATGCACCCAGTTCATTAACAGTATATCTATTATCCTCTGAGGCCTCATCTATACCCTCATCTATGTTTTCATCTATTTTTCCATCACCATCATTATCTATACCATCAGCGTAAACATAGAAATTTTGCCCGCCTAGCCATCGTACGCCTGGTTCGATGGCCTCACCGATATCATACTCACCATTACCATTTATATCTGTATAATCTGGGATTCCATTTTGATTTAAGTCTGTAAAATCATCACTATCTCTATCATTATCTAACCCATCTGAAATTGCTCCAAAGACAGCATCAGAGTTTGTAGAATCAGTTAGCGAGGAAAATTGTGAGAGATCATCAGTCGCCCATCTTGTAAATCTTTCTCCATCATCATACCATGTATCATCATTCCTGTCATCAAAAACATAAGGTGAACCTGCTTCACCATTTCCATTATTATCACGCCTATCACTTAGGTCTTTATCGGAAAGTATGGTGCCTCTAGTATCTGGCATTGTTAAGAAATAATCCATCCCCCATACAAATCTTATATCCCCATCTTTCCATTCATTTAGGTGCTGTAATTGAAAACTAAATTTTTTGGATCTGTCGTATATAAGACTACCTGTAGCTAGATTTCTTGTTGGATTTGTTGGGTCTCCAGAATAGCTAGTATTTAAGTACGATTGTAGAAAAAGATTTTTCCATCGCAATCTGCTTTGGTAGTATCTGTAAATCCAACCATCTGCAAGGTATCTTGCAATTCCTGTAATATTAATATTCCTCGCCCAAGCAAAGCCATGAGATAAGCTTAATGAAAAATCAGAATTTGGTTCCCAATCAGTTCTTAGATCATATCTATAATTACGGACATTGAAAACAGGGTAATCTTCAATACCATCATCATTTGCATCTTTATATACGTTACTATTATTACCATAATTTAGTGAGAAATCTCTCTCATCAAATTCATCAACACCATTTTCACCAGGGCTAGGAAGGCCATCGCCATTATTATCATTATTATCAAAAATATCCCACTGGTCGTTACCATTTAAATTTTCATAGGTCTCACCATCCCAGATACCATTACCCTCTCCATAATCTGGAGGGGTATCTCCCTCATCATCATAATCTCCATCTCCATTAGCATCATCTGCTGGGATACCATCGAGTCCAAAATCAAGTAGAACTAAGGTCCCTAAGATATCTGCATAGCCTTCTCCAACATCACTATCATAAAGACCATTGCCATTTAGATCTGTAAATGGTTCGTAGGGCACATCATAAGCATTACCAAGATTATCTTTATAGGGGCCCCAATCACCATCGTCATCGATTCCATTTGTACCCCAATCATCATCATAAACACCATTATCATTTGTATCGAAAACGATTCTGCCATCAGAGTCATATGTGTAATCACCAAAGCCAGATTTGTGAAAATCATCTACAACACTGAATGTACTATCTGGTCTAGAATAGACAGTAGTTGTTGCTTCCAAATTAGCAACAGCAGTCTGGGAGCCAAATCGATCTAACCATGCACTTCCTAATTCATCACTCTCATCTATGAGACCATCTCCATCATTATCAACTCCATCTACCCATGCTTCTTCTTCATCATCGATGCCTATGTCGATCTGTTCATCAATCGCACCATCTCCATCATTATCTATACCATCTGCATATATCTTACCTAATCTGTCTTGTGTTACAAACCACAGCACCATTCCATTTGGAAGGGTAAAACGATTGAATGGGTCCGATGAAGCCAATTCGATCATTTGTTGTGTAATGATGGGTGACCCATCCTCTCCTCCTGATTCTGAAATGTAGTCCCCCCAATAATAACCGAGCCAGGATTCATCAGCTCCTTCAACAAAATCGATCATATCCTGGTTGAAAATTGGATTATTATCGCCCGATGGAGCTAGGATACCACCTTTATCCAGGCGATCATGTTTAAGATTTGGTCTTCCTATAAATGCGGGATCGTGCCCTTCAATTTCATCTTGGTTAAAATGTGTCCAGTCCTGACCAGCAAGAGCTACACCCGAAAGTTTGAATCCAATATCTCCAAATTTATGGGCCGTCCTAAAAGTTAATTTTTTTAATAGTTCAGTATCCGTCTGGTTAAGTAAACCGCCTTGGATGTTAATGGATGTGCCGGTTGATCTTAAAGGAGATGACGTGACTATGTTAAGAACACCACTGTGGGCATTGGGACCATAAAGAGCTGAGGATGGACCTAAAACGACCTCGATCTGTTCGACATCTTCAAAAGAAACAGGAATAACATTATAGGCTGTGAGTCTCAATGAAGGTACGTTTGCCATTCGTCCATCTGTCAATGTTAAAAGACGCGAACTAAAAGAAGAATTAAAACCTCGAGCTGTCATATTGTAACTATCAATGCCTGACTGAGTAAAATCGATTCCCTTTGTTCCCTTTAAATAATCACCAAGGTTTGTATTACTCTCTCTCCGTATCTCTCTTTTTGAGATAACAGAAATAGCGGCAGGTGCATCTTCTACTCGTTCTCTTCGCCTTGATGCTGTAACCACATATGTTTCCATTTCAATAGCTTCAGGCTTGAGGGCTAGATCTTTCGAGAGCTTTTGACCACGATTCAAATTAATGGTTTCTTTGTAGCTCTGATAGCCAATGTAAGAGACCATGATCGTGTAGGTGCCAGCGTCTAATTGCTTGATGATGTACTCCCCTTCAGCATCTGTGGCGGCTCCTAGATTTGTACCTTCAACGACTACATTCGCACCGATTAAGGCAGAGCCATTTAAGGAGTCAGTTACCTTACCCTTGATAACACCATTCTTTGCAAATAGAAAAGCATTAGCAATTATTATAAAATATATTAGCCTCAATATTAACCCCAAGATACCAAACAGCCTCGTTTGACGAGGCTGTTTGAATTTAAAATGTGTCTGATATTTTCTAAGTTAAAATGCTATTTTAAGAGTAACATTTTTCCTTTTTGGATTCGGTTATCAGAGCGCACCTCGTAGAAATAAACTCCACTTGGAACTTTATTACCGTTATTATCTAAACCGTACCATGTAATATCATATGTTCCTGATGAAAGTTCACCATCATGTGCTGTTGCAACTTTTTCACCCAATACTGAATAAATATTTACAGTTACATCAGAGAATTTCTCAGTTGCGAATCTGATTTTTGTACTTGGGTTGAATGGGTTTGGATAGTTACCATATAAAGTGAACTCTTCAGCAACTGGTGCATCCTCATCCACTTCTGTTGTGCCAGTATATACCCAGAAAGTATTCACCCTTTGAGTGGTATTGTCAGGAACACAAGAGTTGTCTATTTCAAAGACCATCCTTCCTGTTTCATATTCCTCGTCAAAATCCCAGCCTGAATCATCTACGCCACATTCATAATCACAAGCTGATTGAACAGCTAAAAGTGTTGCTGTTGGACCTTTCTCGAAAACAGCGGCACAAGCATCTGATGAACCACCTGCACCTAAGCATGCAGCATATTCATCATAAAGGGCTTGACCAACACCTGCACCAATTGCAGCTGATGATTCTGCATCTAAATAAATAAATGCAACAGAGTCAGCAGCAGCAGTAAGAGAAGCCTGTAAATCTCCAGTTGCTGCTAGAACGGCATCAAGAACACCAGCAAAAACATTGCTAGCTTCAAGAAAATTAAAAGTAAAAAAGTAACCAGTAGGTGCTAAGGCCTCATCACCACTGAATGGTATGCCATCTCCTCCACTTAATGCTCCAGTAGGGTCGAATAGGTATCCTCTATTAGCTGTTATAATTCCTGCAGGAGTTGTGTCACCTGTAAATGGATCAACTTCAAAAGTAGAATCATCACTAGGGTCAATAGGGTGACCGGGTCCAGATAAAACTGGGAAGAAATCATCATCACTTCCAGTCCATCCTAGGTTCCACCATAAGCTTGTATCCTCATGAACATAAGCTAGATATGCTTCCATATTTGCAATGGTGACTGTATCAGCTGGAGCGACAGGTAGACCAACAAAGTCATTTTTGAGACCATCATCATCTACACCAAGACCAGATGATACACCATCATGCGCTTCCCAGAAAATTTCAAGCTCACTTGGAGTGGTATGTGCTTCATCATCATATGTAATGGTGACCATACCCCAATTTTCCATATCTGTCCCTACGCCGTAGTCAACACCATATTGGCCATTCACTAAATCTGCAGCGCCAAATTGCGCAAAAACATCTGAAAGTGAAATTCCCCAACCCATTGAATGAACATAAGGGTCATCTGGATGGTCATATCCAGGAGTGCTGGTCCATGTTCCATTTTCTGATACTGCCGGTACTGTGGAGTAAGTAGAGCAATTATCTGCTTCAGTTGTAGGATATGTGCTACCCTCATTTATGGTGAAAGTTCCATCATCATTAAGGTCCACATCCATTGCTACACCCCCTAAGGCTAATAGATCTGGATTAACTAGGGGAACTAGTACCGTGGTGACGGTATCTCCGATCTCAAAGGATGCCAGAACACGAGTATAGCCCATTCCAGCAGCGGCAGCAGCGGAACTAGGCCAAGACCCTGTTACCTGATAACCGACGCCGTTTGCAGAATCTTCAGGACTTTCAATTGCTCTTGCAACGTAAGTGTATTCTACAACAGCGCCTACGCAATTCACGTTCCCCTGCAAACTCTGGGCGTATAATGCTCCAGAGACAAATGAGAACAGTAATAAAGATTTTATCATTCTAGTCATATTTACTCCATTTATGATTATGTTATACAGGATTCAGATTAAAGAATCCTCTGTGTGCGAAAATCTATCTAAGAATTTTGAATCCTCAAAGAATTTTCATTCTTCTGGTTTTTTTGAGTTTCTATAGCTGACTCTTGCCCAAAGAATGAAAAGACAATAAAGTGTAATAATGCTACCTAGAATAAAGAATGATTCTAAAATGATTCTTGTCCATAATTCTTCGATCATTGTTGGTGAAGCTCCATCTGCCAATTAAATTACAACCCTAAATTAACTCAATTATCCTTTTATAAATCTATAAATGAAAATCGCAGTATTAGTTAAACAGGTACCTGGTCCAGAATCTACTCTACCAATTAATGATTCTGGAACATGGGTTGATGAAGCATCTGTGACCTTTGTTATGAATCCTCCAGATAACTTTGCATTAGAGGAAGCATTATTGATAAAGGAGGGAAAAGGAGATGGAGAGGTTGTTGTCGTAAGTATGGGCCCTGACCGGGTTCAGAAAGTAATAAGAGAAGGGCTTGCAAAGGGCGCAGACCGTGGTATTCATATTGAAGAGGTGGGGCCTATAGAAAAAGACCCACTACTTATAGCAAAGCGATTTACAGCTGTTTTAAAAGATGAAAATTTTGACCTCGTTCTAACAGGACTCCAGTCTGATGACACAGGGATGGGGCAGACGGGTGTTTTGATCGGTGAAATGCTTGGTGTTCCTACTGCAACACTGGCTGTCGAGACAGATATAAAAGACAACCGCATAAGACTTAAGAGAGAGCTAGAATCAGGTTGGTTTCAATGGGTTGAGTTCCCGCTTCCAGCCTCTGTTAGCATACAATCGGGTCTAAACACACCAAGATATCCGTCCCTAAAAGGTATAATGGGCGCTAAGAAAAAAGAGATTAAGACCGTTTCTTGTACCGAACTTGATAATAGTAGTAACTCTCAATCGGTAGATAAGGTATTTGTTCCTCAAACATCCAAGCATTCAGAGGTCATAGATGGGGAAGTGGATGCAGCGGTCGAACGGATTGTTGAAATATTAAGATCAGAGATAAAGGTGATATAATACGTGGATGTTTTAGTTATTCTTGAAGAGAGTCAAGGTTCTCTGCATCGTTTAAGTAGAGAGGCAATTGCAGGTGCCCAAAAATTAGGGGCTTCGGTCGCTGCATTAGCTATTGGTGAGAATGCAGATACCTTAGCCAGTGAGCTATCTAGCTATGATCTGGAAGAGGTCTTTACTGCAAAACATGAGCTTTTATCATCCTACAGTGCAGATGGTTATTTTGAAACTGTAATACAGCTTATTAGGGCTGAGTCGCCAGCTTTAGTAGCAGCAGGACATACTTATCAGACCCGAGACTTTATGCCCAGGGTCAGTGCTAAGTTGGATATCCCATTCATTCCAGACATTGTTTCACTTTCTGATGAGGGATTTGTTAAGCAGGTCCTTAATGCCAAGCTCAATGCCTCATTATCATCAACCTCAGATCAAATAATTCTTAGTTTTCAGTCTGCTGCTTTCAATGTTGAAGAAATAAAGAGAGGCTCATGTTCTGCAAGAGCATTTGACGTTGAACTAGACAATTCTCAAGTTCGTTCTGTTTCAGAAGAACCTTTTCAAGAGGCCACTGGTGATGTTGATCTGGAAAGCGCTGAAGTGCTCGTTAGCGTTGGTAGAGGTATAGAAAAAGAAGAGAATGTGTATCTTGCTTTTGAATTAGCAAAGGCAATAGGGGCTGAGGTTTGTGCAAGCCGTCCAGTAGTTGATTCTGGCTGGATAGATTCATTTAGGCAGGTTGGAAGTTCAGGTCATAATGTTGCACCTAAACTTTATTTTTCTTTGGGAGTCTCAGGCGCTATCCAGCATGTAGTTGGTATGAAAGGTTCAAAGAATATCTTAGCGATCAATAAAGATTCTGATGCGCCTATATTCGAACTTGCTGACTATGCAGTGGTAGGAGATGTTTTAGAAATCATTCCCAAATTAATTGAAGCTCTAGATAATAAATAAAGGGTTGATGGACTCTATTACTTTTTTACCTATTGAAAAATTTCTTCTTGCTGGACTAACTGCAGCAGCAGTTGGATCATTTTCATTCGAGGTTTACCGCCGTTTAGTCATTGTTTTTAAGGGCACTGGTTCACTCCCATTTGATAGATTCCCAGAACGTTTATTGCGAGTGTTCAGAGAGGTATTACTTCATGAAAAAGTAATTAGAGAGCGACCATGGCCTGGGATAATGCATGCTCTGGTATTCTGGGGTTTTCTAGTATTTGGTGTCATTACACTTGACCATTTTTCTATTGGTTTTTATAAACCATTATTATCTGAATCTGCTCACAAAGCATATTCATATGTAGTCATACCTTTTTCGATCCTAGTTATTTTTGGTATCCTTTCTCTGAGTTACAGGAGGTTTATAACTCAACCTAAAGCATTAGGAAAACTATCCCCAACTTCTGGCCTAGTTGCTTTTTTTATTGTTACTCTAATGGCAACATACTTACTAGGTGAAATGGATATATCCCCATACTTATGGAAAGTTAATTGGTGGATACATTCTATTGTTATTTTGGCTTTTCTTTTTCTTATTCCAAGGAGTAAACACCTACACCTTGTACTTGGACCATTTAATATTTTCTTTAAGCCCTTTGATCAACCCGATCACACAGCAGTGCATATTGATTTGGAAGGAGATGAAGATGAATTAGATGAAATGCTTAATGATCTTACAAAGTTAACTCAGAACCAAGCATTGGATATTTTTTCATGTGTAGAATGCGGTCGTTGTACAGATGTTTGCCCTGCAAATAGAGGAGGAGGTATTTTAGATCCAAAAAATCATTTTATTTTAGATTTGAGGGAGCCTCTTTTACAAGATAAAGACGTAGCCGTTTTAGACAAGATCAATGTTGAGGCAGGGTGGGAATGTACCACATGCCAGGCATGCACTGAAGTATGCCCTGTTGGTAACCATGTCGAAAAGTCTGATGAAATAAGAAGGTTAGAAGTCCTTGTAGAAGGGAGAGTGCCCCAAGAATACCAAAAATTATTTACTAATTTACAAGAGACAGGCAATACAGAAGGGGCATCTGGTAGTGCCTTAGCTGATTCTCTTCCTGTATTTACATCAGATAAAGAATATGTACTCTGGCTTGGTTGTTTTGCGAGACACGGTCTAGATCCTGATTTCAACAGATCGGTTGAGAATTTCACAAAAATACTAGATACAGCTGGTGTCAGTTATGGAGTGTTAGAGCAAGAACACTGTTCTGGTGATCCAGTGAATCGCCTTGGTGATAAATTGACCTACACAATGCTAAGAGAGCATAATATGGAGCAACTCGCTGAAACAAAAAAAGTTGTGACATTATGTCCACATTGTGCAGTGAACCTAGGTAAAGAATATGAAAAATATGATAAAGTTAGTTATACAGTTGAGCATCACACACAAGTAGTAGGGCGGTTGATAGAAGAAGGAAAGATAAAGGTCCAAATGGGGGACAATGGTAAAGTCACTTATCATGACCCCTGCAACCTATCACGTATCCTTGATATTGTAAATGAGCCTCGTACGGCTATCCAATCGGCTACCTCTGAATTCCAGGAGATGAAAGAAAGTGGCAGAGAAACACTATGTTGTGGTGCAGGTGGAGCGCTCTGGTGGAAAAAGGAGACACAGGGGCGTACACACCTTGTACGCGCAGAACAGGTTATTGAATCAGAGGTCGATACTGTTGTAACAGGTTGCAATTTTTGTTATGGTATGATGAAGCAAGGATTGGGTCCCATGACCCCCGAAGGCAGGGAAGAGGTTGTAGTAAAAGATGTTGCAGATATTGTAGCTGAAAATCTTATTTAACTAAGATCATCTTTTTTACCTCAATGAACTTTTGCGCCTCTATTTTATAAAAATATACTCCCGCTGATAGTGGTTGCCCCTGATCATTGGTAGCTCTCCACTCAATTGTTTTATATCCAGCACTCTCTTTTTGGCTTACAAGATTACATACCATATTTCCTAGGATATCAAAAATAGTTATGTTCACATTGGAATTTTCTGGGAGTTCATAATTAATCTGTGTTGTGGGGTTAAATGGATTTGGATAGTTCTGATCTAATGAATAATTAATGGGTAATTGGTTGTGGTTTTTAAGGTCCATCCATTCCAAGGTTATTGAAAGTACTTCAGAGTATTCGCTCCATTCTCCTGCATAATAAGATATTCTATAAAAGTATTCTGTATCAAATTCTACTTGATGATCTTCATAGGAATTCGTTATCAAATAATTTTCATGAACATTATTAATAAAATTTTCATCTGTAGATCGTTCTAATAGATAATATTCAAGACCATCATCACCTACCGGAGACCAAAGTATTTCAACAAAAGAATCGTGCTGATGCAATTCAAAATTGGCAGGTGCGTAAAGTGTATCTTGATCTGTTTCTATCTCTTCTTTTATGAAACTTCCCCAGTTGCATAATTGCCCTACTGTATCGATCCAGTAGTCTAAGTCATTTTCTATATATTCTGGATAACCATTGCAAACGCCAATGGACATTTCTGCAAGTAACCATTCGTTAGGGATAATATGCCAGCTCCATGGTTGATTGAATCCAGCGTCACCATAATCTAAATACCCATTTATATGAAGATTTCTATCACCCTCTGGAAGTTCGAGCTGTGACCGGCATTGATCTATTAGTTCATTATTATTTGTCGTGATGGTATAATTAGATTCGTAATCTTCTCCATGAATACCGACTGTAAAAAAAACATAGCTACTATCATATGCATAATCGCAGACACTTGTATCCGTCGGAAGTTCAGTAACAAAATTTTGCCACAATTCGCCTACTCCTCTTGAGAGGAACCAGGATGATGAGTCAATATCGCCATTATAGCAATTCCAAGACCCAATTGTGTATGTGTTTTGATTACCAAGCCAGCCAATTGAATCTGGAATGATATTTAATACGACAGGTTCAAAAACATTAAGTGAAGAAGGTAGTCTTAGGCCTGTAACTGTATTAAAAAAAGAATTAAGGAATGGATAGTCAACCACTAAAGTGTGGGACACATCTGGTTCCATAGCTAATATCCATTTCGCCCCTTGTGGACGATGGTCATAAAAAATTCCAGTTAGATTATCAATACGATACTGAGCATCGTTTTCAGCAATGATCATAAGTCCTGGGACTTCAATAGCTTCTCCGGCACCAGTAGTATCATGATACCCGCCTTTTTGAGTAATGAACCCTAAAACACGTTCGGGAATCCATTTCGTGAAGTGATAACCGAATTGTCCACCCCAAGAGTATCCGTTGATAAAAAAAGGTATGAATGATATTTCATCATGCCCAGTTTGAACGGCAAAAGAATCCATAGCAGCAAGAACAGCATCACCGATTCCTGTATTCATATGCATATTAAAAATATGTGCACCTAATAAAGCAAAACCTTGGTTGTCCACTAAGTTTTGATAGGCACTATCAGTGACTATATCGCGAGAATCTCCATTATTTGGGTGCATGAACCAATAGATGCCTCTTAGTGTATCTGTTGAATCATTGACCCATATCCTAAAGTCAGCATAATTATAGCTGGCTGTATCATTCTCCGGTATGGATATATCATAGATTTCTCCCTTGGCCACAGCAATTAGTAAGAAGCAAAAGAGATACTTTTTCATGATGCTATTTTTTTAGCCCGATCTCTCTGAGCCTTTCATCTAGATATTCTTTGGCAGTATATTTTTTTGATAAGGCCACCTCATCTCTAGGATGTAAGAAAAGAGGCATTGAAAATCGACTCTTATTATCTATCTGATTACCAGGATTAATTACCTGGTGTGTGGTAGAGGGGAAATAACCGTGTGAAGCTTCCTGAAGCATATCCCCGGCATTGATAGCTAAGCATCCTGGGTCACATGATATATCATGCCAATTCCCATTTGTGTCTTTTACTTGGAGTCCGGGTTGGGTTCCTGCGACAAGGAGTGTGATTAAATTTATATCTTCATGCGCTGATCCTCTGACCGCGCCATCCTCTTCTTTCCCATCAAGTGGTGGATAGTGAATTATCCTCAAAAGGTTGGTCTTACTATTTGTAACCATATCTGGAAGAGGCATTGAGAATAATGAACTCACATCTCTAGGAGTTTCCACTTGTATCCAGCCTAGTAAAGTGCCAGTTAGTTCTAAGAGTTGCGCGTATAAGTCCAAAGTTTTATTACTTAATTCCTCTGGATATCTTCCCCATGAATAGACATGGAAAAATTCTTTTAGATCTTTAAGAGACTGTCCCTTAGCATTTTCAGTCTTAAAAGGAAAGAAGCCGTCTTGCCTAACTGGATCGTAAGGGTATTTGTTTTTATTATCACTCGCAAAGAAATCTGCCCATTCAGAATAGACAGTTTCAATCAAATTCATATCCACAGGATGATCAGTTAGCACACTAAATCCAGTTTGACGAAGAGACCTCGTAAACTCATGAGGTGCATTTTGATCTTTATAATTTACCTTTCGGACATTCATGACCGAAAATTAATGTTAATCTTCTAAACTGACCAACTTAATGCCTACTTCTTTGGCGCGTTCAAAAATACGTTCATCACGATAGAGCTCATTATAATGAATAATTTTAATTCCTGCGTTTGCTATTAGTTTAAAGCAATTATAACAAGGTGATGCGGTAACATATATTTCAGACAATTCGATCTTAACTCCATTCTTTGCCGCTTGAACAATAGCATTTGCTTCTGCATGCGTAGTGCGAACACAGTGTCCCTCAACCATCTCACACCCTGCCTCATCGCAATGAGGAAGCCCTTTTATACTGCCATTATACCCAGTTGATAAAATTGTCTTATCTCGAACAATTACTGCTCCAACGTGCTTTCGATCGCAAGTAGATCTCGTAGCTACCTCTTGGGCAATATTCATAAAATAAGTTCCCCATTTTACACGTTGTTTAGACATAACTAATTTTTTTTCTTGTTAAAGACCTTAACTGCATATCGTGCTTCACCGTAATATATCTTATCAGCAACCTGTGCAATTTGAGCAGTAAGGATCAGGTATGCCCATGTTGGGATCGTCACACTAGCACATCCTTTAATAATAACTTTCTTACCGTGATATTTATTGAGGTCCATATTGTCTACTTGTTCGCGAAATGACTTTTCGCGAATAATACCCTCATCTAAAAAGTCATCTAATAATACTGTTTCCATTTAAAAATATGCCTTGATCCTTGTCAACGAATCGCAAAACTTATCAATATCTGACTCATTATTATATAGATAGAAACTAAGACGCCCAATTGAAGTTTCATTTAGACTTGATAATAGAGGCTGTGCACAGTGATGTCCCACTCTTATTGCAATATTATCTTCATTTAGGAATTGTGCTAGGTCATGTGGATGGAT
>CENP01041671.1_pt1 | contig 16937 bp, 16 predicted proteins | sample 361281 | NCBI WGS metagenome assembly CENP01 (sample SAMEA2591122, study PRJEB7988) | marine metagenome | biome: marine biome (ENVO:00000447); feature: deep chlorophyll maximum layer (ENVO:xxxxxxxx); material: saline water (ENVO:00002010), including plankton (ENVO:xxxxxxxx) | depth 70 m | reverse complement strand
CTAAAGCTTATTGACCCAATTGAATATTATAAAGAAAGAACTCCATAGTTAAAGTGAACATCTTAGAAAAAATCAATTCTTTAAAAGAAAAAATTAATTTTCATAATAGAAAATACTATGTTGATGATGATCCTGAAATATCCGATCAAGAATATGATTTGTTATTTAGAGAATTAGAAAAACTTGAAAGAGACAACCCCCAATTCAAAACACTTGACTCGCCCACTATAAGAGTTGGCTCTCTACCAAAAAACACATTTGAAACTATTGAACATTCCACACCAATGCTTAGTTTAGAAAATGCTATGAATAAAAATGAAATCTTAGCATTTGATGAGAGAGTAAAAAAAGGTTTAAAAACTGAAAAAGAAATAGAATATGTCACTGAACTCAAATATGATGGACTTGCTGTTGAATTGATTTATGAAAACGGAATTTTTATTTTAGGTTCAACAAGAGGCGATGGATTAAGAGGAGAAAACATAACTCAAAACCTCAGAACTATTAAATCAATACCCCTAAAACTGCTTGGTTCAAACTTTCCTGAAATAGTTGAAATAAGAGGGGAAGTTCTTATGGAAAAAAATAGTTTTAAAAAACTAAATGATGAACGATTAAAAGCGAATGAGACATCTTTTGCTAATCCAAGAAATGCAGCAGCTGGTAGTTTAAGACAACTAGATTCTTCAGTTACATCTAAAAGAAAATTAATTTTTTTTGCATATGAATTAGCAGGCAATTATAATCTTAAGCACGATAAAATTTTAAAAAAAATAAAAAATTGGGGTCTTCCAACTAATAAAAACACCCAAATATGTAATAATATAAAAGAAGCTATTTTATATACAGAAAAATGGGAAGTAAAAAAGAATTCTCTTGATTACGAAATAGATGGGGTCGTAATAAAAGTTAATGACCCTGAACAAAGATCTACTTTAGGAATTAGAAGCAGATCACCAAGATGGGCTTTAGCTGGAAAATTTAAATCACAACAAGTTTCAACAACAATTTTAAATATTGTTCCATCGTTAGGAAGAACAGGAACTATAACACCTGTTGCAAAATTAAAACCTGTGAAAGTTGGTGGCGTAACAGTTACAAATGCAACATTACATAACCAAGATGAAATCAATCGAAAAGATATTAGAATTGGTGATACTGTTCTAATTCAAAGAGCAGGTGAAGTAATTCCTGAAATCATAAAAGTAATAACCCAAAAAAGGCCTGAGAATTCAAAGCAATATTTTTTACCTAAGAATTGTCCAATTTGTAATTATCCTACAATAAAACTTGATAATGAATCTGCATTAAGATGTAATAATTATAATTGTGATGCACAAGTAAAAGCAAGAATTAAACATTTTGTTAGCAAAAGATGTTTAGATATTGATGGACTTGGAGAAAAATTAATTGATCAGTTGGTTGATAAAAAAATTATAAACAATTTTTCTCATATTTTTAGTTTAAATCATGAACAGCTATCTAATTTAGATAGAATGGCTGATAAATCAGCAAAAAATATAATCAGTGCTATAAATTCAAAAAAAAATATTCCGATGTGGAGATTTATACATGGCTTGGGAATTGCAAACATTGGAGAACACTTATCTCACGTTTTATCCAATGAATTTTCTTTAAAAGAATTATCAAAATCTTCATCAGATGAATTGATTCAAATCAATGAAATAGGACCGACTGTTGCAGAAGCTATAGAAAAGTTTTTTAAAAATGCAAAAAATCAAACAATCATGAATAATTGCTTTGATTCTGGTCTCAAAATAATAGAAAAAGATAATGATAAAAATAAATTTAATTTGTTAAATGAAGATATATTTGTTTTTACGGGAACTCTTAAATCAATATCAAGAGCAAAAGCTCAAGAGCTTGTTGAAAAAAATGGAGGGAAAATTTCTTCTTCTATTTCAAATAAAACATCATATTTAGTTTTTGGAGAAAATCCAGGTAGTAAAATAAATAAAGCAAAAGATTTGAATATTAAAATTATCGATGAAAAAAAATTTTTTGAATTAATACAAAGGGAAGTATGAATAGATTAGGAATTGACATTGGCGGTACTAAAATTGAAGCTGTTGTCTTAGACTCAAATGATAATATTTTAATTCGCACGAGAGTACCTACTGAGAGAGCTAATGGTTATGAACATATCCTTAATCAACTATCAAAATTACATTTTAAAATAAAAAATCACTTGGGAGATAAATTTTATTTTGGAGTTTCAGTTCCTGGACCTCTTAATAACAACGGTGATATGTTAAAGAAAAGTAATACTATAGTAATGATTGACAAACCTATCAAAAAAGACCTTGAACAAATATTTAGTTGTGAACCAATCCTTGAAAATGATGCAAATTGTTTTGCTCAAGCTGAAACTTCTCTTGGAGCAGCAAAAAATAAAAAAATTGTTTTTGGTGTAATTTTAGGAACAGGAGTTGGCGGTGGAATCACAATTAATGGAAAAGTTTTTTCTGGGTTAAATAATATTGCAGGTGAATGGGGTCACTCTGTTTTGTTTTCAAATGGTAAAAAATGTCATTGTGGAAATTCAGGTTGTGTTGAGCAATATTTATCTGGGCCGAGTTTAGAAAAATATTATTTTGATTTAACTAAGAAAAAAGCAATTGTAACAGATATTGCAAAACAGCCTCCTCAGGATTGGAAAAACTACTTTTTAAATAATTTTGGAATGGCACTTGGAAATGTAATCAATATTATTGATCCAGAAGTTATTGTTTTAGGAGGAGGCCTTTCGAAAGTAGATTTCCTATATACTGAAGGTCCAAAATGGATAGAAAAATTTACCTTTAGTAAAAATATTAAAACCCCTCTTTTAAAAAATAAAATGGGGGATTCAGCAGGTGTATTCGGAGCTGCGTTTTTACAATAAATTTCTCTTATTTAACTAAGATTTAAATTTTATTTTATATTATGGAATTAGCTATCAAGATAAAAGATTTGAAAAAATCTTATAAAAACACACTTGCATTAGATGGAATTGATCTTGAAATAAAACCAGGACAATTTTATGGACTTTTAGGTCCTAATGGAGCAGGTAAAACTACAACCATAGGTATTATTACAGGTTTAGTAAAATTACAAGAAGGTAGTGTTTCAATTTTTGGTAAAGATATAATTAAAGATTTTCGATTTACTCGCTCTAAAATTGGAGTATCTCCACAAGACTTTAATTCTGATTGGTTTTTTTCAATTGAAAAATTATTGTTATTTCAAGCTGGATACTATGGTATTCCATCTAGTAAAGCAAAGCATATTGTAGATGATATCATGAAAAAATTAGGAATTTATGAAAAACGAAAAAATAAAATCAGAACTTTATCTGGAGGAATGAAAAGAAGATTTCAAATTGCAAAAGCATTAGTAAACGACCCTGATATTTTAATTATGGATGAACCAACAGCTGGTGTAGATGTTGAACTTAGACATATGCTATGGGATTATTTGAAAGAAATGCACCAAAATGGAAAAACTATACTCCTAACAACTCATTATATTGAAGAAGCAGAAAAACTTTGTGACTATGTTTCAATAATTAATGAAGGTAAAATTGTTTCAGAAGGTAAACCTGAAGAATTAATTCAGTCAGTTGGAAAAGGTTCGATTGAAGTTGATCTAAATGTAATTGATAAATCTAAATTAGATTATTTAGAATCATTTAAATATACATTTTCATCAAAAGAAAATATAAACAAACTAATTTTTTCAGTTAACAACCCTGAGAAGTCATTACCAAAAATAATTGACATCTTAATTAAAAATAATTGTCAACTAAATAACGTTAAAATATTAAAACCAAATTTAGAAGATGTTTTCGTATCTCTAACAGGAAGAAAAATTAATGATTAATTGGGTAGGTTTTTCAACTCTTACATATCGAGAAATAAGTCGTTTCTTTTCAGTTTGGAGACAAACTATTATACCAGGACTGATTACATCAGGTTTGTATATGATAATATTTGGTTTAACATTACAAAAACGAATTACTGAAATAGATGGTGTTTCATATACAATCTATATTCTTCCAGGTCTAATAATGATGAATGTGATTACCAATGCCCTTAACAATACAGCTTCAAGTATGTTACAAATGAAACTGCTTCAGCAAATGCAGGATATGCTTATAACTCCATTAAGTAATTTTGAAATGGCAATAGCATTTATAATAGGAGGTACTGTTCGAGGATTCATTAATGGAGTTTTAGTTTTATTACTTGGAGTTTTTCTTGTTCAAATGCCAGTTGAAAAACCAATTTTAGTATTATTTTTATTATTTATTGTTTCATGGGCATTTTCTAGTGCTGGTTTATTAGTTGGAATATTATCAGAAACATGGGACAATATTGCAACTATATTAAATTTTTTCGTCACTCCTCTAATTTTTTTAGGAGGAGTGTTTTATTCTATTGATATGCTTCCTTCTTTTTGGAGAGAAATATCATTAATTAATCCAATATATTATGTAATAAATGGTTTAAGATATTCAATATTAAATATTGGAGATACTTCATTTTCAATATCCATAATCATTACAATTTTCATGACAATATTATTTACTTCAATATCAATATGGCTATTCAAAATAGGATATAGAATTAAAAATTAAATCTTGCGCATATTTGTCATTTTAACGATAATCTCATTAGCTTTTTCTCAAGAAAAAGAATTTCCGACTTGGACAAGTTATGGAAAAATTGGTATTGGTGAATTAAATGGTCCTGGAGGTGTTGGTTTTATTAGATTAAAAAGAGTTAATAAAAATACATTTAACGATATTCGCTTTTTATCAATAATTCAATCTAAAAGTAGTTTTATAACTGCAAGGTATAAATCAAGCAATAAAATTGAGGTTTTCCCTTCTATTTATAGATTTACAGTAACTTCTTTAAGAAGAAATTCTGTTTCAGGTTTAAATATTAGATACCATTATAATCAAGGTTTTGGTGCATTTATTTTTGACAAACCGAATAATCATTTAACTTCTGAAATAGCTTTTTCATATGATATGTCAGATTATTTAAATGATACTAGAAAAACCTCTTATTTGAAATATGGTTTTTTTTGGGATATTAATTTTTCAAAAATTTTTATGAATTTAGACTTTGAATATTTTACCCAAATTAGTGATTTACTACCAAATGAAGTACTATCTAACAGATATGAAGTTTCAAGCAAAATTAATTATCAGTTAAATAAATTTCTCAATCTTACTTTTGGAATTGAATATGAAAAATATATTTTTAAAGAATTTATTATTAATAAAAATGAAACCTATAATTCTTTCTACTTAGGTATAGGATTTAAAGAAATTCTAAAATGGAAATTATAAAAAACTTAAGACTGTTTAAGCTCTGAAACTAAACGTGAAATTGTTTCTTTTGCATCTCCAAAAAGCATAATTGAATTATCGTTAAAAAAAAGTTCGTTTTCAATTCCTGCAAAACCAGGATTCATACTTCTTTTTAAAACAAAAACTGTTTGTGCTTTATCTACATCTAAAATTGGCATACCATATAAAGGACTTGATTGATCATTCCTTGCAGCAGGATTTACAACATCATTTGCACCTATAACAATAGCTATATCTGCTTGTTCAAATTCAGGATTAATATCATCTAGATCAAATAATTTATCATATGAAACATTTGCCTCTGCAAGCAAAACATTCATATGACCTGGCATTCTTCCGGCAACAGGATGAATTGCATACTTCACATTTGAGCCTTTTGATTCTAAAACTTTTTCTAACTCAGAAACTATTTGTTGAGCTTGAGCAACAGCCATTCCATATCCCGGAACCACTATAATATTTTTTGCATTTTCAAAAATAACAACAGTATCTTCTGGTTCATAGGATTTAGCAATTTTATTTTCTGCATTTTTTGCTACGGATTGATTACTGGAACTATTGGAGCCTAAACCAGTAAATAAAACATTCCAAATAGTTCGATTCATACCTTTACACATAATATTTGTTAATATTATTCCACTTGCACCAACCAGAGAACCGCTAATAATTAAAGAATTATTTAATAAAACAAATCCCGTAGTAGCTGCTGCTAATCCAGAAAACGAGTTAAGCAAAGATATTACTACTGGCATATCAGCTCCACCAATTGGAATAACTCCTAAGTAACCCAATAACAATGAAATACAAATAGAAACTATGATAACAGTAGAAAATTCGAAATTACCTAAAATTGCTAAAAAACCAGAAACAATGATTGTCAAAAAGAGTAAGGCATTGATAAAATTTTGTCCCCTAAATTTTATTGCAGATCCTTTAATTATTCCCTGAAGTTTTCCAAATGCCACAATACTTCCAGTAAGAGTTAGACCACCAATAAAAATTGAAAGTAAAATTGCAAAAAAAATAAATTCTTCAATATTATTTTGAATTCTATAAAATTCAGCTGAAGCAACTAAAAGAGAGGCTCCACCTCCAAATCCATTAAAAAGAGCAACTAATTGAGGCATGGAAGTCATTTCTACTCTTCTTGCAGCAAAACTACCTATTAAACCACCAATAATTATCCCTGAAAAAATTAACTCGTAACTTAAAATTTGATTATTTAAAAGAGTTGCTATAATCGCAATGAGCATTCCTATAGCTGCTATAGAATTTCCTCTGGGAGCTGTTTTAGGATGGGATAAAAGTTTTAACCCCACAATAAAGAAAACACCAGATAATAAGTAAAGTACTGGAATTATTAATGATTGTATCATAAATCTATTTTTTAAACATTCTTAACATACGATTTGTAACTAAAAAACCACCTACCACATTAATGGTTGCAAATATAATTGCAATAAAACCTAAGATTGCTGTTAAATCAATATCACCAAAAAAGCTTTCAATTGTTATTTTTTTTGAACCTGAAGCAATTATTGCACCAACTATTGTTATTCCAGATATTGCATTTGATCCTGACATTAACGGAGTATGAAGAGTCGGAGGAACTTTTGTTATAACTTCAAAACCAACAAAAATTGCCAAAATAAAAATATATAACTGGAACAAAATATCCGAAGACATTATTATTTCTCCTTTTCAATCATTTTTTTTACATATTGATTTACAATTTTTCCTTTATGAGTTAAAAGAGTTGATGAAATTATTTCATCTTCTAAATCTAATTTAACTTCTCCATCTTTTATAATTTCAAATAATAAAGCAGATATATTTCTACTTAACATTTCACTAGCATGATATGATAAAGTGCTTGGTAAATCAGTAAATCCATGAATGATAACACCATTTTTAACAACAGTTTTATTAAGCTCAGTAAATGAACAATTACCTCCATTTTCAGCTGCAAGATCAACTATCACACTTCCTGACCTCATAGATTCAACCATTGAACCTGTAATCAGAAGAGGAGATTTTTTCCCAAATATTTGAGCTGTTGTAATTACAACATCTGAATCTGATAAATATTTAGCAATAATTTCTTGTTCATGTTTGTAAAAATCATCAGACATTTCTTCAGCATAACCTCCTGAAGTTTCAGCATCATCTGTAGTCTCTAGTTCTATAAATTCCGCTCCTAAACTTTCAACTTGTTCTTTAACTATTGGTCTTGTGTCAAATGCTTTTACCTGAGCACCTAATCTTTTTGCAGTAGCAATAGCTTGCAAACCAGCTACACCAGCACCAATAATTAATATTTTTGAAGGTGAAATAGTTCCTGCTGCTGTCATCATTAAAGGAAAAAATTTATTTAATGAATTTGCAGCTAATAAAACTGCCTTATAACCAGCAGCTGAACTCATAGCACTTAATGCATCCATTCTTTGAGCTCTCGATATTCTCGGAATTAGTTCCATTGAAAAAGATGTAAAATTTTTTGAAGCTAACAAATCAATATTTTTAATATTATTAAATGGATTAAAAAAACCAATTAAAATCGATTTATTTAATTTGTCTAATTCTTTATCATCTAGAAGATCTAATCTTACGCCTAAAATTAAATTAGACTCTAAAATTTCTTCACGATTTGAAGTTAACTTTGCTCCTGCATTTATATAATCTTCAGGTTTAAATCCAGCTTCTACACCAGTACCTTCCTCAATTAAAACAGAAACTCCAATCTTAGTTAGTTTTTTTACACTCTCTGGAACTAAGGCTGCTCTTTTTTCAATTTTAACTAATTCTTTTAATACTGATAAACTTACCATAATGACACCAAACTAAATCAAAAACCCCTTAAAACTGTATTTCAAATTACAACTATTAAAAATATCACAAAATATTTTATTTATTAATTTCAATTTAATTAATTAAAGATTTTAATACAGCATAATTTTGCCAAAACTTAACTGATTTTGCCCAATCAGCTGAAGAATAATTTCCTTTTGTACCACCTTTTAAATTAAGTTGATTTCTCATCATGGTAACTGGCCCCATTGGAATTTCATTAATTCCTTTTGGAATTGATAATATAGAAATTAACTCCCATTCACAATTTGTGGAATTTTCTTTATTCTCTTTTAAAACTTCATTGCTATATAGAACTAAATTAACTTTACCAGTGATAAGTAATTTTCCATTCAACGCACAAATTTGAATATATGGGTCCTCACCTGGACTCCTGCGAACAAAATTGGCAAAAAGTTTAGTATTATTTTTAATTTTTACAAAAGGACAAACAAAGTTTTTTATCAATTCATTACTTACGCTAACGATTATTACACCATCTCTATAACCATTTTTATATTTACCATTCAATATTTGTTTTTCAGCATGTTCGGCTATTTCCTCAAAACTCAATTGATCAGAATAAGTTTTTCCAGAACCTTTAGTTTGTCTTCGAGCAAATTGATTTATTCCAACTTTTTTCATTTCTTACTTTCTAAAATTTTTTTTTAAAAACATATTTTAACCAAAGCCAGGCGATAAAAGAAGAAAAAATGACTGAAATTACTTGAGATATCCAAACCCATTCTATGCTCTTATTTAAAAAAAATACAAAAAAGAAAGAAAATGCTAAACTAATAACTAGTACTCTTAATAATGTTAAAATTAACATGGGTATACCTTTTCCTAAGCCTTGCATGGCTCTACCACTTATCATACTAATTGCAACAAAGGGATATCCAAAAACAAAATATCTTAAATATTGAGAAGATATTTTTTGAATATTTATATTATCACTAAAAACAGAAACAATATTATCGGAAAAAACAAAGAATAAAAAACCAATTATGATTCCAATTAATACAGTAGATCGAATTGCATAAAACGTAATTTGTTTTACTAAGTTAAATTTTTTAGCTCCGTAAAACATTCCTACCAATGTAACAACACTTGTTGATATTGAAATTGCAGGAATTAAAAAAACATGATCTAATCTAATTCCAATTTGAAATGCTGCAACAGCATCACTAGAGAATTCAACTAAAATTCTATTAAATGAAGCTCCACCAACAGACATTATTATCATTGAAAAAGAAGCTGGTAATCCAATTTTAATTATCTTCAGCAGTATTTTAAATGAAAACTTATAAAGGCTTAGAGAAATTTTAATAAAACTATACTTTTTAATTAACAATAAATATGTGAAAATCAATGAAACAAAAATTTGACTAACTACAGTAGCTAATGCTGCTCCTTCAACACCCATGTTAAAATAAAAAATAAAAATTGGATCTAAAATAATATTTAATATTGTTCCAAAACCTCCTACAATCATAGGTGTTTTCATATCACCTTCACCACTAAATATTGATCTAAAAAAAATAGACATGACGATAAAAACGTAAGCACTTACTATAATCCTAAAATAATTCCAAGCTAATGGTAAAATATTTAAGGGAGTACCCAAAAACTTTAAAATTTCTTTTCCAAAAACCAACCCAACAAATGTTAAAATAAAACCAATTATTAAACCCATATAAATTGATTGTTGAGCACTATTATTAGCTTTTTCTAAATCATTTGAACCAATATATTGTGCAATAACTGCAGTAACACCTGACCCCAAACCAAATACTAATCCCATTCCAAAAAACAAAATAGGTAAATTAAATGCTAATGCAGTCAGTGAATTTGAACCAACCATTCCAACAAATATCATATCAACTAATGAATAAATTGTTTGAACCATCATTCCAAACATCATTGGTATAGCTAAATCCCACAATGATTTATTAGGATTATTAATAAAATCGTCTAATTTTGAGTTTTTATTTTTTGAAGATTTCAATTTAAATTTGCTGAAAAACCAATTCCAATTAAAATTCCAGCAATACCATTATTTAATAATGACATACCGATTGAATGCTTACCTGTATTATAAATGAAACCTGATGAAAAACCTGAAAAAATATTGCGCCATACTAAGTCTGTATTAAAGTTATTTTTATTAGAAGATGTACCAATTTGTAATTGAAAATTTTTATTTATTAGAAATTCTCCTCCAAATTTTAAAATGGTTCTTGATTCCCACCATAAAATATCAGAATAAATAGTTAATGGCAAATATTCCAATTTTTTTGATAGTCCAATTCCTGCTGAAGAAGGAATTATTTCTTCATGTGTTGTATAATGGTCAAATACTAATCCGATATTTCTTACTACTCCACCTATTGAAAATTTTGAGGATGGAAAATTCACATTTCCTCCAATTGTTATAAGGCCTAAAATTGAACTTAAATTATCTATTCTACTTTGAAACAAACTTAAAGAAATTCCTAAATCCGAATTTTCTGACAGTGAATTTGCAACTGATATCCCAAATGAATTATCTCTAGCTGAAAATTCACCTAAGCCAATTCCATCTTTATCATATCTTTGAAAATTTCCAAAATTTATTCCTTTATAATGTCCTGAAAAATATAAATTTTTAAATTTCATTGTATAATTAAAAAAATGAGAATTAATATTTGCTGGATATTGAATAAAAGATAGTTTCAATTTTTTATTATTACTGGACAATAATGAAGGATTTTGAAATTCAGATTCATCTGATCTAGAATTAGAAATTCCAACTCCTGAGAGGCCAAGGGATTTAGAATCATATATAATTTGAATTGATTGAAAAGCGGATTGAGAAAATATAATTGAAGACATAAATAAATAAGTTATAATTTTTTTCATGTTAATATTTTATAAAAGATTATTAGGATCAACATCTATCGAAATTTGTAAGTTTTTTTTATTATAAAAGTTGATTTTATCAAACAAATTTTTTCGAATCAAATCATGTAATAATCTACCATTTAAATCCATTTTCTTTGATGACTTTAAAATAATTTGATATCTTTTTTTACCTCTTAGTGTAAAAATAGGACAAGGATTGGGTCCAATAACTTCAAGCCATTTCAAATTTGCTGGTATTTCATTTACAATTTTTTCACCAATATTAATTAATGTTTTTTCAAATTTTCCTGAAAATTCTATTTTAGTTATTCTACTGTAAGGTGGATACATTAATTCTTTTCTTTCATTAAGACAGGTTGAATAATATTTATTTAAATTTAATGTACTTGCACAAAAGATTGATACATCATTTGGATTATTTGTTTGAATAACAACTTTACCAGGCTTTTCACCCCTTCCTGTTCTTCCAGCAACTTGATATAATAATTGAAATGTCTTTTCTCCAGCTCTAAAATCTGGAATAAATAAATTCATATCAGCATTGATAACACCAACTAATGTTACATTTGGAAAATCTAATCCTTTAGCAATCATTTGAGTACCTAAAAGAATATTAAATTTATTTTTTAAAAAATCATCTAAAATTTTTGAATGTTCACCCGCTTTTCTTGTAGAATCAAAATCCATTCTTTTAATTAATACTGTAGGAAAAAGTTTTATTAAAGCTTCTTCAATTTTTTGAGTTCCTACACCAAGAAAGCTTAAATTATTATTACATTTACTACATTTAGTATAGATTTTTTGTTTAAAACTGCAATAATGACATATCAATAGATTTTTTGATTTATGGAATGTGAGTGGAATTTGACATTGACCACACATTACTACTTCTTGGCATTCATTACAATTCAAAATTGAAAAACCTCTTCTGTTTTGAAGCAAAATCACTTGTTCTTTTTTATCAATTTTTTCTGCAATTGAATCAATTAATAATTGTGAAAAAATTGAATTTTGATTTTCATTATTTTTTCTTTCTAAATTCATATCTACTAAATTAATAATAGGGTTTTTAGATTTTCCATATCTTTTATTAATTTCAAGCAGAGATAATTTTTTTTCTTTTTGATTGTAATAAGATTCCATACTAGGTGTAGCTCCAGCAAGCAATGCAATACAATCATTATATTTTGCTCTAACTAATGCTAAATCCCTTGAATTATATTTAGGTGAGGAATTTTCTTGTTTAAAACTACTGTCGTGTTCTTCATCTACAATGATCAAACCAATATTTGGTAATGGAGTAAAAATTGCACTTCTTGTTCCAACAACAACTGCAATTTTACCCTTTCTAATTTGATTCCAAATCCAAACTCTTTCATTTGATTTCATTTTACTATGCCAGATTGCAACTTTTTTACCAAAAACCGAACTAAACCTTCCAGCAATTTGGGGTGTAAGAGATATTTCAGGTAATAAAATGATTGAAGTTTTACCAATTTTATTTAAATAATCAGCCAAATGTATATATACTTCTGTTTTTCCTGAACCTGTTACTCCTTTTAATAAGAATCCTTTATATTTATTTTTATTTATTGAAAGTTGAATTTTTTTTACAACATTTTTTTGTTCATCATTTAAATTGATTTTTTTTTTAATCCTTTTTATTTGAAGATCTCGGAAATTAGGCTCAGAATATTTTGTGATTATTTTAACTATATTCTTCTTTTCTAATTTTTTACATATTGATAATGCTTGAATGGATTCCTTTTTTAAATCATTTAAAGATACATTTCCACCTTTCGTTTTAAGATAACTAATAATTTTTAATTGTTGTTTTGCTGATGGTTTTATATCAATTAATGTTTTTTTATTGAAATCATTAATTGTTACATATATATTTTTTTTTAATTTTGGCTGATTAGTAACTCCTTTAGGAATTACAGCCTTCATAACTTGCCCTACAGGTGAAAAATAATAACTGCTAACCCATTTAATTAAATTCCACATTGATGAATCAGTTATTAAATTTGAATTAACCGATATAATGGATTGAATTTTTCCTTTAAAATTATTTTTTGAAAGAATATCAATTACTATTCCTTCAACTTTAGAACGTCTTCCTAATGGTGCACTTACTAATGAACCTATTTTAATTTGAGATTGTAAATCAATTGGAACTTTATAAATAAATACTTTCCAACTAGAAATAGGAAAAGAAATGTTTACATACAAAATTTTATATTATATAGTTTAGATTTCTTTAATAACATATACTTTAAGTGTTGATTCAATACCATCATCTAGCTTTAAAATTACATTATGTATGCCAAGACTTTTTATAGGATCATCTAATTTTATTGATTTTTTATTAACTTCAAAACCTTTTTCAATCAGATACTCACTTATATTAGCTGAAGTAACTGAACCAAAAATTTGATTATCTTCACCTACTTTAACTGGTATGTTTATTTTAAGTTGAGATATTTTTTTTGCTAATTCTTTTTGATTATTAATTTTCTTATCATTTCTCTTTTTAATTTGGGATTTGATCAGTTCAACTTCCTTAATATTTCCAGGAGTTGCTTTTACTACATAACCTCTTGGAAGTAAATAATTCCTTGCATAACCATCTTTAACATTAATTATATCACCAATATCACCCAACTTTTCAATTTTTTTTCTGATAATTACTTGCATTAGTTTCCTCCTTACGCGCTAAAACTATCACCTGTATATGACATTAATGCTATATTTCTAGCTCTTTTTATTGCTTTTGTTAATTGTCTTTGACATTTTGCACAGACACCAGTTACCCGTCCTGGAATAATTTTACCTTGTTCATTCACAAACTTCTTAATTATTTTTACATTTTTATAATCTATCGAAATTGATTTATCTTCACAAAACTTACAAACATTACCTCTACCAATTACAGACATACTTTACTCCTTGACCTCTAATTCTTTTTTATCTTTAATATTTTCTTCATTACTATCATTTTTCTTAACATTATTTTTTAATTCAACAGATTTAGCAACACTATCTTTATTATCTTCCTTTGCTGTAGGTTGTTCTTCTAAACGAATCGTCATATTTGCTAGAATATTTTCTTGAATTTTCATCCAAGAATTTAATTCCTTAATAAAAGGTTTTTTTACAGAATAGTGAACAATTATATATGTACCATAACTTATTTTATTTATATCATATGCTAATCGTCTTTTTCCCCAAACATAAGAATTTATAATTTCATCACAGTTTTTTTTAATATGTTTATCTACATTAGACTTAATTTCATCTAATCTAGAATCCTCGAAGTCAGGATGAACTACATATATAGTTTCATAATATCTCATATAATCTCCTTAAAATTATGAAATAAATGGCGCAATCACTAAAGACACCACAGACATTAATTTAATTAAAATATTAATTGAAGGTCCTGAAGTATCTTTAAATGGATCTCCAACAGTATCACCAACAACAGAGGCTTTATGAGCCTCACTTCCTTTACTAAATTTTTTTCCATCTAAATCAATACCATCCTCAATCATTTTTTTAGCATTATCCCATGCTCCTCCAGAATTAGATTGAAAAATTGCTAATAAAACTCCAGTAACTGTAACTCCAGCAAGCAAACCTCCTAAAGTTTCTGGCCCAAAAATAAAACCTATAATAATTGGGCTTGCAATAGCTAATAAGCTTGGAAGAATCATTTCTTTTATAGCTGCATTGGTTGAAATTTCAACACACTTTCCATATTCTGCTCTCTTAATTCCGAGATAATAAACAGCTTTGTCCTTCTCATTCCAAGATGAAATGTTTCCTTTTGAAAATAGTTTTAAAGCAAACTTTAATTCGGGTATTTCATTAAACTGCCTTCTTACTTCTTTAATCATTGACATTGCAGCATTTCCAACTGCATTCATAGCCAATGCAGAAAAAAGAAATGGTAGCATACCACCAACAAATAATCCAGCCATAACGGTAGGCTTAGAAATATCTATTGTATTAATTTCAGTTTGAACCATAAAAGCAGCAAATAAAGCTAAAGCCGTTAATGCAGCAGAACCTATGGCAAATCCTTTACCAATAGCTGCTGTAGTATTACCAACAGCGTCGAGTTTATCAGTTCTTTTTCTAACTTCATCAGGCAAACCAGACATTTGCGCAATTCCTCCTGCATTATCTGATATAGGTCCATATGCATCAATAGCTAATTGAATTCCAGTATTGGCTAACATCCCTAAAGCTGCAATTGCAATACCATATAATCCAGCAAAATGAAATGCTAGAATAATACTTGAAGCAATAATTAAAATAGGTACTGCTGTAGATTGCATACCTATTCCCAAGCCTGAAATAACGTTAGTTGCTGCCCCTGTTACAGATTGAGATGCTATTTTCTTTGTAGAAGGGGTATTCATTCCAGTGTAAAATTCAGTTATAAAACCTATTCCTAAACCGGCAAAAAGACCAATTAAGGCAGCTACAAAAATTCCAAAACTTGAATATGAAACTCCATTGAGTTCAAATGAATTTGGCAACAGATATTTTATTTCAAAAAAAAGAAATAAAGCCATTATAAATGAAGAAGTCATAATACCAGTGTTTAGTGACTTGTGTGGATTATTTATATCATCAAATTTTTTACCTTGAGATTTATTCAACTTTACAGAATTTGTCATCCAAGAAACAATTAAAGCTCCAATAATAGATGCTATAATTCCTGAAGATGCTATAATTAAGGGTAAAAGAACAAAACTAAGCTCAAAATTTCCCATATATAAAATTGTTGCTCCTAAGACCATTGACCCTATAATAGATCCTATAAAAGATTCAAATAAATCTGCTCCCATTCCAGCTACATCACCTACATTATCGCCTACATTATCTGCAATAGTTGCGGGATTTAAAGGATGGTCCTCAGGTATATTTTCTTCAACTTTTCCTACTAAATCTGCACCTACGTCAGCTGCTTTTGTATAAATACCTCCACCAACTCTTGCAAAAAGAGCAATTGAGGACGCTCCCAACGAAAATCCGGATAAAATTTTTAATATTTTATTATAATCGTTAGTAAAAATATTCTCATAAAGTAGAAATAATAAACTCAAACCTAAAACAGCCAAACCAACTACTGATAAACCCATTACAGAACCACCTGTAAAAGCAATTTTTAAAGCAGATGATAAGTTTTTACGCGCTGCATTGGAAGTTCTAGAATTTGAATGAGTTGCAATCCACATTCCAATATATCCAGATAATCCTGAAGTAAATGCACCGATAATAAAAGACAAAGAAATCAAAATACTTGATTCATTATTATTCAGAGCTAAATACCCTAATAAAAAAGAAACCACTAAAACAAATATAGATAAGACTCTATATTCAACTTTTAGAAAAGTCATTGCTCCTTCCTGAATACTAGAAGCAATAGATTTGATTTCATTATTGCCTTGATCTTGATTTAAAATCCATCTAGATTTTAAAAAAGAGTAAATTAATCCTAAAATGCAACTTAAGATTATAAATATAAAAACATAGTTTGACTTTAAATCTATCATTAATTGAATTTATTCATAGTTTTTTGTATACCATTATCTATTAAAAATTGAATGGCGTCTGCAGTTTGATAAATCATTTGACTTACTGAATTTTCATCTTTTTTTCTAAATGGTTTTAAAACATATTTTTCTGAAGGTCTAATTTGATCAGAAGCTGCAATACCAAATCTTATTCTAGGAATTTTTTTAGTACCCATATGATTTAAAACAGATTCCAAACCTTTATGACAACCATC
>CENP01161922.1_pt1 | contig 17010 bp, 11 predicted proteins | sample 361281 | NCBI WGS metagenome assembly CENP01 (sample SAMEA2591122, study PRJEB7988) | marine metagenome | biome: marine biome (ENVO:00000447); feature: deep chlorophyll maximum layer (ENVO:xxxxxxxx); material: saline water (ENVO:00002010), including plankton (ENVO:xxxxxxxx) | depth 70 m | reverse complement strand
CCAATAAAACAAATTCCAACAGAATCTTTCTTATCAGCATTAATTAATTTGTTATCATGCGCGATTGATCTAACTTGATCTTTTGTTAATTCTCCAAGCGGAAAGATAGCTCTAGTCAAATCACTCCCTTTTACCTGATGTAAAAAATAGGACTGGTCTTTTGAATTGTCGATACCTCTGAGTAATTTAACACTATTGCCCTCAGCATTGAGTCTTGCATAATGTCCAGTTGAGATATAGTCAGCACCTGTTTCTAAGCAATAATCTAGAAAAGCACCAAATTTAATTTCTTTATTGCAGAGGATATCAGGGTTGGGCGTTAAGCCTTCATGATGATCAGAAAGAAATTTTTTAAATACTCTGTCCCAGTAATCAGATGAAAAATTTGCAAGATGCAGAGGGATGCCAATTTGATCGCATACTTTTTCAGCATCTATAAAATCCTCTTCAGAGCTACATTCAATGTTTGGAGCATTATTAGTCCAGTTCTTCATAAATATGCCCTGAACATCATATCCTGCTGATTTAAGAAGCAATGCAGTTACGGCTGAATCAACACCTCCTGATATGCCAACAATCACTTTTTTTGGTTTTTCCATACTTATTGTCTTTTGAGTCTTAATATTTAGTGTAAATGTAAGTATAATCAAGCCAAATTTTTAGCTATGACTTCATCAAAAATCAAAATTCCAACCAAAGGCGAAAAGATAACTTACAAAGATAATGAGTTAATTGTACCTGATAATCCGATCATACCCTTCATAGAAGGTGATGGTATCGGCGTAGACATAACACCTGTAATGATTGATGTTGTTAACGCAGCTGTAGCATCGGCATATGGTGGGAAGAGAGAAATTAGTTGGATGGAAATTTATTGTGGAGAAAAAGCAGTAGATGTTTATGGTGGTGATGAATGGATGCCACAAGAAACCCTTGATGCTTGCAAAGAATACAATGTTTCAATCAAAGGACCTTTAACAACTCCAGTTGGTGGCGGCATCAGATCACTGAACGTAGCCATAAGACAGAAGCTTGATTTATATGTTTGCTTAAGACCTGTTAAGTATTTTTCTGGTACGCCAAGCCCTGTAAAAAGACCAGATCTTGTAGATATGGTTATCTTTAGAGAAAACTCAGAAGATATTTATGCAGGAGTTGAATTTGAAGCTAATACAGACGAAGCAAATAAACTAATAGATATTTTGGGCAAAGAGTTTGGTGTTGAGAAAATTAGATTTACCGATAATTGTGGTATAGGAATTAAGCCTGTCTCAGAAGAGGGATCTAAAAGATTAATAAGGAAATCTTTTGAATATGCAATCCAAAATAATAGAGATTCAATCTCATTAATTCATAAAGGAAATATCCAAAAATTTACTGAGGGCGCTTTCAGAGATTGGGGCTATGAGCTTGCGAGAGAAGAGTTTGGTGGAAAAACTTTAGATGGAGGTCCATGGCATATTTTCAAAAATCCAAACAACGGCAAAGATATAATTGTCAAAGATGTTATTTGTGATGCATTTTTACAACAGATTCTGCATAGACCTGCCGAATATGACGTTTTAGCCTCACCAAATCTAAATGGAGATTACATTTCTGATGCCCTTGCAGCACAAGTTGGTGGAATAGGGATTGCTCCAGGAGCAAACTTAGGCGACACAACAGCTGTATTTGAAGCCACACATGGGACAGCTCCAAAATATGCTGGCCAAGATAAAGTTAATCCAGGATCTTTAATTCTATCAGCAGAGATGATGTTGAGACACATGGGCTGGGTTGAAGCTGCTGACCTAATTATTAAGTCAATGGAGAAAACAATTCAGAAGAAAAAAGTTACCTATGACTTTGCAAGACTTATTGATGATGCAACAGAAGTAAGTTGTTCAGATTTTGGTAGACTATTAATCAAAAAATTTGATTAGATAAATGGCACAAGATGAGTTTTCTACTGGAACAGTAGAGCTTGAAGAAGCAGAACTAAAAGTCGATAAACCTCCACTTTTTACAGTAGTTATATTCAATGATGACTTCACCCCAATGGAATTTGTTGTATACGTTATACAAAAGTTTTTTGGATTTGATCATGCTAAATCAACTGAAATTATGCTTGAAGTTCATTCTAAAGGACGAGGATTCTGTGGTGCTTTTTCACAAGAAATAGCAGAAACAAAATCACAACAAATTAATCAATTCGCAAAAGAAAATGAACATCCTTTAAAAACAGATATTGAAGAATTGGGAAAAGATTAGATATATTAGAGATATGCTTTCAAAAGATTTAGAAAACACCCTTAATTTATTGTTCAAAGAATGCTCTGATAATAATGATGAGTTTGTAACAATTGAACATCTTTTGCTTGTTTTAACACAAGAAGATTCATCGAGAAAAGTACTTGATCACTTATCCATAGACATAGAAAGCCTTCAAAAAGAAATCAAAGAATACATAAAAAAGAATGTGCCTAAAGCCACAGAAAATAAAGAAATTCAGCCAACATTGGCTTTCCAAAGAGTATTACAGAGAGCAATCTTTCACGTTCAATCCAGTGGAAAAACTGAAGTTAACGGTGAAAATTTATTAGCTGCACTTTTTTCAGAGAAAGAAAGTTATGCAGTTTATATGCTTAGCAGAAGAAATATATCTAGATTAGATGTCGTTGAATATATATCACATGGAAAGAATACTGCAGTTGAAACAGAAGAAAATGTAGATGAAGCTCCAAAAGAAAGCGAAACACATCCTGAATTTTTAACAAATCTTAATAATCTGGCTAAAGATGGTGAAATAGACCCACTTATCGGTAGAACTGACACTCTAAGCAGGCTTTTTCAAGTTCTAGGCAGAAGAAGAAAAAATAATCCAATTTTAGTTGGTGAATCTGGTGTAGGTAAAACAGCTATTGCAGAAGGTCTTGCTAAATCAATAGCAGATGGCAAAGCCCCAGAAATATTTAAAGACTATCAAGTAATGTCTTTAGATGTCGGAAGTCTTGTTGCTGGAACAAAATATCGTGGCGACTTTGAAAAGAAAATGAAATCTTTGATGGACTACCTGAAGAAGACACAGAAAATAATATTATTTGTTGATGAAATTCATACAATAATTGGAGCAGGATCTGCTTCAGGAGGAGCTCTTGATGCTTCAAATTTACTGAAGCCAGCACTGGCTAGAGGAGATATTAAGTGTATTGGAGCAACTACATACAAAGAATATCGTCAAATCTTTGAGCGCAATAATTCTTTATCACGCAGATTCCAAAAAGTTCAAATCGATGAACCGACAACTGAAGAAGCAATACAGATCCTCGAAGGCTTAAAGAATAAGTTTGAGCACTATCATGGCATAACTTACTCGAAAGAAGCTCTTAAATCAGCAGTTGAGCTCTCAAATAAGTACTTACAGGACTCTAAATTGCCAGATAAAGCTATCGATTTAATTGATGAAGCAGGGTCACAAAAGAAATTATCAAAGTCTAAAGGCAAGATTATTAGAAAGTCAGACATAGAAAACTTAATTTCTAAAATTACAAAGATTCCTACTATGCAACTTAACGCTTCAAGCAAGGAAAATCTTAATAATCTAGAAGGCAACTTAAAATCTGTGATATTTGGTCAAGACCATGCTGTAGATGATGTTGTATCAGCAGTTAAAACCTCTAAAGCAGGAATTGGTAATGATGAGAAACCTATCTGCTCATTTCTTTTTACTGGTCCAACTGGAGTGGGTAAAACTGAGCTTACAAAGCAACTAGCATTTTTCTTGGGCATTGAGTTTGTGAGGCTTGATATGTCTGAATTCATGGAAAAACATAGTATCTCAAAACTCATAGGATCTCCTCCGGGATATGTTGGTTACGAGCAAGGGGGCTATTTAACTGAGGAAATCAACAAGAAGCCGCATTCTGTATTGCTTTTAGATGAAATTGAAAAGGCTCATCCAGATATATTCAATATACTTCTCCAGATCTTGGATTATGGCAATTTAACAGATAGCAATGGCAGAAATATAAATTTCAAGAATACTATTATTGTAATGACCTCAAACACAGGAGCAGTAGAGGCTGATGGAGAGTCTGTTGGTTTCATAGAGCAGGGTACAGAAGATAAATTTGAAAAAGCAGTCTCAAAAGCTTTTACTCCTGAATTTAGAAATAGGCTTGATGGTATTGTTAATTTTAATAGCTTATCGAGCAATAATTTAGAATCGGTAGTTAAAAAACTCATTATTGAAGTTGAAGCCAAACTTAATGAAAAGGGCATAGATATTGAGTTTAATGATGATGTAATCAAATTAGTTTTAGACGAGGGGTATGACTCAAAATTGGGTGCCAGACCTTTATCAAGAGCGGTAGATAAATTGATCAAAAAACCAATATCTACGATGCTAATTGAGGACTCAATTAAAAGAGGGAGTTCCGTTCAGTTAACAGTAAAAGGTGGGAAGATTAGCCTTAAAACTATAAACAGAAAAGAGAAAATTACTTAGATCTAAAAGTTATACGGCCCTTAGATAGATCATAAGGTGACATTTCAACTGTAACCTTATCCCCATTAAGAATACGAATGTAGTTTTTTCTCATTCTGCCTGAGATATGGGCAGTAATGACGTGATCATTTTCAAGTTTTACTCTAAAAACAGTATTAGGGAGGACCTCCATAACGGTCCCTTGCATTTCAATAGTATCTTTTCCTGCCATTGGTTGCCTATTTTACTAGGTTAGCTTTAAATGTCACTTAAATTGCCAAAATGAATGATATTCAGATACATGATCTAAAAACTGCTGATAAGGAAATTTTAAAAGAAATATTTAAAATAAATGAAAGCTATAACCCATTTTTAGGGCCTCTTAAGACATTAGATAGCCTAATTGAGCTAATACAAAGATCAAATTACAGTATTTTTCTTACTAATAAAAAGCAGATATGCGCATTTCTAGTGTGTTTTAGAGAAAATTCACAATACCAATCTAAAAATTATGAATTCTTTAAAAAAAGATTTAACAGGTTCTTTTATATTGATCGTATAGGCGTTGTTAAAGGCTTTAAAAATAAAGGTTTAGGAACTTTTATATACAATAAAATAGATGCTATTTGTTTAAAAGATAGTTTACCAATTTGTGCAGAAGTAAATATCGTTCCATTAAATAAGGAGTCAATTAAATTCCATGAAAAAATGGGATTTAAAAAGGTTTCTGAAGCTTATTCAAATTCAAAATATGGTGTGAGATACTATGAGAAATGTATGTAGAAGCTAAAAAAACTTTTTTAAAAAATAAATCTGAAATACTTGAAGCAATAAGAGTACCTAGCAATCTAGAAAATTACCATCCATTTTGTATAGAGAATAAAGTAGAAAAATGGCCAGGAAAAGGCTCTATAGATTATGTTAAATATTTAAATGGACTGAAATACCGCAGAGACTTCGTCAAATGGGATGAGAGCGGATATGTACTAGATATAGGGGTAAAGAGTAAGGTAGCTAGAGTAAAATGGCTTGTAGAGGGAAATTCAGAACAATCGTCATTAAAAATTACTATAAATCCAATACTTCCTTATAAAAATAGTTTCATAAGATCAATTATGTGGCATGCATATATAAAATATAGGTTACAAAATTATATAAATAACGTCGTAAAGGGTTTTACTGATTATATTGATAGTGAAGAGAGGGTTTCAAAGAATAAATACGGCAAACATCCATGGTTTTCATAAAATCAAAAATATTATGTTAAATAAATTTATATACAATATTTAACAATCTCCTTATAACCATACATAATAAGCTTTACAGTGCATCAATATAATACATTTTAAACCTATATATATTTAACATAATATATATTATGCGAAGTAATATGGGTGTGGATAAAAGTGTGGAAAAAGTAGGTAACCTCCCCCAAAAAAATTTAGATAGAATTTTCAATTTGTAAAAGTTGTTAATGAGGAATGTTAAAAAAATTATAAAACTATAAAAAATTGGAATTTTATTAAAAATGATAAAATAAATATAATTTTAAAAAAAACATACTTTCAATTTCTTTGTATAAAGTGATTTATTCATTGATAGTCGACTACTATCTCTATTTTTATAAAATCTTCTTTAAAATGGACTTTAGGGCCCTATTTTCAATTTTTTATAAAAATGGAACAATTTTTACTAATTTTTATATTAATATTGGATTTACTTACTCAAATATTGGAATTTTTATGATTTACAGATTTATTTTGTTACTTACCCTACTCTCTTCTAATTATTTATCAGCAGACTTAATGAAACCTACTTCATTATCTAAAGATTTATACGATATTAAAATTTTGAATGGAAATTACGATCCCTCTATCGAACATCCTGATAATTTTCTAGATTTTGACTATGGCACTCGAGTTGCTAGTCCTCTTCAAATTGAAAATGCTATAAAAGCCTATTCTAATCAGTCTGATAGAATAAAAGTAGTTGAATATGGTAAAACACATGAAGGTCGTACTTTATATGCATTATATATATCTTCTCCTGCTAACTTAGCCAATTTAGATAATATTCAAGCATCCATTTCTAAACTATCTGATGCTAGATCTACTTCTGATCGTGAAGCTAAATCCTTAATTGAATCGTTACCTGCTACTGCCTGGATGGCCTATTCTATACATGGTAACGAAACATCTGGTGCAGATGCTGCATTAGGGATTATTTATCATCTGATAGCAAGCAATGATACTTCAGTAACTAACATGCTAGACAATATGATAGTAATTGTTGACCCTATGATGAATCCAGATGGCAGAGATAGGTTTGTAAAATCTCTTGAGCAATATAGAGGGACATCACCAAATTATGATGATCAGTCTCTTTTGCATTCTGGTGACTGGCCTTATGCCAGAACAAATCATTATTACTTTGATCTTAATCGAGATTGGTTTTATCTTACTCAGCCAGAAACTCAAGGAAGAGTTCCTTTAATCAACAAATGGCGTCCACAAATTCTAGTTGATGGTCATGAAATGGGTGCCCAAGATACGTTTATGACAGGACCTCCTAGAGAGCCAATAAATACAAATATTGACAGAGATTTAATTAAATGGGGTAATGTTTTTGCTGATGATCAAGCAAGAGCTTTCGATGATAATAATTGGCGTTTTTATACTGGGGAATGGCATGAAGACCTCTATCCTGGCTACTCTTTCTACATTCAATTTAGAGGTAGTTTAGGAATCTTGTATGAGCAATCCAGAATGTCTGAAGATGGTGTACGAAGACCTGAAGGAACGATTCAGTCATACAAAGAATCAGTCCATCATCAGTTTGTTAGTACCTTAGCTAACCTCAAAACTCTTGAAAAACATACGAAGGCTATGTATCAAGATTTCTGGGATGGAAGAAAATATAATGTCTCTAGAAATAGTGAATTTGCTAATCAAACCTTTGTTGTATTGCCTACAGAAAATATAGGCAGACTTAATACTTTTGCTAAAAAACTCCAAGCTCAAGATATTGAAATATATGTAAATACCAAACCGATACAAACTAAATCTGCTATAAAACAAAGTGGTGATTCTCAAGAAAATTACGTAATACCTGCTGGAAGTATGATTATTCCAAACCTGCAGCCAGAAGCACCTTTAATAGCAGCAATACTTGAATTTGATGCTGAAATAATTGAGTCAGTCCTTGAAGAAGAAAGAAGACAAACTTTAAATAATGGTTCTTCAGTAATGTATGACACGACAGCTTTTAACTTAACAATGATGTATGGCCTGGAAGCAGTTACTGTTCAAGAGAATATTCAAGGAAATCTGTCGCAATGGGAACCGTCAAAAGTAGACAATACTATCAATAAAGATGCTCTCATGTGGGCCGTAAATGGGATGGATGATCGCTCTGTAGCTTTTGCTGCTCGACTTATGGAGCTTGGTGTAGAAGTCAGAATTATAGATAAAGAATCTATTCTTTCAGATCAAAACCTGCCTCGAGGAAGCGTCGTTGTTATTGAAATGGATAATCCAAATTTTAAAAATTTAAGCTCTGTTGTTGGCTCTGTAGCTAGTGATTTAAGTATTTCGGTTGTATCAATAGATTCAGGTTTTGGGCCTGAGGAGCTTCCAGATTGGGGCGGTAGACATTTCAGGCTATTAGAACGACCTCAAATTGCATTAATGGCACAGCAAAACTTCAGCTCATATGACGTTGGTGTAAGTTGGTGGTCTTTAGATCATCACCTTGGCATTAGGCATAGTATGGTAAATGGCTCTTCTGTTAGTTATGGAGATTTAACCCGTTACAACACAATTATTATGCCAAGCGGCTATCAAGGGCTTTCAACCTCAGAAATGAACAGCTTAAGAGATTGGGTTAAACAGGGTGGCACCTTAATTGCTCATAATGGAAGTTCAAGAAGTCTTGCTAGTGAAAATGGAATTGGTTCGGTTAGACAAATTTCAAGCACATTCGATAAGAGTGAAGCCTATAACATCGATCTTCAGCGTGAATTTGGAGCTTTGAGTGTAGAAATTGATATGCAAAAGGTAAATGCAAACAAGGTAAACTTTGAAGTTGAATACCCTTGGGAAGCTAGTAAAAATAAATTCAATAAAGCACAGTTAGAAATGAGGGATAAGTGGCAGTCTTTGTTTATGCCATCTGGTGCTATCGTTGCCGGAAGGACTGATAATGAGCATTGGTTAACATTTGGAACAGTAGACACTCTCCCGGTTTTATATGGTAATAACCCTGTTCTTATGACTAGCAATAATTCTGAAGCAGCTGTTCGAGTAGGACAGATAATTGAAAATAAAGAAGCTACAAGCTATAGAACAATTAACTGGTCTGATATGCCGCCTAACACAGATCTTAATGTAAAAATGAGTGGGTTAGTTTGGCCAGAAGCTTCACAAAGGATTGCAAATTCAGCTTACTTGACTCGTGAAAGAGTCGGCAGAGGCCAGGTAATTTTATTTTCAGGAGAACCAAACTTCAGAGGAGCTGCTTTAGGAACAAATAGACTATGGCTTAATGCAGTAGTTTATGGAGCTGGATTAGGCACCTCATCTAGAATAGATCCATAATGTTAAAGAAGGTTTTTAAGGTTTTATGGAAAAGCGCAACTGCATATGTAGTTGCTGGATTTGCATTAATACAATTAGCAAGTGTTGTAGTAAATAATGTTTCTATTAAAGATACTCTAGGGATCTCTCAAGAATTATTTATGCAAACTTTATTTATTGGAGTGCCAGCATTCTTGCCTGTGTTTCTTTTATTAGCATATTTCTTAAGATCTGAAGATGACGAAGTAGAAACAAATAAGGGTGTCGTCAGAAGTGATAACCTAATACCCAAAATTGGGGTACTACCATTTGAGAATCTTAATAAAGATGAAGAAGGTCTATTTCTTGTTGACGGTATTGTAGAAGACTTAATAAGTGAGTTTTCTATGATAAAAGAGGTTGAAATTGTTTCTAGAAAAGCATGTTTCGAATGTAGGAATGATGCGCTTTCTATTAATGAATTTGCCTCCAAATGGAATGCTGATTATCTAGTATCTGGAAGCATTAGAGCGGTAGAAGACAGGCTTAGGATATCTGTGGAATTATCTGAATCTGAAGATGGTAATGTGCTTTGGTCAAATAAATATGATCGTGTTAAGAAGGATATCTTCGAAGTACAAGATGAAATTGTTAAAAAAATTATTAATCAAACTGTTGGAAATATTGAAATAAAAAGTCTTAAAAGAGCCTTTAGGAAACCTACAAAAAATATGACTTCATATGACTATATGCTCAAGGGAAGAGCCTTAAATCAGAAATATAACAAAGAATCTAATACTGAAGCATTGAAAATGCTTAATTTAGCAATAGAAGCTGATAAAACAAACCCCCTGCCCTACTCCTGGAAAGCCTGCACTATGGGTCAAGCTATAGGTATGGGTTTTGTAGACCAAACAGATGAATGGGTAAACGAGATGTTTGAAGCAATAAATTTTGCAAAAGAAATGAATGAAAATGATTGGAATGCTAACAGACTCTTGGGAGAGGTACACCTTTCCTTGCATGATTATGCTCAGACTCTAAAATTTGCCACAATTTCTTTCAATGCTAACCCAAATAACCCTAATGTGATGTCTATTTACGGTGATGCATTGTTAAGAAACAATAAAATTTCAGAGGGAGTAAAAATGTGGGAAAAATTATATGCAATTGATCCTGTACCATTTGCAGATAGTAGCTCTGACAGAAGAACAAATAATCTATTTTTTGCATATTTTTTAAATAACCAATTTGATGAATGTGAAAATATCTTTGATTCTATTAATGAACCCACTAATAGAACTTGGCTTCTTAGAACACATTTAAAAACTTCGCAAAATAAAGAATTTAAAAAAGAAGGTTGGTATGAAAAAGGGTTCAAAGATTTTAAAGATTTAGATTGGGAAAATGAAGTTGATAGATTTCATCTCAACAATGATGATTTACAACAGGATCTTATTTCAACAGCAAAAGCACAGTTTGCTTAGGATTAATCTCTGCGAATGCTTGATTTGATCCCATCAGGAACATAACCGCCATCATTATTCCATTCTTTTGACTCGCCACCGAACATTTCGCCTTCGAACCATTCAATAAAATCATTATCACGCGTTACTTTCCAAAAGTCCCAAACACCACGTGCTAAAGGAGTTTTCATTGTTCCTAACTTCAAAGCATTCATTCTGACTGTTAGGTGTTTTTCCTCAACGAAGCCCTTTTTAAATTTCTCATATACATCAAAAATATCCACCAAAGCCATGACTATAAACATAGATGCTCTCCATTCTTCTCCATGTGTGAGTTTGCCACCCCAATCTTTTGCTAGAAAATCAGCAAATTCAGAGTCTTTTGCAGTTGCAAAATACCTTTCATATTGTCTTTGCGTAAGCGAGTGGCCAAATTGGGCTTTTGTAATTTCATTTTGTTGGTGAATTTGAATCCCTAAATAAACAACCGACACAACTACACCTAGTGCAGCTATAACTTGTACGATAATTATGATTGTCTCAGCACCCATACCTTAATAATTTAACCTAAATATTTAATAATTTCTTTAGCAGCGTCACGACCATGTGCTATTGCATGAACGGCCAAGCTTGAACCTATTATCATATCTCCACCTGCAAAAAATTTTGGATTAGAAGTTTGATACTTATAAATGTCGCTATTTAGAGTGATTAATCCTTGATCTGATATATCAATATTATTTTGTACTACAAAATCTTGAGGATCTGCTTGATATCCAAATGCAATTACTAACTTATCCATTTCTATTAGCTTTTCTGAACCTTCTACCAATACAGGCTTTCTTCTACCAGTATTATCTGGTTCACCGAGTTCGGTTAAACCAACTTTTAAATTACGAATTTTACCGTTACCAATAATCTCTAATGGCTGGGAATTGAATAGAAAATTTACGCCTTCTTCTATGGCATGGTTTATTTCTTTTATAGATCCTGGCATATTATCTTTATCTCTTCTATATACACAAGTAACGCTTTCAGCTTGTTGTCTGATAGCAGTTCTAACGCAATCCATTGCAGTGTCACCTCCGCCAAGCACTACTACTTTTTGATCCTTTAAATTTAGACTTTCTGCGTCTTCCTCAGACATAAGATATTCTGTATTTTTTATTAAATATGGTAAGGCTTCAATTACTCCTTCTTTTCCTTCTCCTGAAAGATTTCCTTTGATTGCTTCGTAAGTTCCCAGTCCTAAGAAGACTGCATCACTTTTCTCTTCAATTTCTTTCATCTTTTGTTCATCTACCTCAAAATTTAATATAAATTTAACTCCCAGTTCCTCTAAAATTTTTCGACGTTTTAAAACAATATTTTTTTCTAATTTAAATTCAGGAATGCCGTATGTTAACAATCCACCAATTTCCTCATATCTATCATAAACAGTGCATTTAACTCCTCTTCTAATAAGGTTTTCTGCGCAAGCAAGGCCAGCTGGACCAGCTCCAATAATAGAAACATTTTTATTGATAAAACTATCTACATATTTTTTTGGTTTCCAGCCTTCTGATAAGGCTTTATCAGCGATATATTTTTCTACTTGTCCTATGGTAACTGCCTCATAACCTGTATTAAGTGTGCACGCACCTTCACATAACTTTTCTTGAGGGCAAATCCTGCCACATATCTCAGGAAAAGAATTGGTTTCATGACACAAGTCAGCTGCTTCTTCAATTGATCCTTCTTGTACTAGTTTTAACCAGTCAGGAATATAGTTATGCAAAGGACACTTCCACTCACAATATGGATTACCGCAATCTAGACATCTGCTTGATTGTTCTTTTATAAGTTCTTGAGAAGAAGATTCATATATTTCTCCAAAATCGATTTTCCTTACTTTTACAGGCTTGGTATCAGGCTCAATCCTTTTAATATCAATAAATTCAAAATTTGTGGACATTAGGCAGCATCCTCACGTGTTTTTTGGATAATTCTGCTTAGGTTCTCTGCAAAAGGAGTAACAATCCAAAAGAGGCTTTGGTATTTTTCAAAATCTTCTAATATTTCTTTTGCAACTTCACTATTAGTTTCTTTAATAAACAAATAAATTCTATCTTTCAGGTATGATCTGTGTGCCTCCATTTCTTGAGATGTAATTCTATTAAAAGCAACTAAATCTTTATTACATTTATCAACAAAACTTCTATCTTGATCGAAAACATAAGCAAAACCGCCAGTCATTCCAGCCCCAAAATTATTTCCTACTGGGCCTAAAACAATAACCTCACCACCTGTCATATATTCACAACAATGATCTCCACTACCTTCCACAATTGCTCTTGCCCCAGAGTTTCTAACTGCAAACCTTTCTCCAACTAAGCCATTAACATAAAACTCTCCTCCAGTAGCACCAAATAAACAGGTATTACCTGCTAAAACAGATCTTTCTTCTCGAAGATGTTTACTTTTTGTAATGACAATTTTTCCCCCATTCATTCCTTTTCCAACATAGTCATTGGCTATCCCATTGAGTTTTAAATCTAAGCCATTTGAGTTCCAGCAACCAAAGCTTTGCCCAGCAGCACCTTTAAAATTTAAAGTTAGTTTTTCTGGAAAACCTGCTCGACCATATTTTTCAGCTATATCTCCAGACAACCTAGCTCCAATTGATCTATGAGAATTCTTAATTTCAAAATTGAATGAACCTCCCTTCCCTCTAGTAATATTTGTCTTAAGTTTATTGTTTATTAAATTGGTAAGTGACTCGTCATTTAGAGATACGTTAATTTTATTTTTTTGATTTAGGTTTGCTTGATTTTTATTAGGTCTATATCTCTCTTTTAAAGATTCTAGTCCTAACTTAATTGACTGGTCTTTAGTTTTCTCTTTGAACTCCAATAAAGACGATTGGCCGATGATTTCTTCTAAAGTTTTGAAACCCAATAAAGCTAGATTTTCTCTTACTTCACAAGCAGTGAATTCAAAGAATTTTTGTACTTTTTCAACTTCTCCTAGAAAATGTTCATCAATAATTCTGAGTTGTTGAGTGGCAACACCTGTAGCGCAGTTATTTAAATGGCATATTCTCAGATACTTGCAGCCCATCGCTATCATCGGAGCAGTGCCAAAACCAAATGAATCTGCCCCAAAGACTGCAGCCTTCAGCACATCTTCAGCAGTTTTTAAACCACCATCGGTTTGGAGCCTCACGTAAGAGCGTAAATTGCTTTGTAGCAGTGTATTTTGGGTCTCATGCATTCCAGTTTCCCAAGGAGATCCTGCATGCCTAATCGAAGATATTGGGCTTGCACCAGTTCCACCGTCATGACCTGAAATAGTAATGAAATCTGCATTAGCTTTAACTACACCGGCTGCAACAATTCCAACACCAGGTTCAGAGACAAGTTTTACTGATACTAGAGCTTTGGGATTGACTTGTTTTAGGTCATAAATAAGTTGAGCAAGGTCTTCAATTGAGTAAATATCATGATGTGGTGGTGGAGATATTAAAGTGATTCCTGGTTTGGAATACCGTAATTTTGCAATGTATGAGTCAACTTTAGAACCTGGCAATTGCCCGCCCTCTCCTGGCTTAGCACCTTGTGCGATCTTGATCTGAAGAACCTCTGCATTTCTAAGATAATGAGGTGTTACACCAAATCTGCCAGAAGCAACTTGCTTAATCTTTGACTCCATATTAGTGCCATATCTCTTTGGATCTTCTCCCCCTTCACCTGAATTTGATCTGCAACCCAAACCATTCATTGCTGTTGCTAAAGTTTCGTGTGCTATAGGTGACATTGAACCTAAACTCATACCAGCCGAATCAAACCGAGGTAAAATAGCTTCAATTGGTTCAACTTCCTCTATATTTATGGGCTTTCTATTTGAATTTAATTTAAAGAAGTCTCTTATTGCCAAAGGTTTTCTGTTATTAATATGGGATGAATAATCTTTGAAGCCTCTGTAAGAACCTGTCTTTAATGAATTTTGCAAGCTCATAACGACATCAGGGTTATATGCATGATCTTCTCCGTTATGTTTAAATTTATGTAAGCCTTTTGCCACACTGTTATCATCAAAACTTGAGTGAATTGTTTGCATGGTTTTCTTTTGTAAATCTATAAAACAATCACCTTTAATAAGTGAATTATTTGCTGGAAAACATAATGCATTTACACGATCGGAAAAACCAATAACCTCAAATAACCCTGATCCTCTATAGCTAGAAACATTTGAAATGCCCATCTTCGACATTATTTTCAGTAAGCCCTTATTCAAACACTTTCTGTAAGATGCACAAAGCTCATTAGATGTAAGTTCCGATTCAATCTTATTAGATATTTTTAAAATAGTTTGCAAGCCTAGCCAAGGATGCACACAAGTAGCTCCAAAACTAATTAGGCATGCAATTTGATGGTTGTCTCTTGCTGATGCGGTATTTACAACAATATTACATTTAGCTCTTAGGTTGTCTGCAATTAGGCGATTATGAAGAGCTGCTGTAGCTAATAATGCAGGAATAACTGGAATTTTAGCTCCTGATTGTTTTTCATCAAGAATGATAAGGTTTGTGCCTAAATTAACAGCCTTAATAACATCTTTGATAACTCTAGAGATGGCTTTTTCTAGGCCTTCTTCTTGAGTATATTCAAGAGAAAATCTTTTGATGGGAAACTTTTTATTTTTGAGTAATAGGTTAAATTTTTTGTGTGAGAGTATTGGTGAGTTAACTACTATTCTATTAGCATGCTCCTTTGTCTCCTCAAAAATATTTAATTCTGGCCCAATACAAGTTTCTAGAGACATTACTGATTTTTCTCTAAGAGAATCAATTGGTGGGTTTGTTACTTGCGCAAATTTCTGTCTACAGTTGTCGTATATAGATCTAATTTTTCTACTGACAGGCGCTATGGGGGTATCATCACCCATTGAACCAGTTGGCTCATTACCTTCAAGCGCATAAGCTTTCAACATCTCAATCTCATCTGTTCCAAGCAAAAAATACTTTGATGATTGATCAAAATATTTTTTTGAGATTTCTTTTATTTTTGGACCAGAATATTCATGCAAATTAGCTTCTAGGTGCTTAGAGTTTTCTTTCAGCCAAACTCTATATGGTTTTGATCTAGATAATTTCTTATCTACTTCATCATTCATCATAAGTTGAGATGATTTTCTATCAAACACAACTAAGCCACCAGGCCCCAATCTATCAGTGGCTATCCTATTTATATTTTTTTGGTCATTAGATCCTGCCTCAGATGAAATACAAACGCTTTCATCGTCAAAGTATTCTATTCTTGCTGGTCTTAAGCCATTTCTATCCAAAAAACAGGAAACATATTCTTTATTTTGGAAACATATTAAAGCTGGTCCATCCCAAGCTTCCATATGCATTGAATTATATTCATGAAATGCTTTTTCATCTGGATCCATTAAGTCAGTATTTTGCCAAGAAGGTGGGATCAACATTCTTGCTGCCCTTCCTATATTTATACCTCCCAATGTAAATAACTCTAAAATATTGTCTAATGATGAGGAATCAGAGCCATTTTGGTTGATAAGAGGGAAGTAATCCTTTAGATCTCCAAAAACTGATGATTCAAAATTTTTGATTCTAGCAGTCGCCCAATTACGATTACCAGATATGGTATTAATCTCACCATTATGAGCTAAAACCCTGTAAGGTTGAGCTAAATGCCACTTAGGTGAAGTATTAGTTGAGAATCTAATGTGAAAAGTAGCAGAAGCAACAGAATGAGATTTATCTTCAAGATCAGGATAAAAATTTGAAAAATTATCTGGAAGCACTAACCCTTTGTAGATAATAGTATTAGATGAAAGGCTGACACAATATAATTCTTTTTCAGGGTCAAAGTTATTGTCAAAATACTTCTTAATTTTAAAAAAAGAAGGCTCTAAATCTGGTTCTTTATTATTTGACTTCGGAGCAAGAAAGATCTGTACTATCTTTGGACAGGATTTCAAAGCTAACTCACCTAAGATATCTTTATTAATTACAAGCTCTCTCTCGGCAAGAATCTTCAAATTGAAATCATCTGAGATTTTTTTTAAGACATCATGGTATTCAAAATTATTTTTAATGAAAAAAACACCAATGGAAAATAAGTTAGGCAAGATTATATTTTGCTCTTCAAGAAGCTTTTTACGAAAAAATTTTTGATCTAAATCAATAAGAATTCCACACCCATCAGGTGTCGTTCCATCATAGCTTACAGCACCTCTATGTTTCATATTAGACAAGGATAAAAGTGCTCTAGTAATTATAGAATGGCTAGAAGTATTATTCTTATTAAATATTACTCCGGTACCGCAGGAATCATGATCTTCTAATATAAATTTGTTGCTCATAACATTTAAACAATGTTTTTCATTTTTTTATGTTGACTTTTCGATTATATAATATTAATTTTGATAATGTTAACTTATAAATTGTGTTTATAGCCCATACTCCATGGGATAAAAGGAGCCCATATAACATGGGTTAAAAGTTAGACCATCTCCATGG
>CENP01027175.1_pt1 | contig 17028 bp, 25 predicted proteins | sample 361281 | NCBI WGS metagenome assembly CENP01 (sample SAMEA2591122, study PRJEB7988) | marine metagenome | biome: marine biome (ENVO:00000447); feature: deep chlorophyll maximum layer (ENVO:xxxxxxxx); material: saline water (ENVO:00002010), including plankton (ENVO:xxxxxxxx) | depth 70 m | reverse complement strand
TCTGTGGCATGGACTACTGGAGTTTGAGTAAATACTTGAAAGCACAGACCAAACAGGCTTTAAATTTTATTCTTAAGTTTGAAGAAACTGTTGCACTACATTGCTATCAAAAGGGGTTTGATGGAGTTATTTGTGGACATATACATACCCCAGCGGATAAGGAATTACATGGAATACATTATATCAATACTGGAGACTGGGTGGAGTCATGTACCGCAGTGGTTGAAAAGGATTCTGGCCAGTTTGAAACGATACATTATAAAATTAGCACTGATACTGAAAGCACTGGTTATTGATTTTGCTATCGCCTTTGGATCCGTGTTTGTTTCGGTTGCAATATTCTATTCATTCGATGTACCAAACGAATGGAAAATTCCTAACATAATAATTCCAATCATGGCAGTTTTTGTCTACAGAGTTATAGGTAGAATGTTGGTTAACCCCATACAGAAATTCAAGGACGCAAAAAAATAATGGCAAAGATTTTATTAGTGACAGATGCTTGGCATCCGCAGACCAACGGAGTAGTAACCACACTGGATCAACTGCACAGGAACGCAATCAATCACGGAGACAGGATCACAGTGATCCACCCAAAGCGTTTTCGTTTGCGTTTTCCTATGCCTGGCTACACAGAAATAGATCTTGCTTTTCCTTTGCCCTGGAGTGTTAGAAAACATCTTAAGAAACAGATATGGGATCACATACATATAGCAACACCAGAAGGGCCAATTGGCATCATGTTTGCAAGGACCTGCCGAAAACTAAACATTCCCTTTTCAACAAGTTTGCACACACTATTTCCAGAATTTGTCAAAGCAAAATATCCTTTGGTGAGTTTGGATTGGGGTTGGCGTTGGATGAAGTTAAGGTACAACGATTCAACCCACATAATGACCACAACACAGAGCATGGTTGATCTACTCAAGGCCAAAGGATTCAAGCAAAAGATAATTGCTTGGACCAGAGGTGTTGACCGAGAATATTTTAAACCTGATCCAGAACGTGTTGACAATCAAAAAACCGTGCTGGTATGTGTGAGTAGGGTAAGCCATGAAAAAGGTTTAGATGATTTTTGTTCATTGAAGGTTCCCAACACAGAAAAGATCCTGGTTGGTGATGGACCATATCTAAAAGCACTTAAAAAGAAATATCATGACGTGCATTTTGTAGGCAAGAAAAAAGGAAATGACCTGGCCAAATATTACCAAGGTGCAGATGTGTTTGTGTTTCCAAGTGTGAATGATACGTTTGGTGTGGTCCAGATAGAAGCCATGGCCTGTGGTACACCTGTCGCGGCTTATCCTGTGGTAGGACCCAAGGATGTCATAGAACAGGGCGTGAACGGTTACATGGACAAGGACTTGACTGTTGCTATTGATCAGTGTACAAAACTTATACGTGCTGATGTTTATAAAAGTTCACTCAAGTGGAGTTGGGAAGAAGCATACAAACAGTTCAAATCAGTGTTGCTACCTGCTAAACCATGATTAGGTTGACAACTATATGAATTTGTTATATACTTGTATAAAATTCACCAGGAGGAAGGCTTACTTTGAGAATGAAAATACTATCAGGAAATGCTAACCGTAAATTAGCAACAGAAATTGCGGAACATTGTTTCGCAAAACTTGTCCCTGCCAACATCAGCACCTTTGCTGACGGCGAGTCAAGTGTAGAGTTTTTGGAAAACATCAGAGGAGAAGATGTTTTCATAGTACAATCAACTTGTGCACCTGTTAATGACAGCATGATGGAACTTATGATAATGATAGATGCGGCCAAACGTAGTTCAGCATCACGTATCACTGCTGTCATGCCATACTACGGTTATGCTAGACAGGATCGTAAGAGTGCAAGTCGCACACCTATCACGGCAAAGTTAGTTGCCAATCTCATTACAAAAGCAGGAGCAGATAGGATCTTAACTATGGACTTACATGCTGGTCAAATTCAGGGATTCTTTGATATACCTGTAGACGATTTAACAAGCAGGTTGGTCTTTGCCAAAGATATTAAAAAGACTATTGGCACTTTACCTGAGGAAACAGTTTTTGTTTCACCAGATGCCGGCGGTACCGCAAGAGCAAGGAAATTTGCTGACATGTTTAATGCCAATATTGCTATCGTTGATAAACGAAGACCACAGGCAGGCGTTGCCGAAGTAATGAATCTAATAGGTGACGTTGAAGGTAAACATGCGATCCTAGTAGATGACATTGTTGACTCTGGTGGTACACTTTGCAATGCGGCTCAGGCTATCTTAGATGCAAATGCATTAACGGTTAGAGCATACATCACACACGGAGTATTATCTGATGATGCTTGTCAAAAGGTTGAAAAGAGTGTGTTAGAAGAACTTGTTATTACTGATAGTATTCCTGACCGTTGTCCTAAGAACTTTAAGAAAACAAGACAGGTTTCTGTGTCACAACTGTTTGGTGAAGCAATTAGAAGAGTAACCAACGAAGAGTCAGTAAGTAGTTTATTTTCATAATGGAATTTTTAATTAAAACAATAATAGGCGGAATAATAATTGCTACAGTTAGTTCTGTAAGTCAAAAGTATCCTACCATAGGAGCATTTGTGTTAGGTATACCCTTGGCAAGTATTGTTGCTTTTATATTTTTACACTATGCTGGAGTTGATGTGCAAACATTTAAAACTTTAAGTATTCAAACTATCTATTTTGTTTTGATTAGTTTACTGTTCTTTCCAATATTTGTTTATCTATTACCAGCTTATGGTTTCTGGGTTGCAATGGCAATAGGCTGTGCGGTTACTGGATCACTTATGTTCGGTTTGTTTAGGTACCTGTAAGCAAACAAATTGTTTGCCATAATTACTGGGAAAGAAAGTTTTTCTAGCTTCAGCGGCGTATTCACATCTTGGCAGGTTATCATAATGATCTTTATGTTCAATCAACACAGATCCATCTGCCAGGGCTGTTACAAGTATCAACAGCCAGTCCTTCATTAAAGAGCTTTCTCTATCTGATCGTGGTATGATTGGATGTCGTGATCACCTATGGAATCAAATTTCTTTTCTTTTATTCCTGACCATATGCCCTTACACCAGTCTATGAATCCTGGCTTGCCCTTTTTACAATCGCTTGTAATATAGTGTAGTTCTCCATGATGAACGTAGCCCATTAACAATAAAGGAACTTTGGTTACTATATCGTTATTGTTTCTCCATCTATGATGTACTACATCTAAACTTTTAACATATTTTCTCCATCCTACTCTTGGTGAACCATATGTATACAATTCTACAGGATCATTCAAACTCTCATTATGTTTTGCTCTGCTAGACATAATAGTTGCCATTGCCGCTCCTAGGCTATGTCCACAAAACCATAGATCCTTTTTCAAATTAACTTTTCTATTGATGTCCTCGCAAACCATTGGCCATAGTTCATCAACTTCTTCTTTGAATCCTTTATGTACTCTACTTACTGTTTCGGCCATTACAGGAATAGCTTTGAGATCAGCACTAATATCGTTCCAACATGTGGGCTCTGTGCCTCTACAAGCAATTACTAAATCCGTTTTATTCATAAATCTATATGCTTGTGATCCTTTTTTGTCATAAAATTCTGTGGTTGTGAAACCTAATTTTTTCGCTTGACTTGTTGCTTCTTTGCTGTTACAATATGCAATCTTAGACAATTTAGCAAACAATAAGGACTTTTCTTTGAAACTTAATTTTTTAATCATAAAACACTTCCTTCTTTATCATATTATATTTATCTGCAACCGGCTAAATATGTTATAGGGGATATGATTATGAAAAAAGCCACTAGATCCATACTGCAAGAGCTTAATAGTCTTAATTTACATAAGGATAAAGAGAGTCTTATTGCTACTACAGGGCATAATTTAATAGAAAGCACTATTAATTTATTCCATAAAATTTCGGATCAATATTCTGATGAAGAAGCATTAGAACTAGAGAGACGGTTCATTAACAGTATTAGATCAGGTGATCCTAGGAAGTTTAAACGTGGTATTACCAAAATAAAAGAGAGCAAAAAGAATGACGATTCTTAAAGAAGGCGGAAATATATTTAAAGAACCTGAAACAGGTAAACCTCTAACGCAGAGAATAGCAAAAGATTCGGTAGATCCTACTATCAGTTGGGTTGAAAAACTGACTGGTTTACCATTAAAGGACATGAAACTAGGAAGCACAGGAATAAGAAGTTCAAGTGGTGACATAGACATTGCAGTTGATCAAAGTAAAAATGATAAAGAAGAAATATTTCAAAAATTGAAGGCTTGGGCAGAAAAAACACATCCTAATGATAATCCTAGACAATGGGTGGCTAAATCAGGAACCAATGTCCATTTAAGAACTCCAATAAACGGTAATCCTGCAAATGGATTTGTACAAACTGATTTAATGTTTGGTAACCCACAGTGGATGAAGTTTGCACTAAGAGGTATGGGCGATGATACTCCATACAAAGGAGCTCATAGAATGATCTTCTTAGCCAGTATTGCTAAAGCACAAGGAATGATGTGGTCACCAACTAAAGGTTTAGTTGACAGAGAAACCAAAGAGGTTATTACTACTGACCCTAACGAGATAGCAGTGAAACTTATAGGTACAGGTGCAAATAGAGCCAACTTAGATAGTGTTGAAACTATACATAAGGCAATCAAAGGCCGTCCTGATTATGAAAATTTAGTGGCAGATGTCAAGGATAATTTTGCAAAGCAAGGAATACCAATGCCGGAATCAAAAAACATAAGAACTGGTATGATGATAGCTGAGAAAAACATATTCCAAAAAGCGGCAAGTGGTTTAGTAGGATTGGCAAAGACTGCCAAAGCAGGATACAAGGCAGGTAGAGCATCTCCTGGAGGTTACAAAGCGGCCGCTGATGCTTATAAAAAAGCAGGTGGTGGCAAAACAACATTAGGTCAAGTCACAGGATTAGGATCTAAGATTGGTAGTAAAATTACAGGTAATAAACCTGTTGTGAAAAAACAAAAAGATAAGAAAGTTAGCACACCAGCCACCCATGTAATGATCAAGAAAGGTTTTACTAAGAAGAAAATACCAGTAGGAAGCCTTGCAGGTTTTGAAAAGGACGGATGGCGACAAATTGAATCCATCAGCGAAGGTGCAAGAATAGATCATGCAGAAGACCTAGTGTATCTACAAGGATCAAAAGGAGCCATGAGAGCTCTTAATAGTTTACGACAAATGGAACAAGGAGGTCACAGAGATGTCACGATCAAATGGGATGGATCTCCCGCAATCATTTTTGGACGCAATGACAATGGAGAGTTTATACTTACAGACAAATCAGGTTTCGGAGCCAAAGGATATGATGGAAAAGCAACGTCTGGAGAAGATTTACAAAAAATGCTTATGGCCCGCCCCGGAGCCAGTAACCCAGATGCAAAAAAGGCTCAAGCATATAAAAACTTTGCAGGAAGAATGAAAGATATTTTTGACGATTATGAAAAAGCCACACCTACTGACTATAGAGGATATTTCAAAGGCGACTTATTGTATTTTAATAAGCCTCAGATACAAGGACAAAATTATATATTCAAACCTAACATAGTAGAGTACGCAGTAGATGTTGAAAGTGACCTAGGTAAAAAAATTGGTATGTCAAAGACAGCCGTAGTAATACATAGACAAGTGGATGCAGATGGAAATGAATCTCCTTTAAGAGACCCAGAAATATTCCAAGGCAATCAAGTACTGGTTGTACCCCCTGTGTCAGTTGAAACAGCACCAGAAGTTGATAATGCACAACTTGATAGGTTAGAACAAATTATCAAAAAAGATGCGAGTGCAATTGATTCATTATTAAATGCAGATACCCTTCGTAGTAAAAAGATGACAGACTTTCCTAAGATATTATATGCTTATACAAACAGCAAAGTTGACACAGGACTAGACAATCTTGGAAGAGACTTTATTAAGTGGCTTTCTAGTAGTAAAGTAAGCCAAGTTAAACAACAAAGAATTATAGAATACATAAAAGAAAACATGCCGGCCTTTTCTAGCTTATGGGAAGTTGTAAATGGCATCATGAAAGTAAAAGACGGAATCATTAAACAGTTAGATAGTCAAGGACAAATCAAGGCTAGAACAGCTGGTAAAGATGGTGGAGAAGGTTATGTTCTTGCACACCCTGGTGGGGACATAAAATTAGTAAATAGAGCAGGGTTTTCAGCCGCCAACAGAGCAGTACAACGATAGGAGAACGTTATGAAAATTACAGATATGCTGAACGAAGATCAGTTTGCACCAGTTAAAGATGAACTTACTGATGCTGACTACCAAAGACCAACAAGTGTCTATGACATGACACCACAACAAAAAAAGTTAGTGCAAATGGGTCAAAAGATCAAAGCATCATTAAGTCCAAGAACAAGCGATGTTCAATGGGACGATGATGAGCAATGGTTAATGGCAATGAAGATGTCAGATGCATTAATTGATGCAGGAAAAAACGATACAGATGTAACACCTTTATTAAAATCTAAAGGCGTAGAAATGGATCAAGCTAAAGCAATTATTGATAAAGTAAAGTCAGGCAATGTTGATATTACAAAACACACTGATGGTGATCATGATGGTGCGGAAAAACTAGCCAAAGCAGTTGCAGACGCATAATGGAGTTTATTCAAGAGTTACATGAAGCGAGACTAACTCGTAACACTTCAGGTTTGAAGGCATTGACCTATACAGACTGTTGTGAACGAGCATACCTTACTCTTTTGGTTCTTGAATTGTTAAGACGTTTTCCTATAACGGCTCCACGTGCTCATGGTTATGCAAAGTCTACTACAGGATATGACAGTTACAAACATTTTAGAATAAGTGGTACAGACTTATATAATTTTGTTTACTTCATTGTAGGTGATGGTGAAGCACAAGATAAACTAAAAGATCCGGGAGCCGCAAAGAAACTAAGACAAAGGTTACAGTTTCCTTTAATGGCATTTAATAGATACGTTGCTAACATGAGCAGAGGTTTTGCTCCTACACCTAGCGATGAACAGTTCTTAATAAGAGCTGAAGGTGTATTGAAAATTACTAATGCAGATTATAAAAGTGTTAGAAGAAATATTTTTAGTTTCAATAGAATATCTACACTTGCAAAAAAACAAACAGTTACTAGACTTGTTTTCGCCGCAAGGGCAAAACTTAGATCAAGCGACATTATACAATACTTAGAAGAACTTTCTGCACAGAGAGATTTGGAGTTATACAAGGTATCTGATCCTGAACCAAAGGTTAGTATGCCTGACATTGATGTAACAGGCAGAGACTTGTCCGGATATAGATATCTAGTAGGTGCTAAAAATTTAATGCTTACAAAAAAGTTTTTAGAACTAGCTAAAGATGGCAAGCCTGTACCTGCGGCAATGATACAAGCATACATGCCAGCTATTACAATGGTAGATAATATAGTAAAAGCAGGCCCTGGTTTTGTACAGATGCTTAGGACTCTAGAAAATCGAGCCAAAAAGAGCCCTAATAGTTAATAAATTTCCTATATTGGTAAATACATATAACAACTTCGTAGAGTAACGGAGTGTCATTTAAGAGAAAATAGGAGAGAAAAATGGCAGGTATAACTCAAGTAAATCCAGTTAAAGCAACTGGTACTTCAAACAGAAGCAGATCATACTTAGGTAAATCAGTCATGGCATTCAACATTGACTATGCTGTGAACGGTACTAACTTTGATTCTACAGAGAACGGACCAACTGGTGCACACCAGCTTGTTCTTGAAATCATCCAAAAGACTCATAACATTGCTGGTATTTCAGCATTGAGATCAGATGGATCTAACGATGGTCAAGTCTACACAATTTTAGTAGAAGGTGACTTTGGTACAGATACATACGATGGTTCAAACTCTGAAACATTGGCGGCTTTCTTACAAACAGAAATCCGTGCTGAAACTTCAATTGGTGTAGGTTCTGTGAACCTTTCATCTGCGACAGTGGCGGCAGTTGATGGATTCCCAATGTTTGCACACGAAGGTTAATAATTAACTTTCTAACAAAGTACATAAAAAGGGCTTTTACTTCGGTATTAGCCCTTTTTTTATACACGTAGACTAAATATATACAACAAAACCTTAAGGAGAAACAAATGGCAGGATTAACTCAAGGGGCTGGCGGATTAGCTCAAGAGGGTAATGGTGCAGGACCACGTACTAGAATCATTAACCTTGCGAAGACTAACATGACAGAAGCTGAACTACAAGCGGCGTTAGAATTTTTAGCGGCAGGTGGAACAGCAGGAACTGACGATGCTCACACTATTGCAGGTGTAAGTGTACTTACTGAATCAGGTATTTTCACAAGTGGAACAACTGATGCTGTTCAAGTAGCAATCCAAGGTACTGGCGCATTTACAGCCGGATCAAACTTTGGTGTAGGTACAACTGGTGTTACAAGTTCACTACTAGCTGACTTTAATCAAAACCCAATGTAATAATATACATTGAAAACAAAATAAATTAAAGGGCTCATTCACATTGTTTGAGCCCTTTTTTTATGACCGGTAAATAGAAGTATGATAGTTTACACCTTGATAGATATAACCGAAACAAAAAAGTATTCGTCTAATTGTAAAGATACAAAATTGATTAGCCAGCAGGCAAACTTTATGACTTTCTTTCAGACTTTATGTTTAAGAAACAACTACAATTATGATAATACTCCAACTTTACAAGATGTTAATGAAAAAAAATTACGTGAACTTGGATTCGGTACTGACTACAAAGGTAACCATAAGTTATGGTGTCTAGAACTAATGGTTGACGAAGGTAGAACCTTTGGTGAAGTTGAAATTTTAGAAGATGACTTTGATTTGGTTCCGGTCATATCAGACCTAAACGAAACCATAGAGATAAATAATAATGTATTTAGAACAAAAGATAAAAAGGCAAAAAACATAGTAATTAAACAGGCAAACATCACATAATATAAGTAGGCAACGTAGAAAAGGCCCCTTCCTCGAGAGAGTATGGAATGGAGATAATATTATGGCAAGAGCCACAAAATTAGAGCGTGAAAGTTTAGAAGCACATGTTGATTTGTGTGAACAACGATATATTAATTTAGAAACACGCCTTGAGAAGATTGAGATGAAAGTGGAGCATATCCACTCTGACATCACCAACGGGAACAAAGCAATGATGAAAGTAGTTCTAGGTGCAACAGGTACTATAGTAGCTGGTTTACTTTCTACGATAGTAGTTCTCTTAATTTCCTTTAACTAAACTTACAAACATAAATACTGTTATGCTAGTAACAGATATAATAACTTCTGACCTAACCGAGAAACAGATATGGGGACGTAGAGGTAAAAAACTCGTCCGTAAGTATAGATGTATGGGTGGCAAACGTAAAGGTAGAATTGTAGCCAATATGGCACAATGTTTTGCCGCACCTAACATGAAAGCTAGAATGTCTATGAAAAAGACTAGAGCAAGATTGGGTGCAAGAATGGCTAGAAAAGCACGTAGAACAAAACGAACAAATCCAGCCTCAATTGCATTACGTAGACTTAATAAGAGAGCAAGATGATTATAGCTGAAGTAATACCAGAAGGAGCAGTACAGGTCTTTGGCCGTAGCAAAGGAAAAGTCGTACGTAAGTATCGCTGTACTAGTGGACAGAAAAAAGGAAGAATTGTTGCTAAACCTACAACATGTTCAGCACCAATTAGAGTTTCAAGTAGAATCGCAATCAAAAAAGCAAAAGCTAGACGTTCACCTTTGATTAAAATAAAATCAAGATACACAAAAAGAATGAGTCCTACAAGTAGAAGGCTTACTAGGTTAAATACTAGTAGATTAAAACCTACAAGAAGAAAAACATCAAAACGTAAGAGAATGTAATGAGAATACAAGAGTTTAAAATAGACGAACGACAAAAACTAAAAGAAATGTATCCCCATTTGACAGAAGAACAATTAGATGAAATACTTCCTGCAATAGGAGCCGCGGCTGGCATGGCTGGAAGAGTAGCGGCGAAAGGTGCAATGGCGGCTGGAAGAGTAGGAGCTAAGATGGGTGCGAAGGTAGCCGGACAAGCAGGTAAACTAGCGTCTAAAGGAGTGAAGGCAGGAGGCACATTGGCATCTAAAGCAGGAAAGGCAGTTGGGCAAGGATTAGCCAAAAAGGCACAAAAGGTTGGTCAAAAAGTAGGAAACATGGCCGCTCAGCAGTTGTTGAAGCCGGGATCTAAACTAACTATTGGTGGTCAAGAGGTAGTTGTGGATAAAACACAAGGAAATGATGTAACAATAGCAGATCCAAAAAATAAAGATGCACCGAAAACAGTGATACAGAAAAAACATCCATTGATCAAACAAGCATTGGATGCCTTGATATCATGAAAATAAACGAATTAATACAAGACTTCCATATACAAAGAAGCAATGAAGAACAAGAAGTCTTAGACAAATGCACAGAGCTTAAATCATTTGACAGTTTTCCAGAAAGAGAACGTTTCATATTAGAGAACTTGATACGTAAAGCATTAGTAAGTAAAGTAATGCAAGGTAGAACTGTAATGGTTATAGCTAATGAGTACTGATAAACATCTTTCACAACAATTAGAAGAAATTATAGAAGCAGGGCTTATCCGTGTTCCTATTCCTTATCAAAAAGGTAACAGCATTAGAGTAAAAAATCTAATTATAAGAAAACATCATAATGGCTATCGTTTATTTGATTTACGCACAAACAAGCATATATGCACCACCTTTGCCAAAGCTACTGCACTTGCTATAGCAAAGATGACAGCTGAAAGAACTGAATTTAACCTAAAAAACCTGCTTAAACTGGATGATAAAGTTGCAAAATACTATATGGATGCATTATATGCCAAAAGATCTATGAAAACAGGCGAATCTGTGGAAAGAAGAGAGTCTGCAGAGGTGCAATACGACATTGCTACCCATGAAGCTTGGACCGTATTAGGCAACATAGAAAGATATATATTTGATAAATAAAAGTAAGAGTTGTAATAAAGGAATAGGACATGTTATTAAAAGAATTTTCTACAAAGGTTTCAACAAAAAAATTAAATGAAAACCTTGCAAAGCAATTTGGTACAAAGATTGATGTATCTAAGTTCACTACAGAACAATTAGAAGATGCACGTAACAAAATAAGAACAAAACTTTCTCAGATCGAAACAAATGAAAGTTTTGAAGCTGTACACTCTAGTGATGATTATCACAAAAATAAATTATTCCTTGATATTCTTAATACTGCTATTGCTGAGCGTGAAGAAAATGATAAAGAAAAAGACAAAGACGAAAAAATGGTAGTTACAAAAGCTGACAAGCAGTCAAACACAAAAGCATATCAAAACTACAAAAAGGGCGATAAAAGATATAAGGCCGCAGACGATCTAAACGAAGGTGCTGAGGAGCAATCAGCATTAGTCATGGCATCAAAAGACATGGTAGATAGAGTCACAGGCTGGATGGAAGATACAGCAGAAATGCAAACAGAATCTATGCTAGAAATAGGCGACAAGATTAGAGATGAAATGGGTGTTGACAAGTCGGAAGAATTTATCGGTACTGTTAAACCAGCACTCGAAAGTTTATTCACGTCATTGGAAAGCACCAGAGACTCCCTAACAAGTGGCGTAGCCATTTTGACAGGAGAAGGCGCACCAGCTACAATGGGCGATGAAGTTCCTGGAGATGATGCAGAAATGGACATGGAGCCAACTGTAGACGATGAAGAAGGAATGGAAACAGATGACCCAGAAGGCGATGAGTTTGCAACGGCAGATGCTTCAGCAGGAGGCGAAGAACCGGCAGACAGGGCCAAACGCGAAAGCGTTGAATTAAGCAAAAGATTAGGCTTGCTACTAGCAAGTTCAAAAAAAAAGGCTTAAGAGTATCTGAAGCTAATAGCACTATCACTAATACACAAGATAATCTTTCACAGATTTTACATTTAAAACTACAGCAAGGCGCAACAAGATTAAGTTGGGCAGACCTCAACAGCTTCCTAAACAACGTAGGCAGTGAACATTTTGATCAAGAAAGTTTTGTAAAGGCATACAACTCCGATTCAAGAATAAAAGATCTTGTCGACAGTTTCGATGAAAATGGTGTAGTTCTAAAAGGTGGTGCCGAACCACAGAGTGAACCAGAAGACGATACTGTCGACAAAATGGCTTCAAGAGCCGCCCAATCCACACTATCATAATCCGGTTGACAAACTATTATTTTTAATATATAATAGCAGTTGGAGAAATATTATGGCCATAGCAGAAGATAGAACAGATGAAGAAATCATTGCTCAAATTAAAAAAATATTAGAAGATTACGTCAAACCAGCAGTAGACAGTCACGGTGGAGTAATTGACTTTGTCAGTTACAAAGACGGACACTTACAACTTATTTTGGGAGGTGCATGTAGCGGATGTGCAAGTAGCACAATCACTCTTAAAATGGGTGTGGAGAATATGGTAAAACACTATGTTCCTGAAGTACATACTATATCAGCAGAAGACGATCCAAACTCTACAGTAGATCCATACTATAGAATGGATCCGTTTATGGAAAACTTTGATCAGTATGAAAGTTGGAATTCAGATGAGCCTACTAAGAAAGAATAATGATATTGAGTTCTATGCAGTTCCCAATCAACATTGGGTAATTTCTGCTGAATATCCTTTTTACAAAGACTTAGAAAAATTATTTGACTTTACTAATGAAGATATAAGTAAAGGTTCATGCACAGTACAAGGATTGCAAAAGCCTATTCTTAATACCGAATGGGAAAAGGAACGTGAAGAATACAAGAAATGGTTTCTTTCTATATTCAAACAAATGGATGTACCAATAACAAAAATACATGATAGGCAAGAAGAACCTGAACACAAGGCATGGACAATAAATTACTTTCCAGGAGGTTGGCAGGCAGGTCATTTTCATTCAACTAACAAGGTAAACCAAGGCAATAAGAGATTTGCTTCAAGTGTTATATTTTTCGACGAGCTCAAACCTACGAAAAGAAATCCTTTCAACGGTTGTTTGTATACAGTAATGCAAGATCCTAGCGGATACTCTTATGATCATAAGTTTCATCCTAGTCCTGGAAAAGTAGTAGTTATGGATGATAGAGTATGGCATGGTGCGTATCCTTGTGAAGATAATCGTAGATGTTTAGTGTGGGATTTTGATATAGAATGAAAATAAGATACTACAAAGAACTATCGGTATTAAGATGGATTGGATTTGCTCTTGCTATGATAGGAGCATTTATTTTATCAAACGCCAACGTAGATACACAATGGATGGGCTGGGCAATAGCAACAATGTCTTGTTCGATTTGGGTGTATATGGGTTTAAGAGATGGAGACATTCCAAGAGCATTAATGGAATTTTGTTATCTCTGTCTAGCTCTCCGAGCAATTTATAATTGGGTATTATAATGACATTAATTACAAACAAATACGACTATAAAGAAATAAAAAAAGCAAGTGTAGAAGGTAGAAGATTGTATGCTTGTCCAGACGGAAATGCCGTAGCAAGTGTTACAACTATCCTAGATGCTACAAAAGATAAAACACATTTAATTGCTTGGCGAAAACGTGTTGGAGAAACAAAAGCAAAAGAAATAACAACTGAAGCCGCTGGTGTTGGTACTCGTATGCACAAATACTTAGAAGATTACATAGAGTCTTGGCCTGCTTGGCCACAACCAGGAAGTAATCCTTATGCACAACAGGCTCATAAAATGGCATCTACTATACGTGAAAACGTATTAGAGAGTCATGTAACTGAGATATGGGGTAGTGAAGTGCAATTATACCATCCTAAAATTTATGCAGGCACTACAGATTTAGTTGGCACATACGACAATAAACCTGCTATAATGGACTTCAAACAAACTAATAAACCTAAAAAGAAAGAATGGGTCGAAGACTATTATTTGCAATTAGTGGCCTATGCATTAGCCCACAATGAACTATACGGCACAGATATTAAAGAAGGACATGTGTTCATGTGTTCTAGAGACCTACAATACCAACAATTTGATTTACTACCAGAAGAATTTAAACATTGGGAGTCAAAATGGTGGGATAGGGTATACCAATACTACGACAAGTTCGCATAAATATAATATAATTAAGGAGTTTAACAGTGGCAGTCGTACAGATATCCAGAATTCAAATTAGAAGAGGGCAAAAGAATCAAGGTTCTGGTGTTCCTCAATTAGCAGGTGGTGAGCTAGGTTGGGCCGTAGATGCAAGAGAACTATACATAGGAAATGGTTCTGTGGCCGAAGGCGCACCAGCAGTTGGAAACACAAAGATTATTACACAGCATGACGATTTGTTTACTCTTGCAGATTCATACATATATTTAGGCGGGACAACTGTACAAACAGGAACTTCTGCAACTGCTCCTATCAAAAGAACACTACAAAAACGTTTAGATGAAATTGTTAGTATTAAATCTTTTGGCGCAGAAGGTGATGGCACTGATCAAACCGTTGCTATACAAAGAGCAATAGATCAACTATACATCAATAGTTCTACCAAAGGCACAGAAGCAAGTAGAGTAACACTACATTTTCCTGCAGGTGTATATCAGATTACGTCAACAATTAAAATTCCACCATATGCATCTATCGTAGGTGATGGTATGGACAAAACAAAATTCAACATGACAAATAGTGCCACTGCATTTGAAACTGTTAATAGTAGTTCAACTCCAGGCAACTATGCAAATGACAGTACAAGCACAACACTTAATCAAGCAACTAATATTACATTAGAAGGATTTACATTAGCTACAATGTCTACAACAAATCCTGCAATGATTTTACAGAGTTGCAAGACAAGTAATTTTAAGGAAATAAAAATTACAGGTCCTTGGACCACAGGAACTGCTATCACTACTACCAATGCCGCTATTAAGATGGGCTCTTTAAGTAGTTTAGTATGCACACAAAAAAACAAATTTGATCACGTAAGTATAAACGGTTTTAGTACTGCCATTGCTAGTGACGATGACGTGTACAATAATCATTTCCATTGTTCTTATTTCACAGGAAACGGATATGGTGTACAGTTCGGACAGAATACAGTTCTAGGTTCTCAGGGACAAGCCACAGGACCTTGTAAAAATAAATTTAGCCAATGCCAATTTTCAGATATTGATAAAGAAGGTATTGCAATAGCAAAAGGCACACAAAACTATAGTTCACATAATAATTTTGAAGGCGTAGGAAATGTAGGCGGCAATGAAGGAAATGCACAATTTAGTGTTTTAGATTTCACAGCCGCAGGAAATAGTTCGGTTGAAGATACATTTGCAAGAACATCAGACTTATCAAATAATCAAACCTATATCACAACTTATCCTTACGTATCAGAAATCAAAGGCAAAGTAAATGCTACCTTAGGTGGATTCATGTCACTGGAAGTTACAGAACAGTCATCCGCCACATACTTTTTTAGATTACCAGGCGATTATTCTAGGACTTATGAAGTTGAATATTTTTACAATAGTGGTATAGTAAATGCCCAAAGAAGCGGAAAGATGACTTTCCAATTGGACACAGGTAACAACACCTTAAATTTTATTGATGATCACGATTATCAAGGAGACAGCAACTATGAAACCAATCTCCAATTTACAGCCTCTATGGTAAACACAAATGGACAAGTAGGGGTTGACACAATCATAGTTTCTATGTTAAACTCTACAGTAAATGATACAGGAAGTTTCAACTACAAAATAAAAGTTTTAGGTTAATGTTTGAATTAAAGTTTGAAGATAAAGTTAAAGTCTGGAAAAATTTACGCGAAAAATTAGAAACGCACCCCAGACCTTTCGAGGCTGTGCTTCACTTTGTTAACAAGTTACCCAGATCTTCCAGTAAAACTAATGCATGGGATCCTAAGGCAAAAATAGAACCTTGGCATCTTATTGAAAAGGACGCATTTACTGAGTATGAAATTGCACAACTTACGGCATATACTTTACAGTTAACCGATAGGTTTAGTTCATCTAAAATCGAGATACATATCAGTAAGGAAACAAAGAAAAGTATTTTATTATATTTGGTGTATGTGGATAACTTTATTGTGATTGGTTACAATAACGGTGTTATGACTGTTGAAGAACTGCCTGGTTCTATTGTATCACAAAAGATTTACAAAATGCCATTGCTCAACTAAATATTTTTTATTACAAAGGGAAAGAAGTATGAAGACAGATCTCAATATTACCAAAAGAACAGGACATAGTGTACCATTAGATATTCAAAAAATACATAAGGTAGTAGGTTTTGCCTGTGAAGGGTTATCAGGAGTATCAAGTAGTTTAGTGCAAATGAATGCAGGAATACAGTTTGCAGACGGAATAACATCAAGAGAAATACAAGACTTGTTAGTAAGATCAGCTAACGATCTAATTTCATTAGACAATCCAAACTATCAATATGTAGCGGCAAGACTATTGCTTTACGGAATCTATAAAGATGTATACGGAGGATTTGATAAAACTCCTTTAATAGAAATGATTAAGAAAAACATAGAAAGAAAAGTTTATGATTCAGCTATTCTTGAATCATATACAGAAGAAGAATTTGACAAGATGGAAAAGTATCTCAAACACAATAGAGATGAGAACTTTACCTATGCAGGATTAAGACAAATAGTAGACAAGTATCTTTGCCAAGACAGAAGTTCTGGTGAAATATATGAATCTCCACAACACATGTATATGATGATTGCGGCAACACTTTTTGCAAATTATCCTAAAGAGGATAGGTTACATTACATAAGGAGATATTATGACGCGACCTCACTTTTTAAAATTAATATCCCAACGCCAGTCATGGCCGGTGTCAGAACGCCTATTAGACAGTTTGCTTCGTGTGTCCTTGTTGACAGTGACGATACCCTTGATAGTATCTTCGCAAGTGATATGTCGATTGGTAGATACACGGCACAGAGAGCAGGCATTGGAATCAACGCAGGACGTATC
>CENP01070130.1_pt1 | contig 17068 bp, 23 predicted proteins | sample 361281 | NCBI WGS metagenome assembly CENP01 (sample SAMEA2591122, study PRJEB7988) | marine metagenome | biome: marine biome (ENVO:00000447); feature: deep chlorophyll maximum layer (ENVO:xxxxxxxx); material: saline water (ENVO:00002010), including plankton (ENVO:xxxxxxxx) | depth 70 m | reverse complement strand
TTGACAAGAGAGACAGGTACAGAGCAGAGAAAGACAATAGGAACTACAGGTAAAGAAACAAGAACAACAGACTTGCAGAAAGAGATGTTTAGACGCTATAAAGAGAATAGGGACTTCGAACAAGCACAAAGCCAATATAGAACATGAAGAAATGGATTCAGACTTTATCTAACAAAGATCGCGAATCCTTTCTTGAATTTTGTAAAAAAGCATCTTCTCCAATACAGATGTATTTATTTGCCCGTTTTTTAGGGTTTCAAGGGACGGTAGTGGAATGTAATGAATGGTCTATAAAAGAATTTAAAAAACGTGATTTTTCTCAAGTTTTAGAATCTGAGATAGATAACATGAGAGTTGATATAGGGAAGTTACGTGATGCGATTGATATGGGAATTGTTAAACAAGATATGGGTGCAGCAAGAATAGCAATGCTCCAAAAAGAATTACGTGGAGCTATAAAACAAATTGAAGATAAAAAGATTTTACAAGATAAACAGGGTTTAATTCTTGCAGGTGCAGATAGAGCCTTACGTGAGATGTTATCTATCTTTAGAGATGACCCAATTGAAGGACCATTACAGGAAGCATCAATGGGAGTCTGGACAAAAATATTACAAGAGGAATCTTAAGCAAAAGTACGCTATGCTACGTTCATGGCAGGAACGAGTATTTATAGCGTCTATAGACGTACAGCTAGAGCAGCTGCAAAACAACAAGTAGTTAAAAAAACTTCTAATGTTGATGTCGAAAGAGCTAGAAAAGATTTTGCCTATTTTTGTGATGTTGTAGGGGGAAAACCTCCAGCTGAGCATCACCTTGAATGGCACAAGTATTTATGTACAGGAGATGATAGTGAATGTCTTAAAAGTATTGCTGGTCCTAACATTGACATTCTTGCTCCTAGAGGATCTGCTAAGTCTACCGTATTAGGTTTATATACAGCATGGGCTATTGGCATACATGCTTTAAACAAAATGCCTTTAAAAATTTTATATATTTCTTATACAGTTGATGTAGCTAGACCAAAGAGTGCAGCAATAAAAAGAATTATAGAAGAAAGTAAAATTTACAAAGAAATTTTTCCTACAGTGAAAATAGCTAAAGGAATAAATTCAAATGAATATTGGAGTATAGATTGGAAATTTGCAGGAATAAAATCAACTGGTGAAGAAGAATTTAGTGTATGTTGTGCAGGACTAAAAGGTGCTGTTACTTCAAAAAGATCTCATCTCTGCATAATTGATGACGCAATAAAAAGTGCAGATGATATTAAAAATAAAGATATTCGTCAGGCTATGGAAGATAATTGGAATGCTGTTATTGTTCCTACTATGTTTGAAGGTGCAAGAGCTATTTGTTTAGGAACTAGATTCAGACATGATGATATTCACAGTACAACTTTTTTACCCTCCAGTGGATGGAAACAAATAGTACAATCTGCAATTACAGTAGATAAAGAAGGAGAAGAGATATCATACTGGCCTGACATGTGGTCATTAGATTATTTAGGTCAGAGAAGAAGAATAGCTCCAGTAGCATTTAGTTTTCAATATCAGAACCAAGTTGTTCAAACTAGTGAATTATCTTTGTCTCCAGACTTGATTGTTAAAGGAACAATAGCTACAGATTTCGATGCTTTAGGAGTTGGGGTTGATTTATCTGCAGGAGTGCGAGAAAGAAATGATTACACAGTTTTTGTTATGGGTGGCAGAGTAAAAGATAAAGTCCATATTATTGATTGTAAACGAGTTAGGGTGATGGGAAATTTAGAAAAATTAGAACTTTTAATGGAAATGATGGAAGAGTGGGGAGTAATTATGAAAGATGGTAAAAATTATTTTCCTACAGGAACTTCTTTACATGTATGGTCTGAAGCTGTTGCTTATCAAGCATCTTTAGAAGCAGACTTTAAAAGAATATGTCAAACAGAACAAGGTTTATATAATTTAATTTGGCATCCAGTAAAAGGATTTCGTGGTGACAAGGTTGCAAGATTTCGAGGTATAATGGGACTTTTTGAGCAAAGAAAAATTACTTTTAACAAATATAGAAAGTTTGGAGCATTGACTGATGAGATAGTAAATTTTGGGGTTAGCTCACATGACGATTGCGTAGACGCTCTAGTTTGGCTATGTAATGGGTTAATGACTCGTGGAAAACTTGAGTTAGAGTATTGACCAATTAAACTATTAGTATTAACAATGCCAGAACCAACTTTTTACAAACTTGAACTTGAGCAGGATGCTTATGGTTCAGCAATAATTTCATTACCTGATGAGCTATGTCACGATATGGCACTTCAACCGAATGAAAGATTTGACGTTGAAGTTGAAGGAGATGTGATTACTCTTAAGCGATTACATGCTGGTTATGACATTGACCAATAACAGAGGGATCTAATTAATGGAGAGTAATAGTAAAGCTGTTCTAGATGACATGATTAAATCTGTCATCAGTCGTGATGGAAAAGGAACAGCAGACACAATGCTGATTAGTTCTCACTTATCCCAAATGAAGATGTTTGGTATAAGACAGGGAGTTGAGTTTTATCCACAACAAGATAATTTTGGTACACAAAGATTTGATTTTGTTCAGCAAGTTATAAAATTTAATCAATTAGATGCAAGATTAGATGCAATATGGGATAGATTTCTAGCATATGGAAAAGGATTATTTTATATAAGACCAACTAAAAAATCTTACAGAATTTATTGGTTTAATAAAGAATCTTATAGGACATATTATTCACCTGAAGGAGAGTTAGAAGAAGTAATTATTATTTATCCATATAAAGTTAAATCATCAAAAGGTTTTGGTGGTGTTGGTTTGAATACTGATAAAAGATATATGAGATTAAAAATAACTGCTACAGAAATAGAAGAATATCATGCTGAACAAGAAATAACTTTTGATCAAGAAAATACAAATTTTGCAACTTTTGATAAAAAAGTCGTAGAAAATACTATGGAGTTTATTCCATGTGTTGAGGTGTTTAACAATCCTGATGCTTTCGGTACAGATGGTACAGGAGAATTTGATTTCATTGCTAATCAGATAACTGCACATGATGAGATGGTAAAAAATATAAGAGCAAACTTATCATTCTTTGGTAATCCAACTCTTCTATCATCTAGACCAAAACAAGACATTGTAGAAAGCGACTCTGAAACTGCACAAAGACCAAGTATATCCAGTCAATCAGGTTTTGCTTCTAATGTTGATCTATTTAGTTCAACATATAAACAAGATCCATTAACAAGACAGCAGCCAGGTTATGCAGGAAGACCTGGCAGTGGTATGAGAGTTCCTAGAGTTATTGCTAATTTAGAACCATCTGACAGAGTAGGATTTATAACTCCAAATGCTGTGAGTTCTGATCAAGCAAGATTCTCAGAACAATTAAGAAGTGAGATTAGATTAGCCCTTGGAGGTATAGATGATTTAAGTATCACTAACGTAACAGCTACAGAAATTAAATCTGCTTATGGACGTGTAAGTGCAACTGCAAAGAAAAAATGTTTGCAGATTTATCAGTATGGAATTTGCAAAGTTTTTGAATTAATTATTTTCCAAGAAGAACAAATTTTTAGAAAATCATTAGCGTTTGCTTCAGGAATAAAATATCCTGAATTACCAGAAAATGATGAAGATCCTAAAGCTTTAGAAAAATATGAAAAACAAAAAATTAAATATGAACAAAAACTTCAACAAGCTGTTGATACTGCAGTCGAAACAAAAGAGATTCCTGATGGTGTATTAGGACTAGCACCCGATGGAGATAGAACGGTACTTTGGAGATGGATGGGTCCTGTGTATGAAGATACAGCACAGGATAAACTCAATCAATCCATCTTTACTAGAAACCTTCAAGAATTGGGGGTTGATAGTATAGAAGCACTGAAGTACTTATTTCCTTCGAAAACTGACGACGAAATTGCAGGGATGCTTTCTGGTTTTCCGTTTAGAATGGTAGGTGAAGTACAAAGGGCATATTCCGCATTTATTGACTTAATAAATCAGGAGATGCGAACACCACATCCGCAGCAACCGAATTTACCGATGGCTGCAGATCCGAGATTAGATCTCACCCCTTTCCTATATCGAACACTAGAAAGTTTACAAAAAGAGGTAACTTATGCAGGACGCTACCGCTCAGCAGACCCAATCAGCACCCCAGACATCCCCGACCCAGCAGAGCAGCTACGTGGCTCCTCAAGCACCAGCGGTTTCAGGGAATTCCCAATGGGTGGCTCCTTCCCAAACCCAACAGGCTCCAGCTCCAGTGGCCCAAGCCCAGATGGGGGTACAAGGGATCCAATACAACCCTACTCAGTACAGCCCCCAAGTACAACAGGCAGCCCCACAAGCGGAGAACCCTTACAAGGACGCATTTACGAAGGTGGTAGGACTCCTGAGTTCACCAGTCCAATTCCCGTTCCAGGGTCAACAGTCGACAGCGAACCCAGCAGCCGACCAAGCCAATTACGGATTCCAACAAACAACCCCATACAGCAACGGGGCTCAGCAGACTTATATGCCTTCGAGCAACAGCAACCAGGCATACTCCAACAGCTCTTCCCAAACTTCTCAGGAGATAACAAACGACCAGCTCCTAGCAAACGGGGTAAGCGAGGCAAGTCTTGAAGTAATTAATCACTTTGGTGCAGATGCTCCAGCAGTTCTTAATAATTACTCCTGTCAGTTAGAAGATTCACTAATAACAACTAACACTCAGTTACAAGAAGCAGTTAACTTGCTACAAGAAATGTCAACTGAGCATAAAGCATATGAGAAGATCCTTACAGATCCTGATGTTTTAGCTGATTACACTTGTGAGTTCTTTGGAGAGAATGGACCTTATCCAGTAGAGGATGATGCTCCTGCATATCCACAGGCTCCTACATTTGCAGGTCAGCAGATTGCTAATCCAGCTGCTGCACAAGGTCAGGCTCAAGCACAAGCTCCTGCAAGACCACAAATGCCTAATCCACCAACTCCACAAGCTCCTGCTAATTCAGGCGACTTTTGGAAGGACTTCGGTGGAGCTGCAGACCGTGATCCACAGAACGCTTGGAGATATCTAAATGCTGCACAGCAAAATCCTCAAGTATTCCGCGAGAAACTTCTCGTAATGGAATAATAAAAAAAAGGGGTGATTTTTAAAATTTCACCCCATTTTATTTTTTAATTATGAAACACAAGAAAAAAGCTAGTACTTCGGATAAAGCAGATAGTTTTTTAAATATGATAGGAACTGCAGGTGGACCTATAGGTTCGCCACAGTTAGTAGGTTTTGGAGGCACTGATACTATGTCACAACTAGCTGCTGGTAATAGAGATGAATATGCAAACATAAGAATGAGAGAAGGGGATACAAGAGTTGTAGAAGGAGCAAAAATGCCTTCTGATTTAGATGCATCATATTTGAAATTAAATTTGCCAGGTTCTCCATTACCTGCAAATGGTTTATTAGTTCCACAAAACGTAAGAGCTGCAGAACAAACTCAAGATGTAATAAGAAGTCAAGAACAAATGTTCTTGGCACAATATCTCCCAGCAGCTGGTTTAAGTCAATTACCTGTAGGTCAGCCTCCTTTAGAATCAAAGAAAGGTAAAAAGTAAATGGAACACGCAAAAGCTAAAAAAGCAAAAGGAAAAGCAGAAAAAGCTTTAACTCAAATGATGATGGAAGCAGAAATGATAAAAGCTGGTGAGCCTGATTTACAACCTGCAGATGGATATGTAACTCCAATGCATAGAATAGGTGTTGTTCCTTCATCAACTTATTCTTTAGCTAATATGTTAGATGGTTATACAGCTCGTGCTGACGAAAATTTCATAGCTTAGACAAAACTTATATAATCTCGTTTATTAAGGGTAAGTATAATTGTACTTAATGGAATTTACTTTCCAGTTTCAAAGAACACAATTCCGTGTTCGCTATCAGCAAACCTAGCTGACTTCTAAAAATGTTTATAGATAACGATTTTCCGAAGCTGCTTGGTGCCGAGTTATACAGACCTCATCCAGCGTATATCGTTGAAATGGCTTCCGAGCCTGTGGTAGTGCATGACTTCACTAAGCAGCCAGGGCAGACCGTTCAACTCGATAGATACAGATTTTTTGGAAATCCAGGTACAAAAACTTCTCGTGAACGTACTCAGGACCAAACAATCGGAACTGCTAACAGCAGATCTATCGTGAAGGACAAGGTACTTGTATCTCTTAGAGAGTATACAGGTCCAGCTGACCCTAATAATACAACTCTTCCTAGCACATTCAAAATTGCTAGAGAAACTCTAATGACAGCTCAGCGTTTGCTGCTTGATACTGGGAACCTTAATATGTTCCATCAATCAATTGGTTCACTGACTTTATTAGATGACTACAGAAGATGGAGAGACAGAGTATTCATTGATGAGCTATTCAAATCTGAATCTCGTGGTCAATCTTCTGATACACAAGGTGGTTACTACTACCCTAACGGCAAAGCAAAAGCTGCTGGTGGAGCCAGTCTTAATGCTTATACAGCTACAGAATATGCTTCTGAGCGTTTTAAGTTCAATGTTAAGACTGACTTACTTGAAGTCGTTAAAAGTCTAAGAAAGCGTCATGTACCAGTCTTCGCAGATGGTTACTATCGCTGTATTGCAGATCCTTCATTCATGAAAGATCTAAGAGCCGATCAAGGCTTCCGTGAAGTAGCAAGATATCCAGGAATGGGACAAGGTTCACCTTTAATGGGTGCTGGTGCTCCTAACCAAGCAATCTATGCTGGTGGACAGTATGGACAAGCTCAGTTCGTAGCAGGCGAGCCTGTTATGCCTTCTGGATTCGTGTTTGAAGGAGTAAGATTCTTTGAATCTACAAACTTCCCATCTAAGACAATTTCGGTCGATATTGGAGATGGAAACGGTGCATCTACTAGAACAACTCCAGCAGGATTGTTCTTTGGTCCACAAGCAATTGGTGTTGGTATCGGTGGTCCTAACGCTCAAGTTTTAATTAATAATAATGATGATTTCTCCAGATTTATCATTCTTATTTGGCAGCTATATGCTGGTTTTGCAAACTTGAATAAGGACTTCATTACCACATCCTTCACAATCACAGAATAAGGAGGATTAACTAATGGCAACTTACAAGAGTGACGCAGGTGCAATCCTTACACCTGGTAATCAGATCAACAAGTTATCCGCATTTAACCATGAGGGTGTTCTTGGTTGGCCTGGAATTGAACTCTTCGAACAAATTGGTTTTGTAAAAGTTTCTAACTTAGAAGCTGACAAAGCTAGTTTCAAGAGTTTTAGTATCACTGTACCTTCTCCAGATAGAAGAGTCAGTGACAGAGTGAGAGATGATCGCACAAGTTTAGTAGTCAAAGCATCTGCAGGTAGACCTGCATATGTTTATGGAGCTTCTATAGCGATTGCACAGGATACACCTTCAGGTGGTCTTCCTAGCTTCCCAGCATCTCCAATAACAGCAGACCTTGGTGGTACAACTACTGAGCTTCTACTTCTTGGTCCAGACAACAGTGGTTCACCTCTTGGTGTTCCTTCAACACAGTTGAATGGTCTAGCAGCAGCTTCTAGTTCTATAACTGCAGCAAGTTCATTATTTGCTCAAGGTTCAGAAGACACTACTACTGGTGATTTTCCAGCATGGACAAGCGTAACTAGCACAATTGCAGCAGGTGACGCAGCTAACTCCATGATGTACAAAGTAACAGCAGACACAACTTTTAAAGTTTATAATGTCAACGCTATTACTGGTACTTCTGTTAACGGTGACGGTGTATTTATCTCAGCTGATGATTCAACTGCAGGTAGAGCAGCTTACATCGTTTGTAGAGTTAACTACTTACGTCCAGCAAAAGCTGTAACTTGGGACGATGTTTCTTCCTTCGTGGACTTTGCTTCACAAGTAGGCGGAACAGATTCATAATCTATATTTTTTATAGTTTAGTGAAAATGGCGAGTCTTTACGGCTCGCTTTTTCATTGTCAAGCAAAATTTATTGAGTTAAGCTATTTAAAGAAGGAATTTTTTTAATTATGTTGTATCAACACAAGATTACTGGGGGAATAGTAGAAAAGGTATCTCAACATGGAGAAGGTGTTTCAATGGTCATTAATGCTAATGACGAAGCTGAATATGTTAATGACGATGATTTAATACCTTGTGTAGGAGCTACTTCTGAAAAGATTAAAACAGAAGAAAGACTAAAGGCAGATTTAAAATCTACTGGAGATAAGGAAGCAAAAGTTAGTAATAAAGAAACCTTTCCTTATGACACGAGATTAAATATAAATACTGCAGGTGCTAGACAGATTGCAGATAGATTACCTGGGGTTGGTTTAAAAACTGCAAGAGATATAAAGGATTTACAAACTACACTTTCAGGAGAAAGATTTACGAAATTAGAACAATTGAGAGGAATAAAGCGTATAGATTGGGATGAGATATTTAAAGAGAACTTAGTAAGAGTAGACTAGTAACAGGTAAATTTTACTTGTTTGAATGAAGCTCGATACCTTTATACAGTCAAAAGTACGTTGGCATTTGGGTTATAACTTAACTTCAATACCTGCTGGTGACCAAGCTCGCTTAGAAGAAGCAATTAACAATGTTCAAGACTCTTTTTGGGTTAGTAAGATTGTTGAGCAGTTAGGTCGTTGTGATGAAGCTGAAAAGCGAACAGACATGACTGGAAGTATCAATAATAATACTGTTCCAAGAAACAGAATAGAAAGTATTGCTGGTGATGTTGATAGAACAGTTGCAACTTCAGATTTTCGTGAAACTTTAAAAACTTGGACAGAAATTTATATTTATGAAACTGATAGATTAGCAATGCATTTATATGTTCCTAATTATAGGAACCCAGCACAAGCTAGATATAGATTTAACAGAGAAGGTGCAGAATTTATACAAGCATTACCTGGACCAGCTGACGTAGCTGTCGGAACTAGACTTCTTTTAGAAGTTAGCCATAGGTAATAACATTTCCCCCTGTTATTCTTAAGAAAACGAATGTAGATTAAAAATGGCATTAGGTTATTTTCAAGACACGATATTTTTAAATGAGTCAACCCTGACTGCACCTGCGTCTGGGACAGTTTTACAAGTAAGTCAGAATAATTTCTTTGCTACGAAAGATTATACTTTGATAGTCACTGTAGCTAATAAAAATACTAATGTAATTGTTCGATTAGATGGTAGTATTGATGGAACAAACTATGCTCCAATAATTGCAGAGCAAACAATAACTGTAAATGGTTCTTATTCATATAGTGTTTCTGGAAGACCAGTAAAATTTGTGAAGGCTGTTTGGGTAAGTGAAGCAGGTGGTACAGATGCGACAGTAACATTTAGCGTAGCTGCGTTATAAATGGTTTTACCTTCTACAAAACTTGGATATACTTTAGGTATTAAAAGAGATAGGGATATTATCAGTCCAAGAGAAAGACAAAAAGCTAGTCCTTTCAAAGGAAGAAGACGTACTAGAATGGCAGGAGAAAAACGAGTAGATTTATATTCTGTTCGTCCTGATGAAGCACCTTTTTCTTATACAAAAGGTACTAATCTACCTAAACGGTTCACTCAAACTTTAGACATTCCAATAGAAAAGGAGGAAGAAAACTAAATGGCTGACAAAAAAAGTAAAATGCCACCACAGTTGTTAGAGTATTTTAAAAATAAGAATAAAAAGAAAGATGACGGAAAAGAAATGTCTGATAAAGAAAAACGTAAAGAAGCTTTAGAGAAATCTAAAATGGCTAAAAATAAAAAAGAAGATAAGAAAGATAAGTAAAAAAGCCTTCCTATATAATTAAAATAAGTCTATGAATAAATAACGTGGCAAGTAGTAGTTCAAACAAACAACCGTTAATGGTTGACCGCCCAGCGACAACATCAACACTATGTACAGTTGCTTCTGGACAATCATTTTTAACAAGTTTAATTCCAACAGCGGTTGGTAATGCAACAAAAGTATTTGATGTTGACTCTGCATTAACAGATACTTCTATTAGTGGTGCATATATTGATGAAATTTGGTTTACTTATACAAAAAGAGTTATAGAAAAAATAGATGCAGTGACGGCTCCAACATTAACTTACTCAGCTACTGGAGCTGTATGTACTGTTACTGCAGCAGGTGGACATAATTTAGAGATAGGACAAAAAGTATTTTTAGATTTTAAAACTTACAGTGCAGGTGCTTTTCCAACCGACGACACGTTTACTGTTCAGGATACGGCAAACTTTACAGCAACAACATTTGATGTCACCGTACCTGCTATTGGTGGTGGTGCAACTATTACTGGTAATGTAGATGCTTCTCTTCCTATAGACTTTTGTGTTTATCTTGTAAATACAGGAACAATTACGAATATTAATCAGTTTTTTCCTTTATTTGTTCAGAGTATTCCTCAAGTAGCAGAGAATCAAATATTAAGTACAACATTGACTGAAAAACTTCCTTTAATTAATCATCCTGTAGTTCAATCAGGAGCTGCAAACTTTGCTGGTGCTAATAATGAGATAGCTCCAAAACAAAGAGGTTTGATGCTTAAAAGAGGACAAGCTTTATATGTAGCTGCTAGTGGAGCAACTGCTTTAACTAATGGATTCTTTTGTAATCTTCAGGGTGGGTTCTACTAAGTAAGATGTCATTCGGATTTAAAAAATTCGAAGATAAATCTAATTTCGAATTAAAAAATAACTTTAAAAATTTTGAGAATATTCCAAAAAAACCTAGTGTCTATCCAAGAGGTTCTGATGGGTATTCATTAGAGAGTGAAGTAAAATTTTATAATCAAGATTCTTTATGGACTAGATGGAGAAGAGGATATGAATTATATACATTTACACAACAGATATTAGGATCTACATCGAAAGAAAGAGATAGAAGAGGAGACTATAGATTATTTTTTACTTTTCAACAATTTCCTGGAGTTTTTATTCCTGCCAGAATATTTACTTTCCCATCAACTAATCAAGAATTAGGAGAACATATTTGTGGAATGCGTGATACAGATGGGTTTAGTTTTTACGATTTTGGATTACCAATATTAGATGTTAGATATTTAGCTCCTTCTGTAACTGCTACTTATTCTCAGAATGGTACAACATTAGTAGTTACTAAAACTGATCATGGTCTATATCCTGGGGATAATGTTTACTTAGATATATCTACTGGAGCTGCGACAGATGAGACTCTAACAATAGTAAGTAAGACACAGAATACTTTTACCCTCACAGCTACTAATGCTGCAGTTACATCAGGGAATGTTACTTATCATAATTCAACAGCATTTAATGATACTCGTTGGAGATTTGTACGAGTAAAACTTAGATCTTTACCTACTGAAGTTGCATTTTTAGAAGGTGAGAGAATGGCAGATCGAATTGTAGAAAGAGATACTGGGATTGCTTCTACATATACAAGAGTAGGTTCTGAAGTTACTGTGACGTGTGGTTCTGTTCATGGACTATCAACTGATAATAAAGTCTTTGTTGATGTAAGTACAGGAACTTTAGCTTCTGGTAGATATACAATCGAAGTTATAAACACCACAAAATTTAAATTCACAACAATTCCAAATGCAAATACTTCAGGGAATTTAACTTTAAGTAGGCTACTTAGAGGATTTAGATACGATGATTATGTTGGATATACAGTTACAGGATCTGATGCAACTACTAATGAAATTATCTTTCAAAAAGCTGATAGCTATGGGGCAAAAACTGTAGATACTATCGCTAAAACAACAGTACCAGCTCATAGAGGATTTGCTGTAGGTAGATTTTTAACAACAGAATTAAGATGGAATTGTTCTTGTCAGGACTTTTCTAGAAGAGATAATTATAATTTATTTAGTCAAAACAATCATGAAAAATTTCCTGTAACAGCTCTTAGAGATACAAAGCCAGGTAATGTTCTACAAAATGATGGTAGTGTATCTGAAAGCCGAGATGAGCCAGGTGTTTTCAGAGATTTAGGTTACGTCACAATAAACAATTTTTATGAATTACCTGAGTATGAAGATGAAAAAGAATTTTCTTTCCAAAATCTTCTATATTATCAACTTCGTTGGTGCAAGCATATTTACGCTGCTATGTGGTCAATATTGCACGATGAAGGTAATGAGCCACTGAAGTTAGCTGCAAAATATACACAAAATGGAATAAATATTACTGTTGATTTTGAAGAACATAATTTAAATAAAAACGATAAAATTCAATTAAATTTCACAAGTGGTAATGCAATATCAGGAGAATATACTATTAGTGACGTACCAACTCCTAATAGTTTTGTAGTTATATATCCTTTCGATCAAACCACTGGTGGTTATGTAACTGTAGAAAATTTAAAAAAACATGAATATGTTGGAGCATGGTTGTTAGAACCAAATGATAGACCTTTAGGAAAAGGTTATGAAAATTGGGAAAAGAGATGGGCTAAAGAAAAAAGAAAAATGCAAGAAGCTGTAGAAGTTTTTGCTTTATATAATCGATCAACAAAATGGGAAGGTAACAAAAATATTATTGGTGATTTTAATTTACCTCAAGATGTTGCTAACTTTGATCCTTCTGTCATTGCTATGACTTTGACTGATAGTTTAAAAAGAGATGCAAAAGGTTCTTTAGATAGAGATGGTAAATCATTGAATACCACAAACAGAATGATTGCAATGGTGAATAAATTATTTAACAAAGCTCCTACTGTTTTAGATGATATAAAGTTTGGAATAGTAAATAAACCGTTAATTGAATTTACGAATGCTTTTGAATCAGGTTTATTGAAAGCTGGAGAATATACAAATGGTGAGTTATTAGATGCAACGGTTAATACAAGTAACCTAGATGCAGGAGCATATAACCCAGAGACAGCTCAAGATACAGTAGTAGATGCAGGATTATATATTAACGTCTAATTATGGCAGTACAAATTCAGACTCGTAGATCAAGTACAGCAAATGATAGACCCTTTCCAATAAGATTAGGATCTGGAGAGTTAGCTTTAAATAATAACAGTACAAGTCCAGGTTTATTTTTTGCAGATAATACAGCTTCACCAAATACAGGATTAATTAAAGTAGGTCCCGTTCATATAGGAAGCACAGCTCCTAATACTGGAGCAGCTGGGTTTACTTCTTCAAGTAAAGGAGAAACTTGGCTAGATACAGTAAGTACTCAGATATTTAAAATTTATGATGGAGCAGCCTTTCAGACTGTAAAAGCAGTAGCATCTGTCTCTGCTGGACAACCAGCCAATCCTATTAATGGACAATTACATTGGGACACAGCTGCAGGTGGTGCTGGAGCATTAAAAATATATTTATCTTCTAGTGCTAGTTGGGTAGATGTTTAATTATTTACTTAGTAAATGATCTAAAATCCTATCTAATTTACTATGAACTCCTTGCATTTCTCTTAAAAAATCTTCTTTTAACACATAATCGTGTAAAACTTCATTTTTTAATTTATCTAAATTTCTTTCAACATTTTCGAATCTTCTATCTAATTTTTTACTAAAATTTCCCAAAGCCCTAGTTATACCAGCAAAGGCTCCAATACTACCAGAAATGATTGCTGCGATAACTTGAGGTTCCATACCTTAATTATAATGGTAGGCACAGTTTAAAATAGATAATTATATGCAAATATTATGGCTACAGGTTACGAACCAAATATAGAAGGTGCTATAGCTGTCCTTAGAGATTTGATGATAGCAAATAGTTTTACGATGACTCGTCAACCTTATGAACCTAATTATAGAGGTTTAGTTGATGCTGTAATTGATTTAAAAGAAGGTTTCCCAACATTTGCTCCCTTACAGGTTGGCTTTGATGCTACTGCATTTGAAGATGTCAGTGAGAATGATGCTTTATATATGAGAACTAGTGATGGTCAAGTAGGTAAAGCTAGTGCATCAAATGGGCTTCAAGAGAATGCTCAAGTAGTTGGATTTGCCAACGCAGATGCTAGTGCTAATGCAACAGTCAAAGTTATTGTTATTGGAATTAAGAGTATGAGTAGTTTAGATGCAGGAGATTTATATTTTCTTTCTCCGTCTACAGCAGGAGAGATTACTTTAACTGCACCTTCTTCTGCTGGTCAGGCTGTTGTGAGAGTCGGAGAAGCATCTACGACAACACAGTTTGCAATTCGAATCGAACCACCTATTAAATTAAGCTAATGTCTAGTGTAGAAAATTACATTCCATATTCAGCTAATGCTGAAGGTTTTACACAGGCTTTAATTGATTTAAAATCTACAATGCCTAGTCAGACAGTATTTAAAGTTACTGGTTATGAGACAACATGTTTTGAGGACGTAGTTCAAGGACAAGTTTTATACTCAAGAGCCAGTGATGGTCAAGTAGGAAAAGCAATAGCTAGTGATACTTTAGATAAAGCTACAGTGGCAGGTGTTGCAGAGACATCTAAATCTGCTGGGCAATCTCTCAAAGTTATTGTTGCTGGAATAGTAGCTACATCTGGTTTAGATTTAGGTGATCAATATTATTTATCAGCTGCTTCTGCAGGAGCGATTGTTAAAACTCCTCCATCTTCTGCAGGTCAGTATATCTCAAGAATAGGAGAGGCTGGTAGTACAGGTCAATTAATAATTAGGATTGAACCTCCAATACTTTTAAGCTGACAGTTTGGTCATCGTAAAATATAAACAAATAAGTTCTTTTGGCTAAGAACTTGATCGAGATATTAAATGGCAACTAGGAAGGCATTAGTACTTGTTTCTGGTCTTTTTCAGGAGTTAAATTCTTCTTCTGATAAATTAGATTTTGCTGGAAATAGTACTTCCGATTTAAGTGAGGGTACAAATCAATATTTTACGAATGCAAGATCTAGAGGTGCAGTAAGTGTAGCGTCTGGAAATGGTTTAACTTATAACTCATCTACTGGAGTTCTTGGAACCAGTGCGATACCTAATTCTCAACTAGCAAATGATGATGTAACTATTGGTAGCACTGCAGTTGCACTTGGAGCTACAGCTTCAACAATTGCTGGATTAACTTCTTTAGCATCAACTACATTAATATCTGGAGTTGCTGATGCTGCAAACTCAATAAAAATTGCTAGTGGAAATATTGTTTTTGAAGGATCTAACGCAAATGATTTTGAAACTACTTTAACTGCAACTGATACAACTGGGTCTGATAAAACAATTACTTTTCCAGATGCCACAGGAACAGTTGCATTGACAAGCGATATTGTTTATCCAGTAACTTTAACTAATTCAGTAACCCTTACAAATAAAACTTTAACTTTTGGAAATAATACAATATCAGGAACCTTTGCTCAGTTCAACACTGCTGTTACTGATGCAACTCTTGTTTCTACAACAGGTTCTGAAACTTTAACAAATAAATCTGTAAATCTTGCAAATAATACTTTAACTGGAACATTTGCTCAATTTAATACTGCTGTTTCAAACGCCACATTAGTCTCTACAACAGGAACAGAAACTTTAACAAATAAGAGTCTTACTGCTCCAACTCTTACAGGATCTTCGTCTAGTGCTGGTAGCATAATTTTTAAAGAAGATACTGATAATGGAACAAATTCTGCAACTCTTGTAGGACCTGCAGCAACTGCAGATGTGACATTAACTCTACCAGCTGAGACAGGAACAGTCCTTACTACAGCATCTTCAATTGCTAATAGTAATCTTGCAAATAGCTCATTAACTATTGGTAGTACTGGTGTTGCTCTTGGAGGTAGTGCAACCTCATTTACTGGATTAGCATCTATAACTTCTACTGCAGTTGTCACAAATGACAGTGGATTCAGAATTAGAAATAATTCAGATAATACAAAAATTGGAGCTTTTAGTTCAGCATCTATTACAGGTGGTCAAACACGAACATTAACCTTTCCCGATGCTGATGGAACTATAGCAACTCAAGCTTACGTAAATACTCAAATTACTGCTGAAGATTTAGATATTGAAGCTGACTCTGGAACTATTGCTATTGATTTAAATTCAGAAGTTTTAGATATTGAAGGAGGTACAAATATCACAACTGCTGCAACAGGTAACAAAGTTACAATTAATATGCCCACCGCTTTTGCAACGGAGGACTTTGCTACTGCAATAGCAGTGGCTTTAGGATAGTATTATGGCAACCCAAGTTCAATTTAGAAGAGGAACAACAGCTGAGCACACTGGTTTTAAAGGTGCTGATGGTGAAGTTACAGTAGATACTTCATTAAGGACTGTTGTTATACATGATGCGATTACAAATGGAGGATTCCCATTATTAAGATCAGATGGATCTAATGCTGCTTTAGCTTTAGGATCGGTATCTAATTGCAGTTTAAAATTTCAAGGCGATGCAAATACAGGTCTTATTAGTCCTTCAGCAGATAATATATCTTTAGTTACTGGAGGAGTTAGCCGTCTTACAATAGATTCTAATGGAGCAGTTTCAATTCCAGGTAATTTAACCGTCACAGGTGCATTAACTGTAAATGGACAATTTGATTCCTCCGATCAACTCGCACTAATAATCGCTCTCGGCTGATATGGCAAATACCTTCAAAAGTGACACGAAATCGAGCGTTGTAACAGATGCTGTTAGTAGCACTAATACCAATATTGTTACCGCAAGTGGTAGTTCAACTTTGGTTTTATTAAGTATTTTAATTTCAAATAAAACAGGAGCCAGTGCTCAGGCTGATGTTTTTCTAGTGACAGGAAATGATGATGCTTATCTTTTACGAAATGCTCCAGTACCTGCAGGATCTTCTTTGGAAGTTATAAGTGGATCAAAAATAATTATGCAAGCAAATGATATTTTAAGAGTTAGAGCAGGTACAGCTACAGCTCTAGATGTGACTGTCAGTTATCTTGATCAAACTTAAGGAGGTATAACACATGGCTCTTAATCAAGTTGGATTAGAAAGACTTAATACAGCAACTACCAAGAAGATTGGTACAAATAAAAATATAATAATTAATGGAGCTATGCAAGTGGCTCAACGTGGTACGTCTCAAGCGTCAATTACTACGTCAGGTTTTCATACAGTAGATAG
>CENP01064565.1_pt1 | contig 17126 bp, 34 predicted proteins | sample 361281 | NCBI WGS metagenome assembly CENP01 (sample SAMEA2591122, study PRJEB7988) | marine metagenome | biome: marine biome (ENVO:00000447); feature: deep chlorophyll maximum layer (ENVO:xxxxxxxx); material: saline water (ENVO:00002010), including plankton (ENVO:xxxxxxxx) | depth 70 m | reverse complement strand
ATTGTAAGAGTAAATGTTTTATTACCGTTTTGCATTTGTTTAACATATACATCGTTATTGTTTGAATATATGTTTGCAGTAATCGAATGGCTTATAGAGCTTGAATCCATTTTTTGACTACCTTTAAATGTATTATTATTACCATGTATATCTAATCTAACAAAGTTTCCACCTGGTTCATTACCATCATAATTCCAGTTAGGAGTTACACTATTATTGTTTTCATAACCTTGTCCGAATATAACTTTATTATCACTACCCCAAATATGAAATTGAAAGTCATTATCATTACAAGCTGAGATAGAACATTTTTGTCTGACATCAACTTCGTTTCTTAATCCATCTAAATCACCACCCCAGTTATAACCAGAACCCCAACTATCTGTATATCCAAAATACATATGGTTTCCTGATTGTAAAAGATTTACTGTATTGTTATCATGGTCAAAAGAAAAACGTGCAAGGTTTTCATAACCGATTTGTTCGATACTTAAATTAAAATTATCAGAAGAATTAACCTGATCTATCGTAACGTGATTATGCTCATCACCCGCTTTGATTGATAATGATAACGACAGACTGACCATCGCCAACAGTGATAAGATTTTCTTTCCCTTCATTTTCACTCCTAAGTGTTGTACTTCCATCTATAGGTACTCTAACAGATATAATTCCGTTAACTTCTCTATAGAACCAAATTTGTCCTGACCCAGTATCTACTATAGTACTGTACTGAGTATTTTTATCGAAACCTAATATTGTTCCTTGTATATCAAATTCACCTGAACCTGATTGTGCTGATTGAGTACTACGTTTTAATATATTAACTTCTTCAATAGCAACTAAAACATCTTGTAAAAAATCTACATCAAGTAAATCCATATCAAGTTCTGTATATTCTAAATCTTCCCCATCCCAATCTTCTTTTAATAAGTCTTGGTCAAGTTCTGTAAAATCTAAAAGAGATGTAGAATTATCTCCTGAATTTCTACCTTGCTCTTCATTTACCGCTTCAGTTATTTGTTCTGGCGGTGATACTATGAACATATTATCTATCATATTCATAGTTAGATTCTGTAATACGACCGGTTGTGTAGGTATCTGGTCGTAACTAGAAACCATTGTAGCTTGATATGCTTCGGTTAAAGTTACTACACCACCTTCATTCGTAACTGTTATTGCCCCACTTGGAGAACAGTCACCATCGATTGTACATTCAGTTTCCGGTAAGAGGACAACTAAAGATCTCCCTAGCTCATCCACTGTTGTAGTAAAGCTTGTTCCCCGAACTGCAATGGTAGCTGTCGGTGTCGTCAGAGTTATGTTCTCTTTTGGTACTAATCCTAATTTGCCTGTAGCAAATCTAGCTGTACCAGAAACAAATTTCATAGATAACGAATTATTCTTTTTGTTATCTGGATCAAAATAGTATTTTGTTAATACTACTTCTGTATGTTCTACTAACCTTAATACTGTATCATCTAAAAAGGTTAGTTTGATACGACCTTTGGCCGTTTCAATAGCATCCATTTGCTGGATACCCAGACCAAGTTCAGTGGTAAAACTCTCACCTTCGCGAGTGATTCCACCACTGCCCTTGTGTTCTGTTATATCGCCAATTTCGTTAGCATAAACAGTACTAGATAAAAGGCTAATCGCCAGTATCTTTTTGCTTAATGTTAACAACTGCATTTTCTGAATCAAAGTCTGCATTTATTACTCCGTAACAACCTGAGATACCGCTACCACAAGTTCCAGATGTTTGTAATATGTCGATGTCACCGTTACTACCAATCCACTCTAAAGTAAGTGATTGATAAGCTCCATCAGCTTGGGTTGTAGCAAAGTTATTAGAACTTCCAATAACATCTACATCCCATGTTACATCATCTGCATCGATATTAATATCCCAGACATTAGATCCGCCAGTAATGTCTAAATCAAAATTCAATCTTTCAGACGAGGCTGCATAACCCCAATCTATATCGAATGTATTTGAGTTTCCACTAATAGCAACATCTACTACTGATGCATCAGCACTTCCACCATATCCTACGTTCCAATCCCAAATGTTTGAATTACCAGTTAACGATAAGTCAACATCGGTATTATCAAATAAAGTTGGACCAAAGATCTGGTTCAAGTTACCAATCATATCAATATCCATAGTTACGCTATTACCGGTTAATGTCCAATCAGTAGCACAAGCTCCAGATGATATTGTTCCACATAATTTATTTCCATAACCTATTTGGTCAATTGTTAAATTAAGGGAATCACCTGCTTGGTCTAATAATACTTCATTGTCATTAGCTCCGGCAAACAAAACCACAGGGCATAATAAAAGTAAAAATGCGATATATCTATTTAACATTTTCATCCTCTTATATCCTCTATATTTTCAGGAGTAGGTATTTCTTCTGGTAAATTTTCTTCAATTGGTTTAGAATAAATAACCTCGATTTCCGCATCGTCCATAATATCTTCGACTTTACCTTCGATTATTTTTTTCTGAAGCCAATTTATTTCCCAGAATCCATTCTCTTCTCCCTGGTAAATTAATTCCAACACTGCCGCTTCGATTGTAGATCGAAGTGACCTTGTCACACTTTCGTTCTCTGTCATCCCATCTTCTATTTCTATTAGTTGGGTGTCCATATCAACGAACTTAAATACATCATAACCATCCGCGATCGATAGGATAGTTTTTGATGTTTGTACATTTAACAAAATTTCTCCTGTTAAAGTACTCACGGCTCTGAGAGAAACAGTTACTATGTCTCTTCGATAGGCTTGTGAAATTCCTATCCCGAGCGTTCTAGCTCCTATTCCCCCAGTTTCGATATTGGTATCAAAGCCGATGATACCTCCTTCGAGAATTATTCCAGCGAACAATAATGGAGCAAGACCCGTTTCATCTTCTTCTCCGTCTGTTTTATATTGTTCTCTTGTTGTTCTTACTATTTGTCTTTCACGTGTTAGATGATCGATTCCAACACGTTCTACTACACGAAACCATTTACCTTTTCCTGCATTCTTTAATGCATCAATTAGCATAGTTTCACCACCTTGAGATACTGCAGTACTAAACATTGCAGTATTACCTTTTTGTTTTCTTTGTCCAGTTTTATCTGGAAATTCATATACTGCTACAACTATTTGTTGGTCTGCTGCTGGTAAGTTTCTTAATTTTTCATATGTAGGTAATTCGATAACTTGAGGTTCTTCTACGCATTCAACATAAGCTGCGCATCCAGTAGCGTCTAATCCGCCAGGAGGTACAATACTAGCACAACTGGATATTATTCCAGCTATTAATATTATGCTTAAACTTTTAACCGTCTCCACTTCCAGCTGTCCCTGCTCCAATTGGTATTACTATTGTTGTTTCGGTACCGTCTGAACCTATAATTGTCATAATAATAACATCTTCGCCTTGGGTACAAGCATATAAAGAAGCATCACATTGTGTTTTTTGGTATGTGATTGTGTTGTCTTCTAATACAAAACTACCGAATGTTGTTTCAGAACATGTTCCAGCTGCAATAGCTTCTGTTGTACATGTTTGGAATAATTGTTCTACTAGCTGTTTAGATAATTGTGCATATATTCTACTTTCTAAATTACGAATAAATTTAGCTAACGTAGTATTTTCAGCGTCTCTTTCAGCTTGTTTTATTGCTGCTTCAATATCATCTTGAATAGCATCTCTTCTAGATTTCTCTTGGTTTTCTACTGTAAGATAATGTGCACTAGTTCCTATTCCACTAAATGATGGATTTTTAAATTCATGAACTAGTTCATCACCAAGAAGTTTACCTGATATACCAAGTAAGAGAATACTTGATATAAAAACTAAACTTATTTTAATATTACTCATCTTTTCCTTGTTTTTTTAATTCTTCCTGTTTCCTATATTCTATAACAGTGTTTACTTTTTGTTGTAATCTTATTAAATCATTATCAAGCATTCTTATCTGGTCTAATAATTTAATTAATGTTTTATGCGAAGCACTAATTTTTGGTTTAAGTTCTTTTGTTACATATTTCCATACATACCAAATAAAATAACCCATACCAATTGCCATTAAAACGGGATAACCAACTTCATCTATGATTAATATAATCTGGTCAATATTTCTACCGTTCATTAGTCTCTCCTAGAATCAATCTTTCCGTCTTCAATAAAGTTTTCGTTTCTAGCAACTCTATCGATGTCTGGTCTTAGGTCTAGAGATTCACTAACTAATAAATCAATCTTTATCATATCATTATTCATTTGACGTACTCTTGATTCTAAACCACTCATAATGTTAGTAAGTCCTGTGACAGAACCACCCACACTATCTAATATATATTTTAAAGTTAGGAAGATAAAAAACCCCATGATAATAGCGCTACCAATTGGGATTCCTACTTCCATTAACAGTTTCATTACAACATTCATATCTTTATTTATGATATTAAAAACGCTAGAACTGCGTTTAAAAGGAAATAGATACCCCACATCCGCATGCAGATGTCTCTTGGGGGTTAATTATTTTAAATGATTCGTTTATACCTTCGTAGATATAATCTAATGTAGAACCTTCCAGGAATGGAATGGATATAGGATTAATGACTATAGTAAATTTACCGTAGTCTAGAATATGATCGTCTTCAGCAATGGCATCAGCAAACTCAATAATATACTCATAGCCAGCACACCCACCACTAGACACACCAAGTCGAATAGCATCTCTGCCATAATCATTCGTCTTCTTAATCGCTGCAGATATCGCTGCATCAGTTAATTCGATCATAATTAGTACCCATAGCCGTTTGGATCCTCCCACTTTTCTTTTGGTGGGTTATTATGTTTACGATGAGAAGTTTTTTCTTCCCAATCTTTGATTGCGTGTCTGATAGTTTCTTCTGCTAGAACAGAACAATGTAATTTTATAGGTGGTAATTGTAAAGCATCAGCTATATCTTTATCTTTTATTTCTTTAGCTTCTGATAACGTTTTACCTTTTAACATTTCAATAAACATCGTAGATGAAGCAATTGCTGAACCACACCCATATGTTTTAAATTTTACGTCAAGTATTTCATCCGTGTCTGGATCTAATTTTAAATCTAACTTCATAACATCACCACATGCAGGTGCACCAGCTAAACCAGTAACTACATTTGGGTCTTTTGGATCGAATCTTCCAACACCATGTTTTTCAGGATTGTTTAAAACATCCTCAAATCGATCTACTACTTTACGTGAATAAGCCATTGTTAATTAGCAAATGCTACGCTGACTGCTAATGATGTAGCAACTCCTGTTAAAGTATCTGTTGGTGCTTTTGATATGTAAGCTACCTCTCCAGCTGCTAAAGTTACTGTTGCTAGTGTAGTTCCACCGGCGTTCTTATGTGTAATAACTTGTACAGAAGTTTTATTATTTAATACTCTAACTAGCTTAGCAAATCCAACATTAGATGCAGAACTTAAATTACCTTCTGAACCTTTTAATTTTAGAACTTGTGCCATTTTTATACCTCTTCTAATCGTGACATTAATCTCTCTGCTCGATTTGTCACCTGTTTATACCATCTGGAATCTCTTCCTTCTACAGCGGCGGTTTTCCAATCACCGCTTTTTAACGCGGCATTGTGTTTTTTAAATTTACTGAGTCTAGTTCTCCCCATATTAAACATCATATTAGCTATGATTTGTTTAACTTCTTCAGGATAACCATCCCAATCCTCATGTAAGATCTTGCAATCTTCCAAAACTATTATGACGTCTTTCGCAAAACATTCCTTAACACGTTCTTCTGTGACAGGAGTGCCGACCGGTAGCCCCAATTCTGGGTCTCCTTCAATGACAAGATGCCCAATCCCGAATGTAGGATAACCAAGATGGTCATTATATATTTCATTTACTTGTCCCTCGTCTATAATTAATTGTTCTCTTAATTTTTCAATATCCATAAAGTATTTTCTCCTAGAGAACATATTATTTAACAATTACAGATATTAAATCTTCAAATTGTTCTACCTTTTCTACTCTGTTTGGCCAAAGAATATATTCTTTCTCTGGATTCTTTTTTAAATTAGTTAACAATGGTAATATAGCATTGTATAATTTGTTTAATTTTTCTTCTGCTTCTTCTGCTTTAGATGATGTCGATTCTACTTTTGTCGTTGCTTTTTGAACCGCTTCTAATTCGGATTCATCTACTGCAGTAAATCCAAAATCAAATTCGTCTATATCTATGCTCATATTCTTTCCTCTGTATCTTTATATTTATGCTTCCTAGGAATAACTTTTGTTTTGTCTACATGTTTTTGAGTAGCAGCGTGTGAAGGAGTTATCTTTCTAGGAAAGATTTTATCCCAGGCTTTTTCAAATTGTGTTTGACTAACCACCTGTGGTCGTCTCTTCGATCCTTTTCCTGACAAGTTTAATTCCTCTCTTGTTTAAGATGTTCCTAAATTTTTGTTTATGTTTAGGTTTAGCTTTGTTTAATTCTTCAATCATTTGGTCATTAGACAATGTATGAATATAATAATTAATAATAGAAACTCTTTTAGTTGCTCTATCAACTCTTTTTTCTGTTGGTTTATATTTTGCTGGCATTAGCTTACTTTCTTTATTTTTCCTTTATCGTTTGCTTTCCAAGCTTCAAAGTCTATATCATTATAATCTGGTTTTAAACTTAACAATGCTTTTAAATTTGAATCGTCATCATCAAACAATCTTACTCTTTTATAATCACCGGTATCTAGAAACTTCTTAAAAACTTTTGCTTTTGCAGATGCACTAGAACCACCTATATTTCCTGCTCTGTATATATGGGATTGATCGATGTTAATTCCATGAGATCTGAATGTACTTAAGAATAATTCTTTATCATCCATATCTGCTCTAGCGGTAACTAACACTACATCTGATCCTTTCTTTACAGCATTCTTTAAAATAGCTTTAAACTTTTGTATCATCTTACCAATTGGAACTGCAGTTTGTTTAAATAACTTTGCAGACTTAAATTGACCAAAATCATACTCTTCACCCCTTCCTAATTTATATGTATTAAATTGTTTAGGAGATAAAGTCTTAACCATTTTACCATCTTTTTTTACTTCTACTTTTGCTTTTGTTTTAAACATAGTATCATCGATGTCAAAGATTGTTAAACCTTTGGTTCCTTCGGATATATATTGTTTAAAACTTTGCATAATAGTCTATTATACCATACTTTTCTGGTATTGTAAACTACTATTTATACTAAAAGTAAGTTCTAATAGCTTCTATTTTATCATGTGCATCAGCTATTTTAACTATTTCTTTTTCAATAGTTTCTACTATATCGCTGTGCTCACCAATACCTGCAGCATGTATTTTATAAACGTCGATGTTAGCTTTTGCAACTGCTATATCACCTTCTAATTTTTTAATTAAAGCTTCAAGTAAAGGTCCTTTGTATGATTCTTTCATTAGTTCCTCCGTTTAAATTTATCAATAGTATCTATCAATGGCTGTGTCCAGTCATCACGATCTTCTTCGAATATCTGTAAGCCTTCATCTCCAGCAATACATACTACCAAATTTTTAATTGGTATGCCTGTTCGTTCTTCCCACATAATAGCATACGCAGCGGATTGCATAAAATACCCGTGGATCCATTCTTTCTTTTTCCATTTACGGGATGTTTTCCAATCAATAATACTTTTTCTATTATTCCAAACACCAACACAATCTACAGTACCAGCAACTCCTAAATGCTCAGAATACATTTTTTTCTCAATTGCAAATACTTCAGATAAACTATGTTCAATAGCTGGAACTACATCATTCATGACCTGGAGATCTGGAAGACTTATATCTTCTTTCCATTCTTCGTTAGAAATAAACTTTTCTATTAGTCCGTGTACTTTTGTACCACGTTTAGAAGCTTTCGTGCTAATTCGATTAGCTTCTTCTTCTCCAACTCTTTTTCTCCATGCAATAATTGCATCTTTATTTAATATAGATAATACCCTTGTAATACTAGGATATTCGTTTCCTTTTTCGTCTACGTATACACGACCAGACTTTCTATTTTCCTGCTTTAGACTTTCTTCCGTAACAGGAACTTCTGTATGTTTAAACATTATGCATATTTACATTCGCTTTCACGAATGCATTCTTCTTTTGATATTGGCTCTTCTATTTCGCATAGATGAGATAGGTCTTTTTCGTTATAACAAATTCCATCTATTATTTCAATTGTAGAACAACTATTAAGTATAGCCATGGTAAATCCAAATATAGCTACTATTAATAAAGGACTAAAATTTATCAGTAAATTTTTATCCAAACTTTGCTCCGCTGTTAACATCATTTTTCTTTTTCTTTTTAAATGTAAAAAATTTTTTAAAACCACCACTTAATCCCCACATTGTAAATAAAACTACAACAGTTAAAATACCTATCATTGTAAATATTGCTTCTAACCAAGCTATAACATTCATTAAGTATTATCTCCTTCGGTATATTTAGTTCTTTGTTTATCAAACTGTCCTTTACCTGTAAGAGGTTGTTTTTGAAAAGGGAAACTCTCTTCTCTTCTTTTAGGTAGCTTATTTATGTAAGCTTGTGCTTTTCTATTTGTATAATCTTTTACCCAAACTGATCCGCTTTTTTCTGCTTCTCTAAATACTGCGTTTGTTATCATTATAGGAATAACTACAGCTAGATGTACCCAGATAGATGTAACAATACTATAACCCAGCCATTCCATATAGTATGCTGCAACTACACCAAAATAAGCTGACCACATTACAAATAAAGCCATTGTAAAATAAGCTTGTATTGAAGGATCTGCAATATATCTTAATGGATTGTATCTATTATCCATTATTAGTCTCCATGAATCTACAACAAAGTAGATTATTTTTTTAACGATGTTTACCATTTGTCTTGATTTACTCCTCTTGTATTAAATGTACCTTTCGGTTTTGCCTTATCATAATCATAAGGAACTGATACTGCAAATGGATTCGATAATCCTTTTCCTACCCATTCACCTATATTGTAAAGGGTAGAAGGATTTACATGATCCAAATATTTATCAACCCACATATTATTTTTTTCACACCAATCTTCTACTTCTTCATATGTACCATATACCAATGTTCCCATTTTATAAGAACTTCCATCTGCATGTAATACTCTTGCAATTTCTTGATGTGTAATGCAACCTGACATTATTCTCTTCTCACTCCATCTGCGTATTTGTGATTAACTTCACTGTGATGTTGTTCATCAGCTCTAACATGTTTAATTAAATCTGATAATCTTGCATCACTACCCATATCATAATATTGTATAGCTAAATGTGGTGCTGGAATATTTTCCACTTCACCGCTTTCAACTAATTTTAGATATTCTGTATAACTAATAACAGCTTCTTCTTCAAAATAAGCTATCATTCTATGTGCTGTTTTATAACTTAAAATGTAAACTGCAAAATAGAATAGCATAAAAATTCCTTGTGCTAACATAACCAATGTTCTTTCAAACCAATTTGGTTTAACTAATTGGATAAAAAACATTAAATGCATTCTTTCATTTTCTGCTTCAGCTAACATTTCTCTTATATCTGGACCGTAACCAGTTTTCATTTTTCTTAAACTTTTTAAATGTAACCACATACCAGCTACCATACCTGGAACACCTGCAATTGTTTCTAATACAATAGCTCTGTGACCATATCTTTTTGCAAAGAATGTGTCCGCAATAAAACGGAAAAATTTGGTCATAAACTTTGCAAACGCGTCACTCATTTTGTTTTTATATTATCTTTATATCTAGGTGGTAAACCTTTTTTAATTTTATCTTGTACTTCTTTCCAACCATCACCAGCTTGTCTTAGTACAGCACCATCTCTATTTGTAAGCATATTGTTTTTTGGTGCTGAAATAACTTGTTGCATATTTGGATTATCTTTTTTAAATTTTTCCATTTGGGATACACTCATTACATATTCGGTAATTTCACCCGTATCTTTATCTTTAAAATCATACGTTGGCATTTGCTTTCTCCCAGTGTTGTCCAACCCAATCTAATTTATTATATTTTTTCTCATAAGCATTTGGTCTAAACCAATCTGGTTGTTTACGTTTAGTCCAAACCATTGGCATATATGCTAATTTAGTATGATAAAAATTTTGATAAGATTCTACAGCACAGTTTGTCATACAATCTGGAAATGCTTTCATTGCTAATGCAAAGTCTGTCATCTTTCCTCGTGGTATATTTTGTGGTATTTTTTCTAAAGGTTCTCTTAGTCTTGTATCTGTTCCGTGTACTTTATCATATCTGTAAGTATATTCGTCGCATAAACCAACGAAATGTAAATAGTGCCAACGATAATTATGCATAGATTGCATTGTCCAAGTAGTGCATGGATGATACATGTGTACGGCTTTATATAATATATCTTCGCGCTCGTCGCGAAAGACCCATTTCTTTTGAATTGTTTTTCCTGATTTAGATGGACCACGTGTGACTTCGGCATCTAACATTCGGTGGGCTGTGGAAAGCATTTGACCTGATTCCACAATCATTTTGACTATGTGTTTATCGCATTGCATCTGTGCTGCGACAACCGGATTTCTATCTAAGACAAATATATTCATAATGTATATTATACCATAGTATAAGAAGTTTGTAAACCCCTTATCCTTTTATTACTCCAAGAACCCAATTTTCTGCTGCATTTTCTGCATACTCTTCATTGTGTTCAAATAAATCTCTTCTTTCAACTAATACGTTATCTTTATAAAATTCTACGAACCATCCTTCATATGATTCATAGACCTTTGCTACTTTCTTTTCGTCTTCTGAAAAATAAGTGTGTCTTTCTGTTGACGTTCTCATTACCATAATAGTGTTTAACCCTAGCGAACCAGGGTTAAACCCTGACTCTATCCTCCTATATTGTTTAATTCTCTTATATGTTGTTTAAGACCTAAAGCTTTTTTGTTTATTTTATAAGCTAAAGTATCTTTCCCTCTCGACTTCAATCGTCTTTTATAATGAATTGCCTCTCGATAATCTCTTTTGAGGCGGTTCAATTCTGTAATCATAAGCAATCTCCATTTGATTAATTAAAACTACATAACGAAGGATTATTTCATAGGCATTTACTCCTCTTCTTTCTTTGTTGATTTTCTTACTGCTTTTACAATAAGTCCTGGAAAAGCTTCATTAATTAAAGCTTTTGTTAAACCTTTGATTTTTAATTTTTTATCTTTTGCGTTTATTAAAACTTCTGATTCCGAAGGATGCATTGTTTCAATTATATTTAAAAAGATACCTTCTCTACGAATAGGTTCTGCTGCATTTGCGATTGGACCTTTAAAGAAGTATTTAAATTGTTTGTGAGTTCTATAAAGAGATGTTTGTGACATACCTTCTGGTGCATCATCTTTTGTATAAGGTGGTGCGCCTTTTGGTAATATTGAAACTATATCAGCATCAAAAGCAACTCGTAATAAATCACGAAGAGCAGGATGGTCATATTTTTTTAGTAATGCTATCCTCTCATCTTTTTTTGTTAAGCCTTCAAACCTTTTAAAGACTTCTGGTATTAATAATTTAGCCATAAGTATAAAATTCCTCCGTACATTCAATCAGATTTTTTAATCTGTTCTTAACTAAATAGTTCAAAACCTTCATCTTTGGTGCAGGCTTTGTCTCATTAAAAGTATTTATAATACTTTCTTGTATGTTTTCTGGTATATAATCAAAGTCAATTAATGTTTGATTTCTTTGATAATTACGATATATCTCATCGCCCATTTCTTCTCTTAGATTATCTATGTTTTCTGCCCAACCATCTATCTTAGCTTGACGCAATTGGTTTTGGTGTTGGTCAGTAACAAATGTGTTATCTGGGGATAATACGTTTGGAACACCGTCGCCTGAATCACCACGGCATATATGATTCCATTTATATAATCTAGGATTAGGATCAGAAACTAATTTTTTAGTTGCTGGGCTAAATTGTTTTACATTATTAAATTTTTGTAATTGTATAAAATCTTTGTCTGATGATATAATCATAACTGGTTCATGTAATCCAAACTCTTGTGTTTGCATTGTAAGTGTAGCTATAATATCATCTGCTTCACATTCATCTAAATGTAATACCTTCCACGGAAAGTTATCTTTTATTTCTTCTCTTAAATCATTTAGTGTTCCAAAGATAAGATTCCAATCTAACTCTGATGCTGACCTATTCTTTTTACGATTGCCTTTATACTCTGGAAAGAATTGTTTTCTCCAAGAGTTAAAACCATCACATGCTAATACCATTTGTCCATACTCTTCTCTATGTTTTTTGTTATACATTCTAAGAGTATTTAAACAAATATGCTTTATTAACTGTGGATCATCTATTCTTTGTACGATGATACTTGCTAAAGCAATTTGGCTATAATCAACTATTATCATCGTCGTCGTCCTCTAAACCACTTTCATCTTTATCTAGTGGTATACCAAAATCTGGATCGAAAAGAATATCGAATTCCGGATTATCAGCTAATTCAAAGTTATTAATTAATTTAAAAAGATCGTCTAATTCTAATTGTAAGTGATGCGGAAGTCCAGCATATCTATGAAACATTGCGTTTATTAGATTTAAGATAACAAACATATCTTTGGATTCAGGAGCATCTTTAGATCTAAAATTACATCTACTAAAGATTGACTCTTCCATAAATTGTAATTCTGATTCCATTACATCCATCATATATGTAGATGTATCAACAGACTCAGTAGTAAGATACTCAACAACATCTCTTGATTCTTTTAGTTTTTGTTGTATTTGTTCTACCTTTTTATTTGGAAAAGGAATAACATTGTCTTTATATTTTTTTGACATAGGCATATTATACCATAAAAATAAAGGTTTGTAAACCCCCTATTTCTTTAAATTTTTGATAGCATTACTACCAATACGACAGTTAATTATCCCATTGTAGTAATCATCAGACAATAAGACATCTCTGTCAAATTGTTCTTTTGTTTCCATATAAGAGCATTCACCTTTTGTTTTACATAAATGTAATATCTCTCTATAGAAAACATCTCCGTGAGTTTCTAGTTCTTCAACGAGATGTTTGTTCGATCCATAATATTCTCTCCAATTAGATTCTATTATCGATCTTCTTTTTCTTTTTTTACCTTTTAAAGGCGGAAGTGTTTTCTTACTCCAAAAGAACTTTTTACCAATATATTTACGACCATTCGTTCTGTTTGTAATCATATAAACAAAACCATAATAATCGTCTGTGCTAAAATCTTTCGGTGGCTCGTATTTTACACCCTGATATATCCAATCCATAATAGTATTTATACATCAAATTCCAGTTCATCTTCGACCACCTCGTCTACTGGACTTCCACAGAATGGACAGAATTTAGGTTTATCCTCTCCGTCCTCTGTTATAATATCGCAAATTTTAAAGCAATATCCACAGTCAAATACATATTCAGGCATTATCTATTAAAGCCTTAAATTCGGTATATCCACCAATTGGTACATCATCGACGATGATTTGGGGAAAGGTTCTTGCATCTGGAAATTTAACTCCCATCATTTCACGACCAAAGTCTTCACCTAATTTAAATACTCTATACAAATTTGCATGTTGCTCAGCTAATCGAATTGCCATATCACAATATGGACAATTATCTTTACTATAGATTTCTACTACCATTATTGATATACACTTATCTGTATTGCTGCCATTGTCAAGCCCATAAGACCTATTAATCCAAAAATACTTGCTGATGCAATAATAATAATCATCATTGAATGATCACCCCACCATTTTAGTTCAGTATCATTCCATTCTTTTATTTGCTCAGGTGTAGCTTCTTTATACGTATATCCTTTCTTACTCACTTAATTCCACCTCTACATATTTACTTAAAGTTTCTATTTGCTGATCGGTTAAATTACCAGCTTGACCCCACATAAGAACTGATTGTGCTCCACGAGTTTCACCATTTCTATATTGTAATAAAGCCGTGCTGATATAATCTGCCGATCTTCCTGCTAATGCTGGAAATGCTGCAATACCTTTTCCGTCTGTTCCGTGACATGCCGCACATCCTGCCCATAAACCTTTTATTGAACTAAACTCATCTGCTGCCATAGCAACTCTTTTTGCTTCTAGTTCTTCCAAAAATGTTCCGTTTACTCTTATATATTCTTCGTAACATTCACCATAGCAGCTATTTACTCTTTCATATCCTTTATATTCTAATTCAGGATATATTACTCCTGCAAAAAATAATAAGAATACAAAACAACCGCATAATACCATTCCTAATTCTCTCATTATAAACTTAGTCCTTTAAATGTATCTTCAGTTACGTCTTGTTTAGTTCCGCCAATAACATAACTAGTTATTTCTGTTTCTTGGGGAGCAACTTGTACGTTACCTCCACCAATCCATTTTTCCGTCCACGGTAGTGGATTTAATTTTGGTACCGAATAAGGTGATACTAAACCTATGGCTCTCATCCTTTTCGATCCAATCCATTCTATATATTGACATAGAATTTGTTCATTTAATCCGATCATTGAACCATTTCGAAATAGGTATTTAGCCCAATCTTTTTCTTGTTCAATAACTTTCACAAATAAATCTGTTGCTTCTTGTTCACATTCTTTAGCTATTTTTATATAGTCATTATCTTCTTTTAATAAATTTCTAAGTATAGTTGTTGTTCCTGCTAAATGAACATTTTCGTCTCTTGCGATAAACTTAATAATCTTTGCATTACCTTCCATTTTCTTAAGCTCAGCAAATGCCCAACTGCAGGCGAAAGATACATAAAAACGTATTCCTTCTAGGGCATTCGCTGAAAGCATACACATGTATAAAGATTTTTTATGGTCGTATGTATTAGTTGAACCATTGTTATTATTAATTAAATCGTCGTAATATTTTCCAATATCATTTCCACATTCTAGTATTTCTTGAACATCTAACATACCATCAAATACAATAGAAGGGTTAGGATAAATGTTTCTAATAATATGTGTATAGCTTCTGCTATGAATAGTTTCACTAAAGCTCCAAGTCTCTATCCAGTTTTCTATTTCTGGTAAAGATGCTATAGGAAGAAAGGCCAAATTCGGAGCACGCCCCTGAACGCTATCTAATAGTATCTGACGTTTAAGGTTAGATGTAAATATATGTTGTTCATGTTCTGTTAAATTATTAAAATCCTTTTTATCTTTGCTGACATCTACTTCTTCTGGTCTCCAAAAGAAACTTAATTGTTTATCTGTCATTTTATCCATGGCTGGATATTTTAAAATATCAAACCTTTGTATGTCTACACCTTCATCAAGAAACATATTCTTTTTTAAATGTGATTTTTTATTCTTTCTTAATACGCTCATATTACACATGCCTCGCAATCTTCTTCTTCGTATCCAGACATTACGTCTGCTGCATCATCTACTGCAGAAGGTAATTCTTCTCTAGGATGATATTCTATTTTCATTTCTCCCGAGCCATCAAATGTATTAAAGTAATATAATTGTTTAATTCCGAACTTATAAGCTGTGACCAAGTCTTTTATCATTTCAGACATTGGCACTTTATTATCTTCAAAATGTTCTGGGTTATAAGAAGTGTTAACAGATATTCCTTGGTCAATATATTTTTGTAATATTGCACAGATTTTTAAATATCCGTCAGGGCTTTCCTGATCCCAGAGTAAATCGTATTTATTTTTTAAATGATGATAGCCAGGTACTACCTGAGCCATAACCCCGTCTTTAGATTGTTTGTAGCTAACTAAAGCACGTGGTGGTTCAATTCCATTAGTACTGTTACTAATTTGAGCCGATGTTTCAGCAGGCATTAATGCCATGAGAGTTGAGTTTCGGATCCCGTGTTCTTTAAGTTCAGTTCTGAGCTCGTTCCACGGCATACGTTCTTTATGCTCTATCAGATTATCTATCGCTCTCTTATATGTATCGATCGGCAAGTCTCCAGACGCATATTTTGTTTGATTATTTAACAAACATGCACCTTTTTTTCTAGCTAATTTAGCAGAAGTTTTAATTAAGTAATAACTCCAAGCTTCTGCATATTCATCGATAACTTTAAATGCCGATTCGTCATATTTTAATCCGCGTTTTGCTAAGAAATAAGCCAAATTAATAATACCTATTCCGAGTGGTCTTCTTCCCATTGTACCGTTCTCTGCTGCTAAGACAGGGTAATCTTGATAATCTAACAGTTCGTCTAATCCTCTTACTGCTAAATTACAGTACTTTTTAAATTCACTTGGTTGATTAATTAGTCCCCAGTTAATAGCTGAAAGAGTACAAAGAGATATTTCACCATTTGGATCGTTTGAAGATTCTAATGGTTTTGTTGGTAAATCAATTTCACAACATAAATTACTCATGTGAATAGGTGCTTGTTTTGCATCAAATGATCCGTGGTCATTTGCATGGTCAACATTCATAATATAAATTCTACCAGTATCTTTTCTTTCAGTTAATAACTGTTGAAATACTTCTAATGCTGGTAATGTTTTTTTTCTAATACTATATGCTCTTTCATACTTTTCATATAGTTCTTTAAATTGTTCTTGGTCATTATAGAATGATTCATATAAACCTGGTACATCGTTTGGATCAAAGAAAGTAATATTACCACCTTCTAATAACCTTTCGTACATTAATTTGTTTAATTGAAATCCATAATCCATATGACGAACTCTTGTTTCTTCTATACCTTTATTGTTTTTTAATACGACAAGATCTTCGAATTCATAATGCCATATTGGAAGATACACGGTCGCCGCGCCCCCGCGTACGCCCCCTTGCGAGCACGATTTGACTGCCGATTGAAAGTACTTTAAAAATGGAATTAGACCTGTATGAACGATAGAACCATCTCCTACGCGTGCACCAGCGGCTCGTATGGAGCCTGCACCGATACCTATACCGGCTTTCTTACTAATATATTTGACTATGGAAGTAGCAGTGCTATTAATACTATCAAGGGAATCCCCTGATTCAATAAGTACGCAACTTGAAAATTGTCTGGTTGGAGTACGAACTCC
>CENP01098622.1_pt1 | contig 17140 bp, 16 predicted proteins | sample 361281 | NCBI WGS metagenome assembly CENP01 (sample SAMEA2591122, study PRJEB7988) | marine metagenome | biome: marine biome (ENVO:00000447); feature: deep chlorophyll maximum layer (ENVO:xxxxxxxx); material: saline water (ENVO:00002010), including plankton (ENVO:xxxxxxxx) | depth 70 m | reverse complement strand
TTCGAATCCTCTCTCCCCGACCATTAAAAAGACTAATCGATTAAAGTGTAATTATGCCAATAATTGAAGCAAAAGATCCAACGCTTAAAAATTTAAAAGGTTTGCATCTTTGGCACGGGAATCTTTCAAGCTGTTCTCAAAGAGTACGAATAACCCTCGAAGAAAAAGGTCTTAAATGGGAAGGGCATCTAGTAGATATTCCTAATAATGAACATGCAACGGAAAAATATCAGAGGATAAATCCAAAAGGTTTGGTACCGGCTTTTGTGGATAATGGAACTTTATTAATCGAGTCTTGTGATATTATTGACTATATTGATAAGGAATATCCAAAAAAATCTTTGCGTCCCATCGATCCCGTTTTTGAGCCGTTGTTATTAGAATGGCTTGTTAAAGCAAATAAGGCACAAGCAGACCTCAAGCTACTCTCTCATGAGTTTTTATTCAGACCGAGAAAGACTATGAATGATTATGAAATTGAAAATTTCGCGGCGAGTCACAACAATCCAGATCTAGTTGAATTTATTCGCGAATGGCAGGGTAGTGATATGTTTCCTAAAGAAAAAATTGATGATGCTGTCACCAGGACGGATGCTGACTTCAATCTACTGAATAACACGTTGGCTGATAGGGAATGGATATTGGGAGATATCTTTACTTTGGCAGATGTATCATGGATGCCAAATTTACATCGAATGACCTTGATGGATTGGCCATTAGAGCGATATTCACATTTAGAAAAATGGTTTAACCGGGTTAAAATGCGACAATCCTATCACAATGGTTTAATTGCGTGGGAACCAAAAGGTCTACAAAATCGTTTTTTAAATTATGTGTTGCAACGCAAAATTGATAGCGGAATACACGTAACTTATTTTGGTTCATTAGCTTCAGGCATATAATTCTCGAACGGCTATAAATAAAAAATCTGTCAAACGATGATTAAAGCGGTTGTAGCCCATCATATAATTCCCGGAGTAAATATAGGTTTCTGACATAAACTGTTTACCTGGTGGACGTAATTCTTAGCCATATACGTTTTCGAGAAGTTAGAATTCTCTTTCGCCGACCATTAATAGCCCATAGAAATTAAATATATTTTAGAACGTTATTCTAAAACTTAAGGCTCTCAGTGAAACACAAGCAAAAAATGGGGGGCCCATATTTTCTACTTTTTAATTATTTTCCATAAGTAGCAAAAATAACGATTATCTTTAGGTTCTCTGTAAGTTTTACTTTTCGATTTAAGTTATAAAATTATTTCCTTAAATTAAGAGTTTGGAGAAACAGATGATTTTATTAAAAGTAAATATACAACTGACTAATTTTGACAAGTGGTGGAATGCGACATGGGGCTCAAGTTACAAAAGTGTGGCTTTGGAGCATGGTGTCACTCCTCAAAGAGTTCTTAAAAATGATGATGACGAGAGTCAAATCAGTGTAGTTATGACTGCACCAAATATTGAAATTTTTGAAAAATTGAGGACTGACGAGAGAATTCAAAGTACGATGAAAAACTTAGAGGGCAATGTAGTAACTTCTCGCAAAGCTGGTTACTATACTGTTGAGCAAATAGCAGAACAATCTGAAGGAAATAATTACGGATTTCATGTTGAGCATAAGCTTGTTGACTATGATAAGTGGTTTAATGTGTTTTCTGGTAGTAGTGATCGATTAGCGGTAGAGGCAGAGGTGGGTATGAAGTGTATTCGTGTTTTGAGGTCTTTAGACGATCGGAATAGTGCAATTGTTGTTCTTCAAGGCCCTGATCAGAGCGCAATGGATAGAATGCATAATCATCCAAGTGTTCTTGCGAGGTTTAGTGACACCACTCTTTTTGCCCAAACTCCAAGAGTTTTAGGAAGGTTTACCTCTACGGCACTCTAGTAATTAGTATAATGCTGAAATCTTAAAATATTAGAAAAAATACTTCGTCGATAAATATGAAGTATTTTTTTTAGGTTTTCATTTTAAGAGCCTAAGTATGAAAAACGCATTGTTTTATAAAAATTTGAAGAGAAATAATTAGGCTGGATTTTCTTTTGGTTGCTCTAATCATTTTTGCTCTATAAGTTATCGATCTTTCACACGATATAGTAAATTAGTCATATCTAATAAAATTATTGCTTTGTTGAATTTCGTGACTTTTCTCAACCCCACAATTATAGTTGGTTGATTAGAGCAACTGGGGATTTCTATGTCTGACTTAAAAAGTCACCTTGCCTTTAAAGTTGTCATATTACTTGGAATATTGGCTATGTTAGGGCCAATCGCGCACGATATATTTGTCCCGGCAATGCCAATTATTGCAGATGGTTTGAATTCAACGACTAATCAGGTTTCAATTTCTATTTCAGCAATTTTTCTGGGAAGTGCAATTGGCACGCTATTTTGGGGCCCTTTGGCGGATCGCTTTGGTCGAAAAGTTATAATTTTATTGGTACTTGGAATCTATACGATAGCAGCGATTGCTGGCGCGTTCTCTCCAAATATTGAAATACTCACAATTTCGAGGTGTTTTCAGGGTATTGCAGTAGCTGGGGGCAGGGTTTTGTCCGCGACTGTGGCGAGAGATTTATTCGAAAAAGAAACCCTTGGCAAAGCGATGTCAATTGTAATGTTTATGGCAGCAATTTCCGCCATTATAGCACCTTTGGTTGGCGGTTATTCGGCAAAATACTTACCTTGGCAAAGTACACTTTTCTTTATGGCGATTTTTTCAGCTTTGGTGTTTATATTATTTTTATTATTTTTTAAAGATCGTTTTAAAGTAGGGTCCAAGGATGTACTGCAAATAAGTTTGATTGTTAGAGATATGAGAACAATTGCTTCTCGCTTGTCTTTTCTCGTATACAGTCTCACTGGTGGTTTTATGCTTGCTGGACTGATTATATTTCTCTCATCGTCAGCGAGTATTATTATATCTTCTTATAATGTGTCGGCCAATATTTATGGGTTTCTATTTGCCTCTGTATCTGCAAGCTTTTTGTTTGGAACATTTGTTGGCAGTCGGTTGGTCACAAAGATCGGCCTTGAACATATGATTAAGTGGGGTGTGTTGTTTGGTCTCGTAGGTGGAAGTTCGATGATGTTTTTAGCGCTTCTGGAAGTCAAGGTGGCATACGCTGTTATCGTGCCTATGTGGATTTTTATGTTCGGGTATGCTTTTGTAGCTCCAAATGCGATTGCTGCTGCCCTTCAACCTTTTGCAAATCTTTCAGGGACAGCCTCTTCAGTAATAAATTTTATTCAGGGTATGATTGGTGTTATTGTCTCATTTATAGTATCATTCTTTAGACATGATGATGCACTTGTACTAGCGACTACATTATTTTTTCTTGGTTGCGCAGCCTTTCTGTCAATTAGATTAAAGCGGTATAAATTTTAATAAAACCAGAGTTACTAAACTTCCGCCCGTATACATAGAATTCAAATGCCTAAAATTGATGCAAAAAATATATTCCGTATATTATGTAATCATTATTTTATAAGTAAATAAAATAATTTTATTATAAGCTATTGATTCTGAGCACAATTAATACTGGCATAATATTTGTAATGATGTAAGGTGAGAATTTACGGTGTGTCTTTTAAAATTTATGCATACCTAATAGTTTTTAATATTTCTTAGATGACTTTACAACAATTGGAAGGAATGAGAGATGCTTTTCACTTTTGCTTGGACGCACTCAACACATGGCCGTAACGCTACCATTAAGCAGTTTATGGCAACTGGCGGTATGCCTCCTGAAGGCGTTAAAATGATTTCCCGGTATCACAATATCGATGGCTCGGGCGGCTTTGCAATTTGCGAAACTGATGATGCAAGCGCACTAGCTAATTGGGCTATAGATTGGAATGGTCTTTTAGATGTTAAGATTACTGCAATCATGGATGACGAAACTATTGGCGGCGTTTTGGGCCCCAGAGCCAGTGAATTTGAATAAAACTCTATTTTTTAATATAAGGCTTGTCGCAAGTCTAAAATAGAACAGTGCCGCGACGTATATCTAGGGTTTAAAAAAATAAAGGTTCGGTGTTTTGCATCGGACTGTTTTTTTAAGTTTTGACCGAATTAATAACAGACTTTGTTTTCAGTGTCAGCTCATTGTTAAAGTCTTAAATTAAAGATCTTAATATGCGAGTAAGGTCTTTTCCATATTTTTAATCCATCTAATATTTACTCCGCTGATTTAATTTTTTTTATTGCGTTTGCCGTTTCGATTATGGATGTTTCAAATGAAATAGGTTTCCAATCAAATATTTCTCGTGTCTTCGAATTATCAGCAGTTAAATTCATTCCTAGTAGGCCCAACATTCCCTCGGCTTCACGGTCGAAAATTGCTAATAACTTTAATAACCAAGATGGCGCTTTTTTGGTGCTAGGACCTTTATAACCTGCCTTAAGGAGTATCTTTGCAACATTTGCAAAGCTAATAGCTTCAGTTCCTGCTGCAATAAACCGTTCCCCCGAAGCATTCGATTGGGTCATTGCTTTTACATGTAGCTCCGCGACATCACGCACATCTACCATCGGAAAGGCTGTATCCGGTACAAGGGGTATTTTACCATTAAGCATTTTTGTAAGTACACTAAGAGACTCGCCTGATATATCAACTCCAAGAGGTGGTCCAAATACTCCTCCAGGTGCTATGACCGTTAATTCCGTTGATGGAGAGCTTTTGTTTTCGTTTATAAACTGCCAAGCTGCTTTCTCAGCTAAAGTTTTACTTTTTATATAAGTGTTGAGATTTGGATAATTTACGTCAGTCCAATCGTTTGGTCCAAAGCATCCACGGCGAAGACTAGACATCATCGCAACAATCGAGCTAGTTAGAATTACTCTTTTAACATTAGCTTTATCTGCGGCGCGTAATACCCTTTTTGTTCCCTCAACAGCAGGTAGCATCATTTCATTTTCATTTTTTGGATTGGTAATTCTAAAAGGTGATGCCACATGCATAACATAATCGATGCCTTTCATCGATTGTGTCCAACCATTATCAGAGTTTAGATCCAATAGTCTAAATTCAAGGTTTTCTATGTTAACATTATTACGTTTGATCGTATCGCGGACCACCTGCTCTTTCTGTTGACTTCGAATGGTTCCTCTTACTTTAAAGCCTGAATCGAGTAATTCTTTTGCACAATAAAGGCCTATAAAACCTGATATTCCCGTTAGTAAAACTGCTTGTGACATAATATCTTTCGTTAAAAAAAATTTAGAAGTAAAATAAGAAAAACGTCTTTCATTTGGAGATAGTCTTTTCTTTTGCGTTGGGCAACGCTCACGAGTTTAGAGAAAAATAATACTCGAAGAGTTCCCTGAACATTTACTTTAAGTTAAAATGGATAGAGGTCAACAGTGAGATTGTATCTCAACGCTTACATTTGTAATTATCAAAGCTTACTCATTGAGTGGAATATAAATAGAACTAGAACCAGAACCAGAACAATGAGCAAATACCTCGCTTACTTATAATTTGTTAACTTATTTAATGCTCTGATTGGCCTTTTTGTAATACATGGAAAGTAAACAAACCTTTATTTTTTGATGTATTGAGGTTGAATGCTTCTTTGTTTATAAATAATTTTTTTTCGGTTACATTGTCTGGCTTATTTTGGAATTTCTCTCAAACTTGATCACTACAGCTTTGATTTTTGCAATTATATGTGCATTTTTATGTTCAATTATTCAAGGATATTCTGGCTTTGGAGGAGGGTTGATAATGGTGCCCATTATGGCTTTATTATTCGATCCTGTTTTAGGAATAGCGCTCTCAGCATTACCTTTTTTTCTTGGTATGCTTCTTATTATTCCCCGGTCTATAAATAATGTAAACTGGGGTGAAGTTATACCATTATCAGCGCTCAGTGGATTGGCAATTTTAATTGGCCAAAATTTCCTATTATCTTCGAGTTCCGAGAGTATCAAAATTTTTATGGGATTCTTTATTATATGTATATCAATCTTATTACTTAGAAACTGGAAATATACTGGAAAGCGAAATATGTTAACCAGTGGGGTTGTCGGCTCATCGACTGGCTTTATTACCGGATCGCTCGGAATTCCTGGAGGTCCCATAATGGTGATGTATTTTTTATCAGAGTCTAAGCAGCCGCAGGTTCAACGCGCTAATATACTAATGACTGGGTTTGTTAATACAACGGTGTTCATACTTGGATTTTTGTACCATGGCATTTTTGAACAAAAGGTCGTTTTGCAAAGTGGAATATTAGTTCCTTTTTTCATTGTGGGAGCGTTTGTGGGACAATATTTATTTAGTGTCATACCATCAAAATGGTTTTTAAAGGCCTGTTCGTGGGTACTAATATTGATTGGCTTGGTCGTTATAATCGCTTAAAAAGTGGGGAAAATTCTAAGGCGCACAAATCTTAACAGTATCAAGTGCTTACGTTTTTTATGCTAATTGATTATAGTGGTTTCAGGAATCTCTGGACTGGGAAAGCCATATCTGCCCGGAAAGTCATATCCCAGCTCTCTTGATCCCACAGTATTTAGCCAAAGTCTAAGTTTTTTACGCCTTAAACTGGGATTATGATCATCTTCAAAGTTAGTTCTCGAATGCAATACCGTATAGTTATTAACCAGTTGCAGGTCGCCGCGTTGCATCATCATGTCAATTCGTATACCGTTCTCATGCATGATACTATCCATCAAATCGAACGCCTCTAATTCAACTGGAGATAAAGGAATACCCATCTCATTATGACTTAATTCTAGATATTGACGCATATACCGGCATGACAATTTATTTTCGTGATAACTAAAAATCGGTGCCTGACTTGGCTCGTTACCGACGTGAGGGTACCACATCGGTCGATAAAGAACCGACAAATATTCAGGATGCCGGTTAAGCATTTCATTGTGGAGTGTTGTCGCACTAATTAGGCTACTTACTCCGCCAGTTTTTGCAGGATGTATACACAAAAGCCCAACGACATCGGTGGGGTCCGAATGATAAGGGAGGTAAGCATTGGTTTCATAGACACGTGTCTGAGGGTTTGCTTGATCACCTACATTTATAACTGTTCCGATAAGTTCTCCTTTTGGATTTTGTCTCACAGGTTGACCCATGTGTAGCCCCATTCCGTAATATAAGATTTTTATATCATCATCTTTATCATATTCTTCTACCGGGACACCTTTTAGTAATAAAAAACCAAGACCACACTCTAATTCATATCCAATTTCAGAGAGTTTTTTGGAAAGAGTAGGTAAAGGAAACTTATCTTTTGTGAAATTAGGGAAAGATAAACCAGATGATTTTACTTCACTCACAGCGTTTCTTAATTCTTCTATTTCGTTCGTTGCCAGCACTTTTGTCCACGAGGGGTCGTTAGATATTTCACTTCCTTTCCAAGATGTGGGCCCCTCTATTAAGTTTGAATGAACTATACTCATAATGTTTTCTATCCTTATCAGCCCTCTTATTATGGCTTGGCTGCTACGTAACTTGAACTTGACTACCGGTTTTCAAGCAGTTAATTCGAGAAGTGCATATTCTGCGAGAAAATCTTATGCCCTGTTCTAAGAGTTTGTCAAATATTTTGGAAACGTGGTTTATCAAAGTTTTAGGGTCTGTAATTCTAATTATATTGGAGTCGACTAATGAATTTTTTTGTAGTTTTTATTTCAATAATTTTATTTATTTTTTCGAAAGACATTCACGCTGCACCTCCAAGTCTTAAAACTCCAGCACCTGTTATTTATTTGGCAGACAATTTAGATGAGGAGTATCAACTAGGTTGGTGTATCGATACAAAGGGTCGGGGTTTCAGTGATAAGTTGCATGCACATTCCTGTAAGCCGGGTGGCGGAGATGTTCAGTTTAGTTTTGATAGAAAGTATGGGTTGATTAAATCAGTAACCTTTGAGAACAAATGTTTGGCTAATTTGGGGTCTGATTTAGGAACACGATTTGGATTAATTGATTGCAAGATAGGTTCGCCGTTTCAGAGCTTTAAGTATATTAGCTCAACACAAGAATTTCGTTCCAATGCGATAATTAATGGATGCATTGTAGTAGGAAAAGAAAGTCGTTCCGCCGGCCCTTTCATGGCTAGAGACTTGTATATTGCTAATTGTCAATCAGTTGAACCTAGATTTAGAGAATGGATAATTAAGGAAGATTAAGGGCGGTGAAGTTATTTTGGAATCATACTTATATACTTATGATTCTAACCGTTTTTGCCTGGGCAGGTAATGGCATAATAGCCAGAGGACTAAACGATATAATACCGCCTATCGGAATGGCATTTTGGAGATTTGCGTTTGCCATTCCTTTACTTTTCTTGATTGCTTACCCACACATTAAAAATGATATAGGTAGGTTGAGAGGCAATTGGTCTGTGCTTGCCATTCTCGCTAATTTGAGCATCGTAGGTTATACAGTTTTGGTTTACCAAGGACTGCTCTCAACAACTGCCATAAATCTTTTTTTAATCAATACAGTGCGCCCGTTGATCATTGTGTTCTTATCTTTTTTATTATTTAGAAAGGCTATTACTCTTGTGCAGGGTTTTGGTTTTTTTCTGGCCTCACTAGGTACGCTAGTTATTATATTTAGAGGAGATGCAGTAAATCTCTCCGACCTCAAATTTAATAATGGTGATTTATGGATATTAGGGGCCACAGTATGTTGGGCGTTATATACTGTATTGTTAGATAAGAGACCTAAAATACATTCAGCAAGTTTTCTCATTCTGATCGTTTGTCTGGGAGTATTAACATTGTTTCCAATGTATGTTTGGGAGACAATATATGTGAGACCAACACCTTTTGTCATTGAGACAATTTGGGCAATCACCTACCTTACTATTGTTTCTTCTGTAATAGCATATCTATTCTATAACCGTATGGTTGAGATTGCTGGTGCTAATAAAGCTGGTTTAATTTCCTATTTAACTCCAATTGTTGGCTCTACGTTGGCCATCATAATACTTGGTGAAAAATTTGAACTTTTTCATGGTTTAGGATTTATAATGATACTATTTGGTATTTATTTTGGTTCTAAAAGTAGAGAAAATGTCCGGCCGCAAAACTAATTAAATAATATTTTGAATAAATTAGATTCAGTGACTAGGCGAGCCCTTCTTTCGAATCTTTATTAAATTTTGAGGTTCTTAATTGAATAATTAGGATCATAGATAATAGAATAAGACCGATTACGTACCCCCAGTTTTTACTGAGATGTGTAGAATTATTAAATTCTATCAGCGTTAATTGATCATCAGGCTCAATGCCGATTTTTCGTGCTTTACTGGAAAATTGTAAGTCACTAATTATGTATGTGCCGTTATTTATTGATAAGTCAATTCCTAAATAACTAAATAATTCGATAGATTTTTCGGATTTTATATCAAATTTATAAAGCTTAAAACGATCTCCGTATTGGGTGTTACGGGTAATATGCAGTCTAACTTCTTTTACTTTTGATGGCTCGACACTCATATTTTGATTAATATCAGTCTTTATATATTCAGGTGAAATAATTCCAACGACAGCGTCTGGCCGAAATAAAGAAAATGTCACTATCAAAAGTCCTATTATTTCAAATGCCCTTAATCTGGTGATAAACCAACCTTGGGTCGCTGCTGTAAAACATAACATTGCAATTAATGATATAATAAAAATAAATAATCCATGCCATATGCTTATGACCCCAACCAATAAGAGTTCTGTATTAAATATAAAAATAAATGGCAATATAGCGGTTCTAATTTCGTACCAAAAGGCTTGTATTCCAGTCTTGATCGGATCTGCCCTAGATATTCCGGACGCAGCATAGGCAGCCAAACCAACAGGTGGCGTAACGTCTGCCATAAGTCCAAAATAAAATACAAACAAGTGAACAGCAATCAATGGCAATACAAAGCCAGATGCGCCACCTATTTCAACGATGACATTAGCCAATAATGCGGCAACGACAAGATAGTTAGCTGTGGTTGGGAGGCCTAAACCGAGAATTAAACATAAGACCATTACCATCAGTAATAATATATAAAAATTTCCCCCTGAAACGATTTCCACTACTTCAACCATGGCATTACTCAAACCTGAGGAGGATACAGAGCCAACAATTATTCCAGCACATGCAATTGCGATAGCGACAGGGACCATATTTATGGCTCCTTTTACCATCCCCGAGGCAATATCTTTAAATCCATTTGCAATACCCGTAAGAATTTGACTTTTTGAGGAAATGCCCTCCTTTTTTATAGATTGTCCTAAAATAATAATCATTAGTGTTATTATACTATAAAATACAGCGCTTCCTGCCGTCCAGCGCTCGATTATCAGCAAATGAACCAATACAATTATGGGGACTAAAAAATGTATACCTGATAGGAAAGTTGTCCAAAGTGGTGGAATGTCAGTTTTTTCCATTTTAACCAATCCATGCTTATGAGCTTCAATATGAGCGATAAAGAAGAGCGCAAGATAGGTGATAACTGCTGGAATAAGAGCATGTGTAATAACCTGAAAATAAGTAATTCCCAACATTTCTGCTATGATAAATGCAGCCGCTCCCATAATTGGAGGCATAATTTGGCCATTCACACTAGCTGCAACCTCGATAGCTCCTGCTTTTACAGCAGAGAAACCTGTTCTTTTCATTGTTGGGATTGTAAAAGTGCCAGTTGTCACGACGTTTGCTATTGATGAGCCAGAAATCATGCCAGTTAAGCCAGAAGCTAGGATAGCGGCTTTAGCAGGACCACCTCGGAAACGCCCAACAAGTGCCACTGATAAGTTTAAAAAATATTTTCCTCCACCTGCTTTATCAAGCATTGAGCCAAACAGCACAAAGAGAAAAACAAAACTAACAGATACAGAAATTGGAATGCCGAATATTGCTTCTCCTCCGAGCCATTGATACCCAACGAGCCTAGACAAAGATAACCCTTGATGTGCGATTAAATCGGGCATTGATTGACCGAATAGAGAATATATAAGGAAAATCGAGGCGACTATAACTAATGGTAGGCCGATTGCACGGCGAGTTGCTTCAAGTAAAACTAAAATACCAGATATTCCAATTATCAGCTCAATCGGTAAATTGTAGTTAAAGCCAAGTAAATTATCCGAGATTTTTAAAAGTATTCCATTTCGATTTACAAGTTCCTCATACGCAAAATATAAATATAGACATGAAGAACCACCTACTATTGAAAATAGGATATCAGAAATATTAAAATTCTTTCTCTGCCAAATTTTTGTTGCTGGAAATAATAAAAAACAAATTACTAATGCAAAAGCGAGATGTATGCCACGGGCAGGAACATCTATAAGAACCCCCATTTTAAAAATGTATGGTAAAGGAGATGCGTGCCAAAGCTGAAAACATGACCAAAGAAATGCGATGCAGGCGACAAAAATCATATGCCAACTGGAGAGTAACCGAGCCCGGCCTTCTAACTCAATATTTTGATCAGAATTATTTATAGTGGATTTCAATTGGTATACCAAAAAATAAAAGGCTCTCCTTTTTAGGAGAGCCTTCTAGATTGATTTAGACTACATCCAACCTTTTTCTTTATAATATTTTACAGCTCCTGCGTGAAGAGGTGCTGACAGTCCATTTTTTATCATTTGTTTTGGGTCTAAGTTTTTGAATGCTGGGTGCAACTTTTTGAAGCTATCCAAATTTTCAAAAACCGCTCTTACGACCTCATAAACCGTTTTAGAATCTACATCAGCGCTTGAAACAAAGGTGGCCATCACGCCAAAGGTAGTAGCATCACTTTTCTGACCTTTATAAAAGACACCTGCTGGAATATTAGCGAAAGCATAAAATGGGTTGGCATTCACAAGATTCTTTTCAACGGATGAATTTAAATTTACAAAGTGGGCACCGCAACCGTCAATTGCTTGTCCAATGGCTCCATTGGGTACGCCGACGGTATACGCAATCGCATCAACTTTCCCATCGCATAAAGCTCCTACCTGTTCCGAAGAAGTTAACTCAGTCGCTTGTTTGAAATCACTTAGTTTCGTTCCCTTCTTCTTCATTAAAACTTCCATTGTACCGCGTTGGCCTGAGCCTGGATTACCAATATTCACGACTTTGCCTTTTAGGTCATTCCAAGATTTAATCCCGGAGCCTTTGCGTGCGATAAGTTGAAAGGGTTCTGGGTGAACAGAAAATACAGCTCTTAATTTATTGTATTGTTTACCTTTCCATTTAGAACTTCCATTATATGCATGATGTTGCCAGTCTGATTGCGCGACGCCAAATTGAAGTTCTCCTTCTTTTATCTGTCCAATATTATAGTTGGATCCGCCAGTTGAAGGTGCCGAACATCTTATACCATGTTTTCGTCCTTTTTTTCGTCCTTCTGCTGCTTCTCTATGAACCATTCTACAAACTGCATTTCCAACAACAAAATATACGCCAGTAGGACCACCAGTTCCTATTGAGATAAAACGATTTTTTGCTTCAGCCTCTGAATTCAATGTGCCGAACAATAAGGCACCTGAAATGACTAAAGGTAAACTAATACCAAAGATTCTTTTCATTATATGTCCTCCATTTTTCTATATAATTACAAAAAGAAGGTTTACATTAATTTTTGACAACATTTTTCATTTAAAATAAATTAACGCGACCCTCATACTCGGGATCGAGTCTAAACTAATTATTGTAAATTAGCCAAGTTATTTCAGCCTCAATTAAGATTTTTTTCAATGTCTTCAATCGTACTGGATAGTAAATCAACAATTTCATCAATATTTTCACTACTTAATATGTAAGGTGGTGCCAATAATATGTGATCACCATTTTTGCCATCAAGGGTTCCACTCATAGGGTAACAAATCAGTCCTTTTTCAAAGGTTTTCTTTTTCAGTTTGGCAGCTAATTTCATATTTTCATGGAACGGTATTTTTTTCTCTTTGTCTTTTACAAATTCTATTGCTTGAAAGAAACCGCGACCCCTTATGTCCCCCACGCATTGATATTGAGAGATAGAATCTTTAAGTTTCTTGGCAAATTCTAGACCTTTAGTCTCCACACGTTTCACAAGGCCCTCTCGCTCTATTATGTTTAATGTCGCGAGCGCTGCAGCACAAGCGATGGAGTGGCCCATAAATGTGTATCCATGCTGAAAAAAACCACTGCCATTTTTTAATGTATCACAAATAGTTTTTGTAACAACTAGTGCTCCGATCGGTTGGTATCCGGCAGCTAAGCCTTTGGCAATTGTGACCATGTCTGGAACAATATTATCTTGTTCAAAGGAAAACCAACTTCCGGTTCTGCCAACCCCGCACATCACTTCATCTAAAATCAAGAGTATTCCATAACGATCACATATTTCTCGAATACGCTTAAAATATCCGGGAGTAGGGGGTACGGCCCCTGAGGTTGCTCCAACGACGGTTTCGGCTATAAAGGCAGAAACAGTGTGCTCTCCTAACTCAATAATTTTTTCTTCGAGTTCGTTGGCAGACCGAAGTCCATATTCTTCCGGAGTTTCATCTTTACTCTTAAATCGATATTCATAACATGGTGATATTTTGCCAACATCCATCAACATAGGCTCAAATTTTTCCCTTCTCCATTCGTTGCCGCCTACAGCAAGTGCGCCTAGCGTGTTACCATGATAGCTTTGTTTGCGCGCAATAATTTTGTGCCTTTTTAAGTCGCCTCTCTCCCAATGGAATTGACGAGCCATTTTCAAAGCTGACTCAACGGCTTCTGATCCACCAGATACAAGGTATACTTTTTCTAAGGGCTTAGGAGCATTTTTTATGATTTCGTCAGCTAAATTCTCAGCAGGATCCGAAGTAAAGAACCCGGTATGTGCATAAGCTAACTTGTCCGCTTGTTCTTTTATAGATTTGATGACGTGCTCATTTTGATGACCCAAGCATGAAACAGCGGCACCTCCGGAGGCATCTATATATCTCTTGCCTGATGCATCAAAAATATGAATGCCTTCAGCACTGACTGCTCGGGGAGGTGTCGTGATTAGTGATCTATGAATAAGTCTCGTCATTAATTTGTTCTTTAAAGCTAACGGTTGTTTTTATCTGTTCTGTATTACGACGATATGATTTTCTTCTTTCCATATAGTAGTATCAAATTTCTTTGAGACAGGGTCTGAAGCAATCTTACTAAGAATATTCTCGTATAGTCACTATTTTTCTTTTATTTTCTAAAATACTCTTTTAAAAATAAATAATTATAATTTTGTATTAGAAGGCCAAAAAAGAATGACTGAAGCACGAATATATCAACCTGCAAAAACAGCAACACAGTCCGGGCATGCGAAAAGCCGCATTTGGTTATTTGAATATGTGCCGGAAACTGCAAAGAGAGTTGATAATGTTATGGGTTGGATTGGTTCTGGCGATATGCGAGGCCAGATTAAACTAAAATTTTCTAGTAAAGAGGAAGCGATAGCTTACGCAAAGCGGAACAAAATAAATTTCAGTATTAAAGATCCAAATAAACGTCGTCATCAACCTAAGTCATATTCTGATAATTTTAGACACGATAAAATTAAAGATTAATTAGATAATATAAATAATTCAAATAGCTATTTGATACTTTATTCTTTTATTTTCTGATGATATACCCCCTCAACATGGCCCCGTAGCTCAGCTGGATAGAGCAACAGATTTCTAATCTGTAGGTCGCAGGTTCGAATCCTGCCGGGGTCACCAACTTCTCAAGCAACACACATGTAACGCATTGGTATCCATGCAGTTTTAATTTACGCCTGTATGGAGGGTAGTACATGTGGAAGGCCAATTTAGTCCCTTTTGTTTATCAAAAAAGAGATATTTATTATTTCTCACGTCGTGTTCCAAAAGATTTGGAAGATTGTTAATACTAATGTTGGTATCACAACCGACGAAACTCGAGCCAATGAACACTTTTGCTTACCTAAGGAAGAAGCGCAAGGTAAACCCAAAATTGTAAAGTTTGGCTCCGAGGAAGCATGGGAAGCCTTCACAAAACAAACAACACAACCAATGATAATGGATAAGTATATAGGGTCTTGGAGACAACTTGATAATTTAAAATAAATACGTGTGGCTCTCGCTGGGATGATCCCAACTCTTTAGCTGTTTCTTTAAAGTGCCCGCAAACAGATTCTAGCGCATATATTTCTTAAAAAAAGAAATCGTTCGTTTATAGGAGTCTTCTTTTACTTCTGGGTTCCATGCATCAAACCTCTTACTTTTACTATCCCAGGCATGATCCGCTCCTGGGTAAACATGGGTTATTAGCTTTGCTCCGTTACCTCTCACTTCTTCCCAAGCTTGTTCAACATGGTGCATCTTTTGAGTTCCATCATCTTCTCCATGAAGAGCGAGGATCGGAGAACTTGTTTTTGTAAAATATTTCATTGGATAAGGATTAGTAATATCTCTACCCATATTAGCCTTCCAAACACCATAATGAGACGACCCGGCATTCACAGCTGACTGTCCAGCCAGAAAACTGGCCCAAAAACCTCCATTAGAAAATCCAACGGCAAATATATTTTTACTATCAATTTTTTTATCACTTTTCATCAATTTTACGATTGCCAACAACTCCTTTTCTATGTCTTCTCGATAACTACTGAAGGTTTTCATTCTAGTTCTTGGCGTCAAACCATGTTTTTTGAAAAAATCTGGAGCGTAAACAGCATAACCAGAATCTGTCCACACCTTACTTTTATAATTCTCAATATTCTTTTTTGTTGGTTTAAAGCCGCCACTAGTGTGTAAGGTTATTACAGCTGGGAATGGTCCAGATCCCTCTGGATAACTAATTTCATGATAAATTAATTCAGCATTTGAATTGTCAGAATAAGTTAGAATAAAAGATAAGATGAACAGAGTATATACCATAGGTCTTAAAAACATATAACGCTCCCCTCAATATAAATTAAAGTAAAATCAATTAATCAATAACTTAAATACTAATAAATCTTATACGGATAATTATTATGTCATCTTTTAATTTTTATGTATAGCTTCAATTCCAAAAGAGACCTGCTATACTCAAGAAGAAAGATACACATTTTTAAGAGCAGAAGATTTAGCTAGGAAGCTAGGATAGTTTACATCCAGATATTTTTATGCCAAGACATTAAGATGAAGAGATTACTCACAACATTAGGCCTCATGCTGGCTGTGCTGATAGCAAGTACAGGGCTGAGTTATGCCGATCAACTCTCAAAGCTAGAAATTATTCACAAAAAAAAGCTACAAATAAATCACTTAATTGTTGCTCTTACAGAAATAAATAAATCTAAATCCCTGAAAGTTGCCAAAAAATTAAAATCGATAAGAAACAATGACAACAGTTATAATCTGATAATAAGAAGAGCTAACTTAAATGTATCAGATGCAAAACTGATCTCTAAAGCTATTGAAAAAATTAAGAAAAATAATGGGCCATTACTAAATAAAATAAGTATGAGTTTTAATAAAAATCTAACGGATAGTGGCTTGAATTCTATTCTTCAAGTGCTTCCAGAATCAACTTCGGCAATAGGTTTTGTAGAATGTGGATTGACTGATGTAAGTGGGGAAAAAATTATTAATTGGGCTTACGCTCACAAAGGTATTAAAGAAATCTATTTGGAAGGAAACTTATTCTCAAAGAATATAATAAATAAATTTGAAAAATTAAAAAAAGATAAACCTAATATAGTTATGCTAATTGAATGGCCAAGTGAAGAATTTAAAAAAATGGTATTAGAAAATTATAAATAATAATCATCATCAAGAGCATATTTTGCTTCAATACTTTCAGGGAAAAAACATCTTCAAATCTAATACCATGAGATTATATTTATTGAACCTTTACTGTCACAAAACGTCAGATTGCATTAATTTTTTTACTAGATGAGGAGTAGGTATGCTTAGATAGTTTTACACTTCATTAAAATTTGCTATATTATTAAAAAAAATAAATAACAGGGATAAAATATGACATCTAATTGCAGGCGCCACCAAAGGTGTGTCGATGATGCCATTCGTCACGCGCAACTAGTGTGTGATGACAATAACTCTCGTTTTACAACTCTTCGAAAAAGAGTACTTGAGTTGCTATGGGCCAATCATGAACCTGTAAAAGCGTATGACCTTTTGAGTGAACTTCAAAAAGAA
>CENP01012187.1_pt1 | contig 17168 bp, 18 predicted proteins | sample 361281 | NCBI WGS metagenome assembly CENP01 (sample SAMEA2591122, study PRJEB7988) | marine metagenome | biome: marine biome (ENVO:00000447); feature: deep chlorophyll maximum layer (ENVO:xxxxxxxx); material: saline water (ENVO:00002010), including plankton (ENVO:xxxxxxxx) | depth 70 m | reverse complement strand
GTTATTTACACTAATTTCTGTTTTAGGTTTAAATATTTTATTATCAATCATATGTAAACTTGCTTCAAATAATGATAATCTCTCCTTTCTCGCAACCTCATGAATTTTTTTAACGGAACTCTCTCCGATAAATCTTTTTGGTTGATTGATTATTCTTTCAAAAGCTAAATCGTCGTTTGTATGTTTTATTAATCTTAAATAACTTATAGCATCTTTGATTTCTGCCCTTTCGTAAAATTTGAGTCCACCAATAATTCTATAAGGCAAACCAATTCTAATAAATCTTTCTTCAAACTCTCTTGTTTGAAAAGCAGCACGGACTAAAATGGCTATATTATTAAGTTTTGTATTTTTTATTAATGTTTTTTCTATTTGGTCGGAAATAAAAATTGCTTCTTGTAGACCATCTGAAAATGACTGAATTTGCACTTTATCTCCCTCTCTAAATTCTGACCACAATTTTTTAGGATGACGACTATCATTGTTTGAAATTAGAGACGAGGCTGCAGATAAAATATTTTTTGTTGACCTATAATTTTGCTCAAGTTTTATAATTTTTGTATTTTTAAAATTTTTTTCAAAATTTAGTATATTTTTTATTTCTGCCCCCCTCCAACTGTAAATTGATTGATCGTCATCTCCAACCACGCAAATATTTCTACTATCATTGACTAATAATTGTAACCAAAGATTTTGTATAAAATTTGTATCTTGGAATTCATCTACTAAAATATATTTAAAATTATTTTGGTAAAATTTTCTAATTTTATCAAATTTTTGAAAAATTGTTACGCAGTGTAATATTAAATCACCAAAATCTACACAGTTCATCATTTTTAACTTTTCTTGATAAATTTTATAAATCTTTAAACTTATAGCCTTATCAACCTCAGATTTGTTGAGAGATACATTACTAGGCACTAAACCTAAATTTTTCCATCGATCAATATTGTATAATATTTGTTTTGGAGGATTTTGTTTAATATCAATATTTTCAGCTTCTAAAATATTTCTAATTAGTTTAATTTGGTCCAATGTATCTATAATTGTAAAATTTGGTTTTAAGCCGACAGCTTCAGCGTGTTTTCTTAAAATCTTATTGCTAAGAGAGTGAAAAGTTCCAAGCCATGGCACCGCATTAGATTTATTATTAATTAACTTAAGAACTCTCTCACGCATCTCGTTTGCAGCTTTATTAGTAAAAGTAACGCATAAAATTTGTTGCCCGAAACACTTTTTATTAAAGATTAAATTTGCTACTCGAGTCGTTAATACTTTAGTTTTACCTGATCCTGCTCCAGCAAGAATTAACAACGGTCCCTCAAAGTGACTAACAGCTGTTTTTTGTTGATTATTTAAAGAATTTAAATAATTGTTATTCATGACTATTCTTTATAACAAATATAAAAAAAATTAATAAAATAATGATTAAATTAATTAAAAAAAAAGCTTTCATAACTGTATTTTTTTTTTTATTAACGCTTTTAATTTATATTTTATCCCCATTATTTTTAAATTTGAATAACTTTAAATCAAATTTTGAGGAAATCATTAGATCAAATTTAAATACACAAACAAGTATAAGTGGAGATATTAATTACAAATATTTTCCTCTACCATCAATTGTAATAAAGGATATAGAGTTTGGAGAAGATATTGAAACCAAAAGCAGAATAGAAAGTACAATCATTAATATATATCCACATAATTTGCTTCTTAAAAAATTTAGTATTTCAAACATTGCTTTTGAAAATGGTCAATTCCCTATTAAAATTAATGAGATTAATGATCTAAAATCCTTCGACAATTTTAAAATAAAAATTAAATTTAGAAATATTAACATAAAATTAATACGTAATGGTAAAATTTTAGTTATATCTAACAGCGATTCTAAAATCGATATCAAAAACTCAACTATAAATAAAATTAAATTAGATGGAGTATACGAGGAAATACCGTTTTATTTATATTTTAATAAAAACAAATTAGAAATCAAAGCGAAGGAAACAAACTTAAAAACAAAAATAGTATTTGATCAAAATATCAATAAAGTAATTTTTTCTTACGATGATAAATTGTTATTTCTTGGGCTCGAGAATATTTTGGTTAAAGGCAAATTTACTAATCAAAATAAAACTTTAATTATTAAAGATGCGAATATATCCTCAAAATTAATCAATGGTAAATTTGATTTTAAATACCAATACGGAACCAATCATATACCAAGGCTAAAACTTAATTTAGACACAACTAGAATAAATAAGTTTCAACTTGAAAAGTTGGTCTCATTTGTGAAAGATGATATTTTTGAGTTAGCTAGATTTTTTAATGTGAATTTAATTATTCAAATACCAAAGGCAAAGTTTAATAAGAAAATTTTTAATAAAGTTTTTGTCGAATTACAATTTATAGCTGGAGATATTATTGTAAAACAGTTTACTTTAAGTTCCTCCTATAACAAATTAGAAGTTAAGGGTAAAATATTAAAATTTGGCAAAGATAAACTATTTTTTTATAAATCGAAATTTTCAACAAACAATTATGAAAAAATAATCAAAAATCTATCAATAAATAAAGAAATACAAAACAAAATAGTCGATCAAAACATTTTTTCCGTAATTTCATCCGGATACTTAAATTTAAATAAAGCAAAAATTTATATTGAGCAAAATGAAACAAATTACTTTACTAGTGCCGATCCCTATTTAAATAAGCAAATTACTTACAAGGGAAACAAACTTGAAAATTTAAATAAAAGGCTTAATGAAAAAATATTGGAAGGGAAATTAATAAATTTTTTTAATTTGCCTAAATTTTTTGAACTATATTAACTTGGTCTAGTCATTTTTTTTGGATTCATTACTTTGTTAAACGTTTTTTCGTCAATCAATCCACTTTTTAAAGCTTCAAATCTGAGTGTAGTTTCATTTTTATGTGCACTCTTTGCAATCTTACTTGCATTGTCGTAACCTATAATCGGAGATAATGCTGTAACAAGCATCAATGACTCTTTTAAATATTTATTTATCTTTTTCTTATCTGCTTTAATTCCATTTAGACAGCTGCTAATAAAACAATTTACAGAATCAGAGATAAGATCAATTGATTGAACTATGTTATGAATTATTAAAGGTTTGAACACATTAAGTTCAAAATGTCCATGTGATCCTGCCATAGTAATTCCATTATGATTTCCAATAACTTTCACACAAACCATTGTTACCGCCTCACACTGAGTTGGATTTACTTTGCCCGGCATTATTGAAGAGCCCGGCTCATTTTCAGGTAATATTAATTCACCATATCCAGCTCTAGGACCTGACCCTAAAAATCTAATGTCATTTGCAATTTTCATTAATGCCACTGCAGTCGTATTAAGGGTACCAGAAAAGTTAACTATTGAGTCATGCGCCGCTAAGGCTTCAAATTTATTTTTTGCTGTTTCGAAAGGTAATTTTGTAATTTTAGATATTTCTTTTGCTATTTTTTTATCCCATCCTTTTTTTGTATTTATTCCTGTCCCAACAGCAGTCCCGCCTTGTGCTAACGGATATATTTCCTTTAATGCTCGTTTAATTCTAGCAAGACATTTTGTAACTTGCATGTGATATCCTGAAAATTCTTGACCTAATGTTAGCGGGGTAGCATCTTGTAAATGAGTTCTACCTATTTTTACGATATCTTTAAATTGATTAGCCTTTTTACCTAAAGTTTTTTCAAGTTTTGTTATAGCTGGTATTAATTTTTTATTTGCCATAATAGCAATTGATATATGCATTGCCGTAGGAAATGTATCGTTGGTTGACTGTGCTTTATTTACGTGATCGTTAGGATGAACTGGTTTTTTTGCACCCAATTTAGAACCTAATATTTCATTGGCTCTGTTAGCAATAACCTCATTTAAATTCATGTTGGTTTGTGTCCCCGAACCTGTTTGCCATACTACAAGTGGAAAATGTTCATCCAATTTACCAAAGATAACCTCATCTGCAGCCTTTACGATTGCTTTTGCAATTTTATTTTCCAAATCACCAAATTTCGCATTAGTAATAGCAGCAGCTTTTTTCACAATTGCCATAGAGTGAATCTGCTCTATCGGAACTTTAAATTTGCCGATTTTAAAATTTTTTAATGATCTTTGAGTAGATGCACCCCAATATTTATCTGATGGAACTTTGATTTTTCCAAAACTATCGCTTTCTGTTCTAGACGCCATGTACCTTTAATATATATACATTAAAATCGATTTTACAATGAGGCCAGAATTTATGAAATAGGATTAAATTACTTAGCCCTTAAAAATAACTAAATATATCATCAATATGACAAGCAAGTTCGCTCCAAGAATTAGGGCTACACCTTTAGAAAAAAATCCTTCTTTTTTTTCAGTTATTTCTATCGGATCAACTTCAGCAGGTCTTACTAAATTTACTTTCTTCATACTTTAATTGTTAATATTAAATTGTGACCAAGTCTTGATTAAAATTTGTTTATTTTTTTTCTATCCACTCTTTGTATCCACCAGCCATATTTTTCACGTTTTTTAAGCCCATTTCTTTCATGGTTTTTGTGGATAAGGTGCTTTGACCACCGAGACCGCAGAATACAACATACTCTTTATTAGGGTTATTTTTGAAAAACTGATTCTCTAGAGGACTACCCTCAGCTAAAAAGAACTCTAGCAAACCTCTTTCTAAATGAATAGCATTACCTATCGTTCCTTTTTCAAAAGAACTTTTATCCCTAACATCTATAAACTGAACATTTGGGTCGTTTAATTTTTTCTTTGCATCTTCTACTGAAATATTTTCTATTTCATTAGAAATTTTCATTAAATCTTCAAATTTTTTCATTACTTCTTTAGATCTTGATTTTTTACTTCTCTAATATAAGGTTTTACTGTTTTCCAACCATCAGGAAATAATTTTTTTGCTTCATCATCTTTCACTGCAGGAACAATAATTACGTTATCTCCCCTCTTCCAATTTGCAGGAGTCGCTACTTTATGAGAAGCTGTTAATTTTAACGAGTCTATTACTCTTACTATCTCATCGAAATTTCTTCCAGTAGACATCGGATAAGACAAGATAAGTTTTATTTTTTTATCTGGGCTTATAATAAAAACATTTCTTACTGTTTGATTATCAACGGCAGTTCTGTTTTTGTAATCACCTGAAGTACTTGCAGGGAGCATGCCATAGATTTTAGATATCTCTAAGTTTTTATCTCCAATTAAAGGGTAGTCTGGTTTGTAGCCTGTAACATCTTCAATGTCTTTGCTCCATTTTTCGTGATCCTCTACAGGGTCCACACTTAATCCTAATATTTTTACATTTCTTTCATCAAAAGACTTTTTAATTTTTTGAAGACTTCCTAGTTCGGTTGTACAAACAGGAGTAAAATTTTTTGGGTGTGAAAATATTACAACCCATTTTTCTTCAGACCAATCATAAAAATTAATTTTGCCATGAGTTGTATCTGCTTTAAAATTAGGCGCGGTATCGTTTATTTTTAGAGACATTCGGTTTTAACCTTGTAATAGTTTGAGGGCCTGTTTGAGCATTTTAACAGATTCAGCATGATCTCCTTCTTTATGAGCTTTATGACCACCATCTTTAAGTTTTTTTATTTCTGAAAGTTGCTCTTTGCTTAACTGTTTTGTTTGAGATAGTAAATTATCAATTTTTTTTACTAATAGCGGGCACGAACCAGCATTTGCAAATGAAGTACTTACTAATATAGCAGATATAGTTATTAAAAATCTTTTAATCATAATTTTTTTAATCTACACTTCCTTAAGTTTTAAATAAGGCGACATTTTGTATTTTTCCTTAATTTTAGATGGGTATATAAACACAAAAATATGATTTTTAAATGCTTAAAAATTACATTAATATTAGCTATAATTATTATTTTACCAAGGAGCAGTATGGCGATTGAAAAAAAAGCGATTTTTGCAGGTGGTTGCTTTTGGTGCATGGAAGAAGCCTTTGACAAGCTTGAAGGGGTAAAAAATGTAATTTCGGGCTATACTGGGGGCGATTTAAAAAATCCATCATATGAAGAAGTAACAAAAGGCAATACTGGCCACTATGAAGCTATAGAAGTAACCTATGATAGTGAAAAAATACAATACTCACAATTATTAGATTTTTTTTGGCAAAATATAGATCCATTTAACAATAGAGGTCAATTTTGTGATTTAGGTTCTAGTTATTTATCAGCTATATTTTTCAAAAATGACGAGGAAAAACAAGAGATAAGCAAATCAAAAAATAGACTTAAAATAAAATCTGGAAATATCCAAACGCATATTTTACCATTTAAAGAATTTTATATAGCTGAGGAATATCATCAAAATTTTTATCAAAAAAATCCAGATCACTACAAAGCTTACAAATCTGGGTGTGGTAGAGAGAAAAGACTCAATCAGGTGTGGAATACAATAAAAGACAAATAAACCCATAATTTTAAAGCATTTTTTATTGTTGCAAATAGGTCACACTACAGGATAACTTAAGAAAGTGCATTATTTAGGGTTATAATTGCAGGTTAAATAGAATATAAAAATCTTGTTTTTAAGTGAGATTCTTAAAAACGTTAATTAATTAATTAATAAAGGATAAAACATGCTTAAAAAGTTTTTAACTGTTTTCGTTTCTTTGATAACACTAACTTACTCTGCTCACGCAGAAATGAAAGTCGGTGGCTCAGTCGCTTTGGCAATGGCAGAAGGTGATGCTACAGTTACTGAGGGTGGTACAGTACAAAGCACTGATAGCGGTGACGACACTAGACCATTAGTTCAGGCTTTCATCGAAGGTAAAGTACCAGAAGCTCCAGTATCTGTTGGACTGGCATTTATGCCACTTGCAGAGATTGCAGATGCGGATGGAACAGTGACTGATGCTTCAGTAGAAGTTAGAGGTCACGTAACGCTTTATCTAAAAGCTGGTCAAGAGATACCACAAGGTGGTGAAGTTTACGTAAAAGCTGGTATATCAAGAGGAACTGTTAAAATTAAAGATTTAGCTACAACATCTGGTTCATCATTAACCGATGACGAAGATACTCTATTAGGTCCAACAATTGGTATTGGATATGAAAGAGAAGGAGAAAACGATACGTTTTACCGTGTCGAGCTAAATCACACTGCATACGATGAAGTATCATCAAGCTCAGACGGAGCACAAAATTCTTCAAATACTGCAGCTAGTAACGATACTGGCAAGGAATTGAAAGCAGATGTTGATCTTACTATGTTGATGTTCTCATTCGGTAAGAAATTTTAATATTTAAAACATAAAGATTAAAAGCGTCTTTGACATATTCAAAGACGCTTTTTTTTTGCTATATTCAAAATAATGAAAAATTCTATTTGGATTACAGGAGCTAGCAGCGGAATTGGCAAAGCGCTTGCTTTAAAATTTGCGAAAAATAATTGGAAAGTTGCTATTTCGGCTCGTAGAGAAGAATTGTTAAAAGATATTGAAAAATCTAATCAAAATATAAAATCTTTCAAACTCGATATAAAAAATGCCGAGGAGTGCAAAGACGTATTTTCCAAAATACGCTCAAATTTTGGAGATATAAGCGTGGCAGTTTTTTGTACTGGTATTCACGATCCTCAGTCTGAAAAATTTTTTAATCTGGCTAAAATTAAAGAAATTAATGACGTGAATTATATGGGAACAATTCATTCTATTAATTCTGTCTATGAGTACTTTAAAAATAAAAAAAATGGACATATTTCAATAGTATCGTCTGTTGCTGGTTACAGAGGTTTACCAAATGCCGGAGCTTATTGTGCATCAAAATCTGCACTTAATAGCTTTGCTGAAAGTTTATATTTTCAACTTAGACCTCATAATGTAGACGTTTCTCTTGTGTGTCCTGGTTTTATAAAAACACCAATGACAGACCAAAATGATTTTCCTATGCCAATGATAAAATCAGCTGAATATGCTGCTGAAAAAATATATGACGGAATAATTAATAAAAATAGTTTTGAGATACACTTTCCAAAAGGCTTCACTTACCTAATGAAATTAATACAATTACTACCAAACTGGTTGTATTTTGGAGCAATTAATTTAGGAAACAAGTATATGAAAAGAGACAAGTAAATTTCAATTATGAAAATTTTGATTTTGGATCCAGAGAGGAAAGTTCCATATAGAATTTCAAAAGATACAAGCGGAGGTTATGGTACCGGAAATGATTTCGGCGATACTTTTATTCCTAAGTTTTTAAAAAAAACCCTTAGATTAGTTCACGATTGGCCACCTCTCTTTGCAATTTACTCTATGTCTGTTTTAAAAAATTTTGGTCATAAAGTTAATTATTCTAAGACTTTAGATAATCATTTTGAGGAATATGATTTGTATATTGTAGTATCTTCAATTGTTTGTTGTGAAACTGAGTGCGAAAATATTAAAAAATTAAAAAAGCTGAATAAAAAAATTCTCGTAATTGGACCATTTGCTACAAGTAATCCAAAAAAATATATAGAAGCCGGAGGTTCAGTGATCTTTGGAGAGCCTGAATTTTTCTTTCTAAAATATAAAAATCTAAATGAAATAGAATTTTCAGAAACAATTATTTTTAATCATGAATTTAAATTAGACGCTTTACCTTATCCAGATTGGAAAGGTGTAATTAAGAAAAATAAAACAAGTTTATTATTTGGTATGGAAAAATCACTTCCGATTTTGGCTACAAGGGGATGTCCATACTCATGCTTTAAGTACTGTGTATATCCGCTCCAGCAAGGACGCAAGCCAAGACATAGAAGTACTAGAAATATTGTTGATGAGATGGAGTATTGGAAAAATAAATTAAATATTAGAATGTTTATTTTTAGAGACCCTGTATTCTCAATTAATAAAAAACATACTATTGAATTTTGTAATGAACTAATTACTAGGAAACTAAATATAAGATTTGTAATTGAAACTCACTTAAGAATATTAGACTCAGAATTAATAAAAAAATTAAAAAATGCAGGTCTAAAAGCTGTAAAAGTTGGTGTCGAAAGTGGCGTTGAGGAAGTGCTTAAAAGTGCAAGTAGATTTACTGTTAAGAAAGATGAACAATTATCAAAAATAAGGGAATTAGAAAAAAACAACATACTTATCTCAGCTATGTTTATCATTGGTTTTCCGACAGATAATGAAGACTCAATAATGAAAACTATTAAATATGCAAAAAAATTAAATACAACTTTTTCACAATTTAGTGTTTGGACACCATATCCAGGAACGCCAGTCTACAAAGAATTTGAAAACAAAATTACTGCTAAAAATTTTGAGCAATTCGATCAATATCATTTAGTTTTCTCTCATGATGTTTTATCTCCAGAAAAAATTAGAAATATGTTAAGTAAAACTTATACTATGTATTACGGTAGAATTAATTGGCTTTTTAAATTTGTAAAAAATTCCTTAGTTGCTTAATTTTTTTTTTAAGACTTGAAATATTTTTTTTTTTAATATAATGCAACTAAATGCGTTTTATTATCATTGCTTTAATTTTACTATTTTACAGTCCTGTAAATGCTAAAGTTACGAAAATTGATGTTCCTATAAGTGATATGCCAATGAAAGCAATTGAAAGTCCAAACTCAAAAGTGAATTTAATTATGTTTGTTGGTGGACCAGGTTTAAAACATGGCAAGTTAGGCAAAGTAAAAAATCCACTAATAAGAGCAAAATCAATCTTTAAACAATCTGGTGCCAATTTATATTTTTTTCCAAATCCTAAAAAGGGAAAAGCAATGAAACTTAGTCATAGAATTAGTAGAAAACATGCTGATAATATTTTAAAAGTTTCTAAAATAGTAAAAAAAAGAAATAATTTACCAACTATTTTAGTTGGACATAGCAGAGGTGGCACATCAGTTTCTAATGCTGCGGTTGTTCATGGAGCAAAAATTGACGGAATTGTAAACGCTGCAGCTATGACAACAACTTCTAATAAAGTATCCTCTAAACATATAATCACAAAGATTTTAAAAAAAGGTGTAGATACTCATATTTTAATTGTTCACCCAGAAAAAGATACATGTTTAGTAACTCCTTATAGACCTTTACCTAAGCTCATGAAAAATTTGAAAGCAAAAAGTAAAAAGTTAGTAACTGTTAATGGCGGGGGAACTACTGGTAGAGAATGTGGACCATTACATAGACATGGTTTTGAAAACACTGAAAAAGAATTAGCAAACTCTATAATAAATTGGGCTTCAGGTTTATAATATTTAAATTATTTTAAAATTTTCCAAATACCTTCGGCAGTTGCAAGAAGTTTTCCATTGCATTTTAATTCACCATACATGAATATTAAAGATCTTGTTTGTTTTTTTATTTTAGCATACCCGGTTATTTCATCACCCGGTTTTGAACCGCCTATAAAATTTATACTCATTGATATTGTTACCGCTCCACCTTCTATATTCTGATGAGCAGCAGTACCCATTCCAGAATCTAACATTGACATCACATATCCTCCATGCGTGACCCCTCCAGCATTCATATGAAAGTCTTGTATGGTTGTCTTGTACTCATATTCACTCTCTGACAACTTTCTGAAGACTAAACCTCCGTTATGCTTCATGAAACCTACCTTGGAGATATTTCGAAATTCTTTTTCCATTATTCTGGTTTAAATATTAAAGCCTTTCCATTATTGCAATATCTTTTTCCTGTTGGCGCTGGCCCGTCATCGAAAATATGACCGTGATGCCCACCGCATTTCACACAATGGTATTCAGTTCGAGCATATCCTATTAAATGATCTGTCTTAGTTTCAAAAACATCTTTACAGCATTTAAAAAAAGACGGCCAACCGGTTCCACTATCAAATTTCATTGAGGAGTCAAAAAGTTTTGTATTACAACCGGCACAATAATACGATCCTTGTCTTTTTTCTGAATTTAGCTCACTACTTCCAGCTCTTTCAGTGCCTTCTTCCCTAAGTATCATATATTGTTCAGTATCTAGCTGTTTTTGCCACTTTAATTTGCTTTTTTTCATAGTTGATAATTATATCCTTTTTTTATAAAGGATACGCAGTTAGTCAAATGAAAAAAAATTTAAATAGTTTCAATGCATTAAAAAGCCTAAAAGTTGAAGAAAAAGTTTATAAATATTTCAATATAAAAGAGGCAGAAAATAATGGTTTGCAAGGGGTAAGCAAACTTCCTAATTCATTAAAAGTTTTATTGGAAAATTTATTGAGGAATGAAGATGGGGTAGTAGTAAATAAAAACCAAATCATTGCATTAAAAGATTGGTTAAAAAACAAAAGTTCAAAAACTGAGATTGCCTTTACACCTGCAAGAGTTTTAATGCAGGATTATACAGGCATTCCTGCAGTAGCTGACCTTGCAGCAATGCGCGATGCTGTGGCATCTAAAAAAAAAGATCCAAGCAAAATAAATCCTTTATCAAAGGTTGATCTTGTAATTGATCATTCAGTTATGGTTGATAAATACGCAGGCAAAGACTCATTTAAAAAAAATGTAGAAATAGAATTTTCAAGAAATGGGGAACGATATTCCTTTTTAAAATGGGGGCAACAAGCGTTTGATAATTTTAATGTAGTACCTCCAGGTACAGGAATATGTCATCAAGTTAACTTAGAATATTTAGCCAAAGTTGTTTGGTCAAACAAGATTGGCAATGACATATTCGCTTATCCAGATACACTTGTTGGAACTGATAGCCATACGACTATGGTAAATGGTCTTTCCGTTTTAGGTTGGGGTGTTGGTGGAATTGAAGCTGAAGCCGCTATGTTAGGACAACCTATTTCTATGTTAATACCTGAGGTAATTGGCTTTGAACTAACAGGTAAATTAAAAGAGGGAACTACAGCAACTGATTTAGTCTTAACAATAGTGCAAATGTTAAGAACAAAAGGAGTTGTAGGTAAATTTGTAGAATTTTACGGATCGGGATTAAAAAATTTATCATTAGCAGACAGGGCAACAATCGGTAACATGGCACCAGAATATGGTGCGACTTGTGGATTTTTTCCAATAGATGAGGAAACTATTAAATATTTAAAATTTTCTGGTCGTAACATTGAAACCATAAACCTGGTAGAGGAGTATGCGAAAGAACAAGGTATGTGGTCAAGTAATGATTTGGAATTTACAGATACACTTAAACTTAATATGACAGACGTAGTTCCATGTATATCAGGACCAAAGCGCCCTCAAGACAAAGTAGAATTAACATCCGCTGCGAAATCTTTTTCTGAGTCATTTAAACTAAATACAAAACGAGACAAATTCAAAGAAAGTAAAGTTGATAATGAAAATTATAAACTAAGAGACGGCAATATTGTTATTGCCGCAATCACATCATGCACAAACACCTCAAACCCAAATGTACTGATCGGAGCTGGTCTAGTAGCAAAAAAAGCAATTGATAAAGGATTAAAAGTAAAACCTTGGGTTAAAACATCACTAGCACCCGGATCACAAGTGGTCACTGATTATTTGAATAAAGCTGGTTTAACTAAATATTTAGATGAATTGGGTTTTAATTTAGTTGGTTATGGTTGTACAACATGCATTGGTAATTCAGGTCCGTTAAATGAAAATATTTCAAAAGCCATAAATAATTCTGACCTTTATGCAGTATCTGTACTTTCGGGAAACAGAAATTTTGAAGGAAGAATTAGTCCTGATGTAAAAGCAAATTATTTGGCTTCTCCACCTTTAGTAGTTGCTTATGCTTTAGCGGGTTCTATGGATATAGATTTATATAAAGACTCATTAGGAAAAGATAAAAATAACCAAGATGTATATTTAAAAGATATTTGGCCAAGCAATAAAGAAATTGAAGATTTAATACTTAAATCAATAAATGCTGAAATGTTTAAAAAAAGGTATGAAAATGTCTCTTCTGGTCCTAAGGAATGGCAAAAAATAAATATACCTGCAAGTGAAATTTATTCATGGGACGACAATTCAACTTATGTCAAAAAACCCCCTTTCTTTGAAAACTTAACTGAAAAGCCCGAGGGATTTAAATCAATTAAAGATGCAAGACCGCTTTTAATGTTAGCTGATACCGTAACCACGGATCATATTTCCCCGGCTGGCTCAATCCAAAAGGATGGACCAACAGGTGAATATTTTATGAAAAGGCAAATTATGCCAAAAGATTTTAACTCTTATGGAACCAGACGGGGTAACCACGAGGTAATGATGAGAGGTACTTTTGCAAATATTAGAATAAGAAATGAGATTGCTCCAGACACAGAAGGTGGTTTAACTAAGCTATATCCAGACGATAAAGTAATGAGCGTATATGATGCATCAGTCGAATACCAAAAACGTGGTGTCGATTTAGTTGTTATTGCAGGAAAAGAGTATGGTACTGGCTCATCAAGAGACTGGGCAGCAAAAGGAACAAAACTTTTAGGTATAAAAGCTGTTCTTGCTGAAAGCTTTGAGAGAATTCATAGATCAAATCTAGTGGGTATGGGTATACTACCTCTACAGTTCGCTAATGATATTAATCGAAAAAATCTTAAATTGAATGGTTCAGAGTTATTTACAATATTAAATATCGAAAAAGGAATTAATCCACGAGATGAAATCATTGTGGAGATTAAGTATGCCGATGGTACCTTAAAAAAAATTAAAACTGTTTGTAGAATTGATACTGAAAATGAAATTGAGTATTATAAAAATGGCGGTATTTTGCAGTATGTTTTAAGAAAGATGATTTAGTGAAAGACGTTCTAGTTAAAGTTTATCCATCGAAAGCAAAATTAAAAAAAGAAGATCAATTAGCTTGGAAAATAGCTGAGATAGCATCTGATAAGGCACCACTTGACGATGATGCAGTTGAAATGGTGATTAATCGTATGATAGATAATGCTTCTGTAGCTATAGCTTCTTTTGGACGTGGACCTGTTACTACGGCTCGAGAAATGGCTTTGGCTCACCCTAGAAAAAAGGGTGCAACTGTATTTGGAATTAATTCAAAAAAAAAATTTGATTGTGAATGGGCCGCATGGGCAAATGGAACCGCAGTCAGAGAATTAGATTTTCATGACACTTTTTTGGCTGCAGACTATTCTCATCCTGCTGATAATATTCCACCCATCCTTGCGGTTGCGCAACAGTCAGGCTGTGACGGAAAATCATTAATAAAAGGAATATTAACTGGATATGAAGTTCAAGTGAATTTAGTAAAAGGAATATGTTTGCATGAACACAAAATTGATCATATTGCTCATTTAGGACCAAGCGCGGCAGCTGGCATTGGCACCTTACTTTCGTTAAAGACTGAGCAAATTTATCAAGCTGTACAGCAAGCATTACATGTTACAGTATCAACCAGACAATCGAGAAAAGGTGAAATATCATCATGGAAAGCTTTTGCGCCAGCTCATGCTGGTAAATTAGCAATCGAAGCTGTTGATAGGGTGATGAGAGGCGAGGGAGCTCCAAGTCCTATTTATGAAGGTGAAGATAGCGTTATTGCTTACGTTCTGTCAGGCCCGCAAGCTGAATATAGAGTGCCATTACCAAATTTAAACGAGCCAAAGAAAGCAATTTTAGAAACATATACTAAAGAACACTCAGCAGAGTATCAAGCTCAAGCATTAATTGATCTTGCAATAAGTCTTAATAAAGAAATAAAAGATTTTTCAAATATAAAGAATATTGATTTACATACAAGTCATCATACACACAATGTAATTGGAACAGGCGCAAATGATCCACAAAAAATGGATCCAAAGGCAAGTCGTGAAACTTTAGATCACTCAATAATGTATATTTTAGCTGTAGCGCTAGAGGATGGGAGATGGCATCACATAAATTCTTATACTCCTAAAAGAGCAAATAAGCCTTCCACAATTAATCTTTGGCAAAAAATAAAAACATTTGAAGATCCGGAATGGACAAATAAATATCACGATCCAGATCCAACTAAGAGATGTTTTGGAGGGAAGATAACAATTAATTTTAATGATGGTTCAGTAATTTCAAAAGAGCTTGAAATTGCAAATGCAAACCCTAATGGAAAAAGGCCCTTTAAAAGAGAAAATTATATTGAAAAATTTAAAACATTAACAGACGGGTTGATAAAGGATACTGAAAGTAAAAGATTTTTAAAACAAGTGCAAGATTTACATAAATTAAAAAAAGGAGAGCTTTACAAACTAAATATAGAGGTAAAAAGCAAATTTAATAAAAAGACAAAGAAAAATAAAACTATTTTTTAATTTGAATTTGTTGTCCCTCTAACCACTTAGCATCTTCAGTTTTATAATGTTCTTTTTTCCATATAGGTGTCTTTTTTTTTATCTCTTCTATTATAAATCTTGAGAACTCGTAAACTTGACTTCGGTGTTTGCACGCGACCGCGATAATAATAGATATTCCACCCAATGGTACATAACCTTTAACGTGTTCGACAAAAGCTACAGGATGCTCAAGCTTTAATTTTTTGATAGCATCTTCGTAAATTTCTTTAAAACTTATTTTTACCATCTTGTCATGTGAGTCATAAGTAATACCAGTGACTTCTTTCTCATTATTCATATCTCTAACTGTACCAATGAAAAATAATGAAGCACCGCACTTATGAGATTCTATGAAATCTGTAGCTCTTTCCAAAGAGATTTTACTTGTCTTTAAATTTACAACGTCACAATGAAACATTAACCTCCTCCTATTGGTGGAATAATTGCCAATTTTTGATCTTTATTTAATTTATAACTATCTTCAACAATTTCGTTATCTTCCGAGCTAAAAGCAGACTTTTTCACCACTTCTAAATAATTAGCATTTTTAGGAAATTCATTTTTAATCATTTGTTCTAATTTAATTCTTAATTCTTTAACTGTTATCTCATTATCAAATTCAAAATGTAAAAATTCATCTTTACTGAACTCTCTACTCATTCCAAATAACTCTAACTTAATAATCATAATAATCTACTCGTGACCCCTTTTTTATAATACTTTTTTTTTGATTTAATTTAATCCAACAATTTGCATTTACTAAGCTTTTTATTCTAAAAGATTCTTGGCCACTTAAAATTTTGAGAGTTTTATTATTAGTTTTTCCCCTTAAAAATAGAGTTAATTTTTTATTTTTTTTGTAATTTTGTAGCATGCGTCCATTTTTTAATTTTAAGATTTTACTTTGTAGTCTTAATAATAACGGCGTAATTAAGAAGTGAAACCCCACAATCGTAGAAATTGGATTACCCGGTAAACCAAAATAGTAACTACTTTTTTTAATTGCAAATAAAGTTGGCCTACCAGGCTTCATCAAAATTTTGTGGAAAATTACCTTAAACTTATTCTTTTTTAGGACTTGAGGAATGAAATCTTTGTGTCCTGCAGATACTCCTCCAGTTGATACTATAATTACATTTTTTATACTTTGAATTTTTCTAAATTTACTATGAAGCTGCTTAACATTATCTTTTAAAATACCAAGATATATAAATTTAAAATTCAGCTTCTCACTAAATGATTTTATATATTCTGGTATAGAATTAATGACTTTATTATTAATTTTTACGTTATCTATAATTTCATTACCTGTACAAAATAAAATTATAGTTGGTTTTTGATAAACTTTAATATTTTTAATCCCAAGGGATTTTAAAGCTAAAAGATTTGGAGCAGTAATAGTAGTATTTTTTTTTAAAATAATCTGTCCTTTTTTGTAATCACTGCCAATTTTTCGAACATTTGTATCTTTGCTAATTTTTTTTTTTAATTTCACTACTCCCTTTTCAATTTGAAGATTTTCATATGGCATCATACAGTCATATGGATGAAATATCTTTGCACCTGTACTAATTCTATAACAACAATTTTTCCTGTATTTAATTTTATTTTTTTGACCCGCTGAAGTTGCGCCTAATATTTTAAAACTTTTATTAGATACTGTATCAGATGATTTAAAAGCAAATCCATCGAGTAAACTATTATTAAAAAAAGGGTTATTTTTTTTTGAATTAATATTTCTTACACAAACATGTTGTAATGACTTTTCGACTTTTACAATACTTGTTTTCTTACGAGCAAAATGTAATACTCTTTTTAAGGCAGCTGAGTAGGTTAACATTTTACTTTAAATGAGATAGAAATTCTGGAAGACCGTTGGGGTTTAACCATAATCCACT
>CENP01097306.1_pt1 | contig 17169 bp, 13 predicted proteins | sample 361281 | NCBI WGS metagenome assembly CENP01 (sample SAMEA2591122, study PRJEB7988) | marine metagenome | biome: marine biome (ENVO:00000447); feature: deep chlorophyll maximum layer (ENVO:xxxxxxxx); material: saline water (ENVO:00002010), including plankton (ENVO:xxxxxxxx) | depth 70 m | reverse complement strand
GTTCCAAGCCTGTGACCAGAAACATTTAATACATCGTCAACTCGTCCTGTAATCCAGAAATAACCATCTTCATCTCTTTTAGCTCCATCTCCGGTAAAGTAGATGTCCTTGTACATACTGAAATAGGTACTGATCATTCGTTCATGATCCCCATAAACACTTCTAATTTGGCTTGGCCATGACTGCTCTATAACAAGATTGCCCGAATTGACATTTTTTAATACATTGCCAGATTCATCATAAAGTGCTGGCTTTACTCCAAAAAAGGGTAGTGTAGCTGAACCTGGTTTTGTTGGAGTAACACCAGCAATAGGAGTTATCAATACAGATCCTGTCTCAGTTTGCCACCAAGTATCTATAACCTCACAATTAGATTTTCCAACAACTCTAAAATACCAATCCCAAGCCTCTGGATTGATGGGTTCACCAACAGTTCCAAGAATTCTTAAACTATCTCTTTTGGTTTTAAGCACAGCATCATCACCTTGGGCCATTAAAGCTCTAATAGCAGTTGGAGCAGTATAAAAAATACTAATATTATGTTTATCACATATCTCCCAACATCTAGATGCTGAAGGGTAGGTTGGAATACCCTCAAACATTAAAGTTGTGGCACCATTCGAAAGGGGCCCATATAAAATATAGGTATGTCCTGTAATCCAACCAACATCAGCTGTACACCAATATTTATCTTCAGCTTTTATTCCAAAGAGGTATTTAAAACTTAGGTGAGCTCCCAATAAATACCCAGCTGTTGAATGAAGAACTCCCTTTGGTTTTCCTGTAGATCCTGAGGTATAGAGTATAAAAAGAGGATCTTCCGAATTCATTGGTTCTGGCTGACATATAGCAGTAACATCTTTAACTAGATCTTCATACCAAGCATCTCTATTTAAATTCCATGGAATATTATTGCCAGTTCTTTTAATAACCAATGTCTTACTAACATTTGGACATCCTATTAATGCCTCATCTACATTAGCCTTCAAAGGAACAGATTTGCCACCTCTAACGCCTTCATCGGCAGTTATTACAATTCTACAATCAGCATCAAGAATTCTATCTTTTAGCGATTCTGGAGAGAAGCCACCAAAGACAACTGAGTGAATTGCCCCAATTCTTGTGCAGGCCAACATTGCATAAGCAACTTCAACTATCATTGGCATATAAATACATACTCTTGAACCTTTTTTTACTCCGAGCTCTTTTAATACATTAGCAAATCTACAAACTTCATCATGAAGTTCCTGATACGAGAGCTGTATAGAATCATTTGGGTTATCGCCTTCCCATATTATTGCGGTTTTACTAGCATTATTTTTGAGGTGTCTATCTATACAATTAACACTGATATTAGTTTTTCCACCCTCAAACCATTTTGTTTCAGAGAACTTGCCGTTGTGAACAGTATCAAAATTTTCTATCCATTGAATATTTTCTCTAGCAAGATTTCCAAAAAATTTTGATGGATTCTCTATAGACTGTTGATATAAGTCTTTATACTCATCAAGGTTCTTAATGAAGGGATTGGTTCCTTTTTTAGGGTAAAAAATATTTTTTGCCATCAGTATTTATATTATCGAAGGCTGTGGGTTGATAAAATTTTTGCCTTTAGGGTTTGACATTATTGTTGTGATAAGCGATTCATAATCACTTTCATTAGATTCTAAATTTATGTCAGCCGCATTAATTATAAGCAGTGGTGCATCGTTATAATCAAGAAAAAATCGTGAATAAGCATCATTAAGTTTTTCCAGATATTCTAATGTTAAATATTGCTCATTAATGTTTCCTCTTTTTGTAATCCTTTCTTTTAAAACATCTATTGGCGCTTGTAAGTAAATAACAAGATCAGGAGTTGGAGCATCAAGTGTAATATGATCGTAGACCTTGTCGTAAAGGTCCATTTCTTCATTTGAGAGAGTAACTTCAGCAAATAATCTATCCTTTTCAATTAAAAAATCAGCAACTCTAACTGTTTCAAAAAGACTTCTTTGTTTTAAATCTTGGATCTGCTGCATTCTCTGGAATAAAAAGAACAATTGAGTAGCCAAGGCAGATTGACTGGGATTTCTATAAAAATTTTTCAGAAAAGGATTTTCTGCAGGTTGTTCTAAAAATGCATCATAGTTGAATGTAGTTGCTATTTTATTTGCAAGAGTTGTTTTGCCAACTCCAATTGGGCCTTCGATTGCAATATATTTCGGAAGTGGGACTTCTTTAATAGCTGGCTTCATTATTTACATATTTATTTTTTACTCTAGATTATCTCAACTCGTTATAGAAGCCAAATATTTTAGAAGAATCTGCATCATTTTTTTCATTCATTTTCGTAATTAATGATCCTCTTAGAGAGTCATCATTTTTTTGAAAATCAGTCCACCATTTTCCTAATCCATTTTTATCAGATGATGCTTTTTCTCTTACAAGGAGAAAATCATATGCCGCTCTGAAACGTGGGTGTCGAATTGTCTTATAAGGCTGGCTTTTTATCCTGCTATGAAGCTTAAGCTGAAGAACCCAAATATCTTTTATATAACTGTTAAATTTTCTTGGAACAGCAGTAAGTTTTTGCTGCTCTCTTAGGACCCCATCCATAGATCTAAAGAACTTTCTAATATTAATTTCATTATTTTTTGTACATCTAGAAATCAATGTCGGCCACAATAAAGCAGCCAATAAAAATCCAGGAGTAACTGATTGATCATTTTTTATCCTGTCGTCTGTATTACTTAGAGCTTGGAGCATAACATTGTGTGAAAACTCATTTTTATTTGGATCAGATAAAACTAAGTACTTAATTAAATTAAATGAGCATAACTTGTTAAAATTTTTTTCTCCCATACCCCCTAGGAATATCTTACAAAATTCATCAAATAATCTAGCATTAGATATGCTTGATAATAAATAACCTTTATCATAAATGGCATTTTTTACTTGGTTGTCTATTTTAAAACCAAGCTTATTGCTAAATCTTATAGCTCTTAAACTTCTTACCGGATCTTCTTCAAACCTTAATTGAGGGTCCCCAATTGAGACAATAATCTTTTTATGGATATGACCCAATCCATTATTCCTATCCTCTATCTTTTTTGTAATAGGGCAGTAATAGAGAGCATTTATCGTAAAGTCTCTTCTGTAGCAGTCTTGCTCTAAAGTACCCCAAACATTATCTCTAAGAATTTTACCGCTTTTGTCTTTAATTAAGTTTGATTCATCTTCTGTTTCATTTTTACCAGACCTGAATGTTGCAACTTCAAGAAGTTCAGACCTATTAAACACATGCACAAGCTTGAAACGCCTACCAATAATTCTTGATGCCTTGAAGATTTTTCTAACCTCTTCAGGAGTAGCATCTGTAGCTATATCAAAGTCTTTTGGTTCTATTCCAGATAAAGCATCTCTAACGCATCCCCCAACTAGATATGCTTGAAAATTATTTTTTTGTAATTCTGATATTACAGATATAGCAAATTTGCTTATTTTTGTATTATCGATCAAATTTTTTCACATGGGTTAAAGAACATTAACCGTTTAATTGCTTTTCTTTTATTTCATCAAGAGTTTTACAATCTATGCAATGCGTAGCTGTAGGTCTAGCTTCAAGTCTCTTTATTCCTATTTCATCTCCACAAGCATCGCACCAGCCATAATCGTCTTGTTTAATTTTTTCTAGTGACACTGCTATCTTGCTAATTAGCTTTCTTTCTCTATCTCTAGTTCTTAATTCAAAGGCAAACTCCTCTTCTTGAGAAGCTCTATCAACAGGATCTGCGTATGTTTCGCCCTTAGTCTTAAGATGATCAAAAGTTTTCTGCATCTCATCTATAAGGTGCTCTTTCCACAAGAGCAATACAGCCACAAAGTGTCTTTTCATTGCTGCGCTCATATATTTTTCATTTTTCTTTGATTTATATGAAGCAATTTTAGATTTGTTATTGGCAATTTTTTGAGGCGCTTTTTTTGCTACAGCTTTTTTTGCAACAACTTTTTTTACAGCCTTTTTTGCAACAACTTTTTTTACAGCTTTTTTTGCTACAGTTTTTTTAGAATTAATTTTTTTTACTGTTTTTTTTGATGTAGCTGTTTTAGTTTTTGCCATTAATTTTGATTTAATAAGAATTTTAGGGTGGAAAAAATATCAGAAACCGACTAAATAAGCTAGCTTTTTCTTAATTTATTTGCAACTTCTTCATAACCATCAGTATTTAGTCTAGGACCAAAAGTCTCAACAATCTTGGATGAAGCAAAATTACTAAATTCAGCACAGGCTTGGATATCATAGTTTTGAAGATACGCATGCATAAAAGATCCAGCAAACATATCGCCTGCACCATTAGTATCTACCGGTATTATTTTCTCAGCATCAGCATATATTTCAACGCTATCTTTTATAACGACACTTCCTTCTGCTCCTTTTGTAATTGCAGTCATATATGCTTTAGATTTGTAGAACTCGATAGCACCTTCAATATCATCAGCACCAGAGAAGGCAATAGCCTCATCATCATTACAAAACATCATATCAATGCCGTAAGACTCAATTTGCTCAAATTTATCTTTAAAGCCATGCACAATACCAGCATCAGATAAAGATAAGGCTTTTATTGTATCTTTACCTTTAAGATGCTCTAAGACAGATATAACAGCATTAAAATTATCATTGCTGGTTACCATGTAGCCTTCGATATAAAATATTTTAGAGTTTTCAACAACTTCATAGTCAATATCAGACGAACCCAAAAACGCACTTACACCCAACATGCTACTCATAGTTCTTTTGGCGTCTGGCGTAACTAGTATTAAACATTTACCAGTAGGCATATCAGAATTTTCTGAACTGACACCTATATGTTCTACTCCAGCAGATCGAAGGCTTTCAAGATACTTTCTACCATCCTCATCGTCTGCAACACGACAAACATGATGACACTTTGATCCATAGTTAGCGGCTGCAACCAATGAATTTGTAGCAGAGCCCCCACAATCTGAGACGGATTCCGCACCCATACTTATTAACTTTTCTATAATCGGAGCTTGATCTTCTGCAGATGAGAGAGTCATTGAATCTGCTTCAAGCCCAACGCTTGATAAAAATTCATGACTAACTTTATATTGTGTATCTACAAGTGCATTTCCAAGCGCGCTAATGTCATATTTCATTTTTTAATTTCTCCGGTTTTCACTATTTTGTTTATAACCTCAAGGGTTTTATCAATTTCCGTATCTCCATGTTTGGCAGAAATAAATCCAGCTTCATATTTTGAAGGTGCGAAGTATATTCCATTTTCTATACAACTATTAATAAAAGATGAGAACATTTCATCATTCGTTTTGGATACATCACTAATATTTTTTGGCAGCTCTTCAGAAAAAAAGAAGCCAAACATGCCTCCAATTTGATTTGTAGAAAAAGGAATTCCTGAAGAAATCATAATTTCTTTTATCCCGTTAAGTATAAGCTTTGCTTTTTCTTCCAATCCTTTATATGGGTTTTGAGCAATTAATAGATTTAGCAAAGTCGCTCCAGCAGCCATTGCTAGTGGATTTCCAGAAAGTGTGCCTGCCTGATATACGGGGCCCTCTGGTGCAAGGTAATCCATAATTTCTTTTTTACCACCAAATGCTCCAACCGGGAGACCTCCACCAATTACTTTTCCTAAAGCAGTTAAATCAGGTTTTATGTTATAGATTTCTTGAGCCCCACCAAGGGATACTCTGAAGCCACTCATCACCTCATCAAATATTAATAGAGAGTTATTAGTTTCAGTATATGATCTTATTGTTTGTAAAAATTTTAATGTTCCAGGTACGAAGCCCATATTACCAGCAATGGGCTCGACGATTACTGAAGCAAGATCATCTTTTACCGAATTAAATATTTCAATAAAAGCTTCAATATTATTATATGGACAAGTGATTGTATGTTTGGCTAAATCTTCCGGTATTCCTGGTGAATCTGGTAACCCAAAGGTTGAAACTCCCGAACCTGCTTTTATCAAAAGAGAATCTACATGACCATGATAGCAACCATCAAATTTAATTATCTTGTTTCTATTCGTATATCCTCTGGCCAATCTAATAGCACTCATTGTAGCCTCAGTGCCAGAGTTAACCATTCTTATCTTTTCTATACTTGGCACATTTTTAATAATGATTGAAGCCACATCAGATTCAAGACTTGTTGGTGCTCCATAACTTGTTCCCAGCTCAGCTTGATTTTTTATAGCATTAACTATTTCAGGATGAGAATGCCCCATAATCATAGGACCCCATGAACCTATGTAATCTATATACTTATTTCCATCAGCATCAAAAAGGTATGCACCTTGTGCTTTTTCAAAAAAAATAGGGTTACCATTAATATTTTTGAAAGCACGAACCGGTGAATTGACCCCGCCTGGCATAAGTGACTTTGCTTGATCAAAAAGGGCTATAGATTTATCTATCTTATTCAAAATAAATTAAAGTTTTAAAGGGTTTATACGATACCAACAATTATAACTCTTTTATGTAAATAACTCTTTAGCAAAAGAATCAACTTTTTTCCAATCAGTAAATTCATAGGTATTTTTTATATTTGTTGGACCTTTTGTGATCCACATAATAAACCTGATCATTTGTTTATCAACAAAATTATATTTTGGATAATCAATTTTTCCTGCAAAGACAGCTAGTTTTCGCGGAACCCAAGCGGTTTTCAATAAAAATTTCTGCATATATGGATTAGTTTCTGGAGTATTTTTTTCAGGTTTTCTAGCCACAACATTTACAGAAAAAAAAGCATTATCTTTTTTTGTAAGCTCATCAAGATTTTTATCTATAAATTTAAAGAGTTCTTTTTTATGTTTTCCATATCTTATACTTGCACCGATAATTACTTGATCATATTTTTCTATATCATTGTTTGTAACTTCGCTCAGAGATATGATTTTTAATGGAGTATCATTACATAAAAACTCACCAATTCTTGAGCAAATATTTCTTGTTTGGCCATCTGTTGATGAGTAAATAATAAGAGTTGATTTCATTAAATAAGATGAGTTGGTTTACATTATTATACTTTATCTTATCAATTTAAATCTCTGACAGATAACTTAGCTATAATTTTAGATATAATAGATATATGAATCAAAACAATAACTCAATAATACTCACAAGCTCAGCCTCGAAGAGAATTATGAACGTATTAAGTAAAGATGATTCATCGCAGTTTAGAGTATATGTTACTGGAGGAGGCTGTTCAGGTTTTCAGTACGGTTTTAAATTTGATGATAATCAAGCGTTTGATGATGACGTAATAGACTTTGGCAGTTTTAAAGTATTAATCGATTCTTTGTCTTATCCATATTTATATGGATCAACCTTGGATTTTGTTGAGGACCTCTCCGGTGCAAAGTTTGTTATAAATAACCCCAATGCCAAAACAACTTGTGGATGTGGAGAATCTTTTACGGTTTAGCTTGAATTATTGAGCCTAGCAAACCCTTATTGAATTTATTTTTTCTTAACTGAACTTTCATAACTTGATTGTTTATTCTTTTATATCCCATCCAAGCAAAAGCCATAGATTCAATTGCCTGAATGTCATATCCATACACATTAGACAATGTAACTTCATTTTTAAGTATTGTGACCAATCTCTTAATTAAAAATTTATTTTTTCCACCGCCGCCACAAACTATAAGTTCTTCATATGTGTGATTATTAGCTTTTATTGATTTATCTACAGACATAGCAGTGAATTCAACAAGGGTTGCTAATATATTTTCAGGAGATTCTTTAAGAAATTTCTTCGAAAGTATATTTAAATTAAATAAGTCTTTTCCAGTACTTTTAGGAAATTTTTGTTTAAAAAATTTGTGTAATAAAAGTCTTCTAAGCTCTCTTGAATTAACTTTACCCTTTGATGCAATCTTTCCATCTTTATCAAATGGCCTATCTAAATATTTTTGACAATATTCATCCATAAGAGCGTTGCCAGGACCCACATCTGAACCCCAAAAATGATTTTTATTTTTTATATAAGAATAATTTGCAATACCGCCTATATTTAGAATAATTTTAGATTTTCTATATGAATGAAATAGCTCATTATGAAACTCAGGGACCAGAGGGGCACCTTCGCCTCCAAGAGCAATATGCATATTTCTAAAATCACTTATGGTTGTTAGCCCGGTCTCATTGGAGACAACATTTGGATCACCAATCTGCATAGAAAATGGGTAAGCACTTGCAACATCATGTCTAATAGTTTGACCTGATATCGCTACACATTTAATTTTGTTTTTCTTTAATTTTGCTTGTTCAATCGATTCATTTATAGCTTGGGCAAATAAATATCCAATTTTTTTATTAAGTTGGCCAAATTCAACAAGGGTAACTGAATCCCATTCGATAATATTTTTTATTCTGTTTCTTAATGAGTTTGGAATGCGTTTTGAATGAAAGAATTCCAAAGTGACATCTTTTTCAATCTTTAAGATTGATACATCAATTGCATCATGACTAGTGCCTGACATTGCTCCGATATATATATTCTTATTACTACTCATTTGGGTATAAAGATTCTAGTTTTTCTAACATTATTTTATTGTTTCTAATAAGTGTATCAAAATCAGACTTTAGATTTTTGCTTATTGGCTCTGCTGAAGGCAATTTAAGTTTTACTGGATCAATATGTTTATTTCCTATTTTAAATTCATAATGAAGATGGGGTCCTGTAGCAAGACCGGTACTTCCAACGTAGCCAATAGTTTCACCCTGAGAAACTTTTTTACCTTTTTTTATACTAGAATGAAATTTGTCTAGATGGCAATACCTTGTTGAATAGTCATTTGTATGTTGAATAACAATTTCATTACCACATCCATTTCTTCTGCCTGCATATTTTATGGTTCCGTTTCCAGTTGTTCTCACTGGCGAACCTCTTTGGGCTGCATAATCAGTACCGTTATGAGCCCTTATTGTATGCAGAACTGGATGCATTCTATTGGGATTAAAATGGGAGCTTATATATGCAAAATCAAGAGGAGCCCTTAAAAAAGCCTTTTGTAAGTTATTTCCTGCATCATCAAAGAACTCTTTTTTATTGATATCTATAAAAAATCTATTAGCTTTATAGACCTTTCCATTATTGATAAATTTGGCAACAACTATATCCCCATTTTTAATCTTTTCTCCGTCTGAGAATGGTGTTTCATATATCAAGAAAAATGAATCACCCTCTCTTATGTCAAATACAAAATCTACATCCCATCCAAAAATATATGCAAAATCCATTATGATGCTATCGGGAATATCTGCATCCAAAGCAGCTTCATAAAAAGAGGTTTTAATAGTACCGCTTTTAAAAGATTGAATTAATTCAATTTCTTTGCTTATCTCTTTTATGGACATGCCACCGTCTAAGTCAATTAATAATGAGTTGATACGATCTTTACTAATCTCAATAGAAGTTATTTCTTCACCAAGATATGTAAACCTCATTTTATTGCCGGGTCTTATTTTAGAAAGAAGTTTTTTTTCATCTAATCTAAAAATTCTATACGCAGTATTTAAAGGGACCTTAAAATCTTCAAAAATGATTGATAAATTTTCTCCATCCTTAACCTCATGAATTTGATAACTTAAAACATCAGAAGCTGTGTCTTCGAAGTTTTCACTTGTTTCTATTATTTCTATAGGAAGAGATTCATCAGTTGCAAAATCAACATACAATAACAGAATAAGAAAAATTGATATTAAAAAAGTTAATAAAACAGACTTTGTAGGAACTTTTTTAAAACCAACCATTAGTCTTCTTGAATATTGAGCAATTCTGCATTGCCACCAAATGCCACTGAATTCACAGATATAACCTTTTCATTTAAAAACTGCATTAAATAATTTGGTCCTCCGGCTTTATAGCCACTCCCAGATAAACCACGACCACCAAAAGGTTGAGAACCAACTACCGCTCCAACAATATCTCTGTTTATATAGACATTGCCAATATTACAATTTTGACTAAATAAATCTGCTCTAGATTCAATTCTTGTATGAATGCCCATGGTAAGACCAAAACCTGTGTTATTGATATCTTGTATTAGGCTATCAATTTCTGATGATTTAAATTTAAGCACATGCACTATTGGTCCGAACTGCTCTTCATCTAAATCACTTAATGCATTTATCTCAATTAATGTTGGCGAAAGATATTGTTCGATTGGTTTTGAATTAGATTGATAGACATTAAAGCCAACTTTAGCTTTATTTTTTATATAAGTATCAAGTTTATTTTTTGCGGTCATATTAATTATAGGACCAATATCAGTATCCAATTCTTCAGGGTTGCCAATTTTTAATTCCCGCATATTGCCTTTGATCATCTCTAATAAATCATCATAAACATCATCTTGAATACACAAGACTCTTAAGGCTGAACATCTTTGGCCCGCGCTATCAAATGCTGATCGCACAATATCGTCAGTTGCTTGCTCAAGAAGAGCGCTCGAATCAACAATCATTGCATTAATACCGCCTGTTTCGGCAATAAGAGGCAAGATTTCTTTTTGATTTTCATTTAAATTATTTTGAATTTTTTTTGCTGTTGCTAGAGATCCTGTGAAAGCAACGCCATTAATATTATTTAATTTTGATAACGCATCTCCATAAACACCATCTCCTAAAACTAATGCCAAAGCATCAACTGGTACACCATTTTTATGGAAAGTAGAGGTAACTATATAGCCTAATATTGAAGTATGCTCAGATGGCTTGACTGTAACTTTATTGCCGGTGACCAAGGCAGCACTAATTTGACCAATAAGAATTGCAACAGGAAAGTTCCAGGGACTAATGCAAATAAAGTGACCTTTTGCTCCGTATGAAAGGATATTTTCTTCTCCAGTAGGCCCTTCAAGTTTCCCATCTGTTTCTTCAATACCAATCATTTGATTTGAGTAATATCTTAGAAAATCTATGGCCTCTCTAATTTCGTCTATAGCATTCTGGATAGTTTTACCAGCTTCATTCATCAAGTAATAAATTAACTGGTAAGGGTTTGATTCCAGGTCGTCAGATATGGCTATTAATATTTTGGCTCTCTCCTTAACATCAAGCTTAGCCCAATTGAAATTATTGTTAGTCTCAAGTGATTTTGTAAGGTGGTTAGGGTCATCAAATGTTATTGTTCCAATTTTGTTACCATTCGCGAGTGATAAAACATCTTGCTTCTTACCTCCCTCTGCATTTCTGTTGTTATAAATAGAAACAGCATCAATAGATTTATTTTTGTATTTACTTATTTGTGTTCTTATAGTTTCTAGATTATCCATCTCAGATATATCTATCCCCTTAGAGTTATTTCTATTGCTGAATATATTACATGGAAGGGGGATATCTTTCCTTTCATTTTCAATTTTTTTATGAGGTCCAGATGCCAGCCATGCAGCATCAGTCTCCGGATCAAGAAGTCTATTGATAAAAGAGCTATTAGCTCCATTTTCAAGTAGTCTTCTTACAAGATAAGGCAGCAAATCCTTGTACCTGCCAATTGGAGCATATATAGACGTAGGTTGCTTGTTGTCTAAAACTTTTTCTGCACATTTGTAGAGAAGCTCACCCATACCAAACAGTCTTTGAAACTCATAATTTTTATTTCTACCTAAGTAACTTATCGCTGATAATGTATGAGCATTGTGAGTAGCAAACTTTGGGTAAATTGAATCAATCTCAAAAATTTTTTTAGCACAGGCTAAATAAGACAAATCCGTGATAGATTTTTTTGTAAAAACTGGATAGTCCTGATATCCAGATACTTGAGCATGTTTGATTTCATAATCCCAATACGCCCCTTTAACAAGCCTTAAGTGCATTGGACCTCTATTATTAATTAAACCCTTTACCCATTCAACTGCATTCAATGATCTCTTGCCATACGCCTGTAATGCAATTCCAAAACCCGGCCAGTCTCTAATTTTATTTGACTCTGCCATAATTTTAATTATTTCAAGGCTTATACCTAGCCTATCTTGCTCTTCTGCATCTATAGTTATTTCAACATCCTTAGATATACCAAGCTCAGTAAGAGCAATAAGCTTGGGCACAAGATTTAATTTAATATCTTCATATTTTCTCATCTCATAGCTTGGACATAAGGCAGAAATTTTTATAGAAACACCATTATTTTTATTTTTTATAAGATTAATTTTCCCCACTTCTATGATGGCATTCTCATATGACTCATAGTAAATATTTGCCTGCTCTTGATTTCTTGCAGCCTCTCCTAACATATCAAAGGAATAGATTGACTCTTCAATGCCTGGTATTTTGTTCACATCTTTAAAGTCTCTCCCCATAACAAACTCTTGACTAAGAATATGCATAGCTGCAATGACAGCATTTCTAATTGGAAATTCTCCAGATTTAGAAACGATAGACCTCAAAAATTTATTAGGGTTCTGTGACCATTCAAGAGGAGTTTTCACAACCTTACCTGCAAGTAAAAGCCCCCATGTTGAGGCATTAACAAACAAACTATCAGCCTTATTAAGATGTTCAATCCATCTTCCTTCTGATAATTTTTCTGAGATTATTAAATCTCTCGTTTTACTGTCTGGGATTCTTAAAATTGATTCAGCAAGGCACATCAGCGCCACACCCTCCTGATTATCTAGGCCATACTCACTTAAAAATGCATCTAGCTTGGTTCTTTCCTTTTTATTTTGTCTGCAGGCATTAATTATCTTTTCAGCATTTTTAGAAATTTCGGAATTATTTAAGAAATCAGTATCTTGTATTAGCTCAGGAAGTAATTTTGATTCAGAAATAAATTTACTATCAGACAAAGACATAGTGATTATTTTAATCTTATAGCATTAAGTAGCAACTTACTCATTCTATTAATTGTTGAAAAATACTATCATAGGCATATGCAAGAAGATCTAGCTATTATAAAAAGAGGAACAGATGAGATACTGACCGAATCTGATTTAAAAAAGAAATTAGAATCAGGAAAGCAGCTCATCGTGAAAGCAGGATTTGATCCGACTGCTCCAGATCTTCATTTTGGCCACACAGTCTTACTTAATAAACTAAGACACTTTCAAGATTTAGGGCACAAAGTCATTTTTCTCATTGGCGATTTTACTGGCCAGATAGGCGATCCTTCTGGAAAAAATAAAACTAGGCCAACTCTTGATGAAAAAGAACTAAAAGAAAATGCTAAAACTTATGAAAAGCAAGTTTTTAAGATTCTAAAAAAAGAGTTAACAGAGGTTAGATTTAATTCAGAGTGGTGTAATAAGTTGGGGGCTGCTGGCCTAATAGGCCTTGCTTCTAAATACAACGTAGCAAGAATGCTTGAAAGAGATGACTTTAATAAGCGTTATAACGCCAATCAAAGCATAGCTGTTCATGAATTCTTATATCCTTTAGTTCAGGGATATGATTCTGTTGCTTTAAACGCTGATGTTGAATGTGGTGGAACTGATCAGAAATTTAATCTCTTGGTTGGAAGAGAATTACAAAGATCCTATGATCAAGAACCTCAAGTGGTTTTAACTGTTCCAATACTTGAAGGTCTCGACGGTACAAATAAAATGTCAAAATCTTTGAATAATTTTATTGGCATTAATGAAAAAGCTGATGAAATGTTTGGAAAAATAATGTCTATCTCAGATGAATTGATGTGGCGTTGGTTTGAATTGTTAAGTTTTACTTCCGAAAAAGAAATTATCAATCTAAAAAAAGAGGTTGAGGGCGGCAAAAATCCTAGAGATGTTAAATTTATTCTTGCTGAAGAGTTAGTAGATAGATTCCAAAAAGCAGGCGAAGGAGCTAAATGTAAAGAAGCTTTCTTACAAAGGTTTCAAAAAGGTACATTACCTGATGATATTAAAGAAGTAAGTTTAGAAATAGAAAACAAATCCATTCCACTAACAAATATGCTAAAGAATACAGAAATGACTGCAAGCACCTCTGAGGCAATGAGACTTATAAAACAGGGTGGTGTTAAGATAAATTCTGAAAAAGTTTCTGATGTTAAATTAGAAATTGAAAAAGGCTCAGAGGCAATTTATCAAGTCGGCAAACGAAAATTTATAAAAATTAAAATTAAATAATGAAAAGATTTTTCACATTAGTAATATCTCTTATTGTTTTAACTGGTTGTGTTCAAGACAGCCCAAATGTTAAACAAATAGCTAACATGAAATTCTTTATAGAGAATCAAGCACAAGAAGGAATTAATGTTATTGAAAAGGGACTCCATTATGCCGTCCTAAATTCTGGAGACATAAATTCAAAATCTCCTGAGCTTTCAGATATTATCACAGCCCATTTTCATGGAACTCTTACAGACGGTACTGTTTTTTGGAGCTCTGTTGAATCAAATGAGCCCCTAACTATTCAATTATCAGGGCTTATTGTGGGTTGTCAAAAAGTTATTTCTCTTATGAAGATAAATGATAAATGGCGAGTATATATTGATCCAAGTATGGCATACGGAGATGAGGGTAGGCCGGGTATACCTTCAAATTCAATACTGGTTTTTGATATTGAATTATTAGATATTCAATAATTACTCATTTATTACAGATAGAGCATACCCATAAATTTCAGCAATCTGATTAATCTGTTTATCTTTTGGTGTCCCTGCGCCGTGACCAGCTCTTCCTTCTGTCCTAAGAAGAATGGGATTTTTACATCCTTGATATTCTTGAAGCTTGGCAGCGAATTTAAAAGAATGAGAGGGGACAACACGATCATCTCTTTCTGCAGTTGTAATTAGAGTAGTGGGGTAGCACTCACCTTTTTTAATATTATGCAATGGCGAGAATGCAAGTAAATTTTCAAAACCATCTTTATCATCAGGCGAGCCATAGTCACTCTCCCAAGCCCAGCCAATTGTAAATTTATGAAACCTTAGCATATCCAATACACCAACTTGAGGAATAGCAACTTTAAAGAGGTTTGGATTTTGTAGCATTGTAGCTGCAACTAATAAGCCGCCATTAGAGCCGCCTTGTATTGCAGTCGTACCGGGTGATCCGATATTTTCAGAATGAAGAAATTTTGCAGCATATGCAAAATCATCAAAGACATTTTGCTTGTTATTTAACATACCGTCTTCGTGCCAAGCATCACCATACTCTCCGCCACCCCTAAGATTCGCAATAGCAACAACACCGTCTTGATTCATCCAAGATAAAAATCTCTTACTAAATCCAGGAAGAATAGAAATATTAAAACCTCCATAGCCATAAATAAGCACGGGAGTATTCTCATTAATGTTTAAAGATTTTTTGTAACTTATGTGAATTGGAATTTTGGTTCCATCTTTTGAGCTATAAAATTTAAAATCTGAAACATAATCTTCTGAACTATATCCCTCCAAACTTTCTTCCCAAAAAATTTTTGTTTTTAGGGTTGTTAAGTCAATTTCATAAATCCTTCTTGGAGTAACAAAGCTTGTAAAAGAAAAGTAGGAAGAGTTATCTTCGAGTCGACCACCAAAGCCAGATATGGTTCCTTGATAAGGCATCGATAACTTATTTAAATAAGAGCCGTCTAAAGAAAAAAATCTAACCTCCGAGAATGTATCGATCAAATAAGTAACAGCAATATTATTATTAATAAAATTAACCCCTCTTATTGAGTTTATATCCTCAGAGATTACATCGCTCCATACAAATGAACCGTTTTTTATTTGTAATGAAACAACTTTTCCGTTTTTTGCTCCTTCTGTTGAATAAAACCAATAAATATCATCTTTATTATCTAAATATTGGTAGGCGCCAATTAATTCATCAATAAGAGGAATAAATTCCTCACCTTTTTTTAATTGGACATAAAGTCTATTTCTTTCATCTGTACCGTTTGAGATTGATAGAAACTTAGTATCTGATTCTTTGACAACACTTATACCCCATCCCCATCTTGGCTTATCAGGGTTTTCATAAATAATCTTGTCTTCAGATTGGGAGGTTCCGAGTTTATGAAACATTAACTTGGGGGAAGTATTTATATCTTTTAATAACTCATCTATGGGCTCATTATATTTTTGGTAATAAAATCCTGAGTCATCGTTTTCCCATGTAGCTCCAGAAAATTTAGCCCATTCAATTGTATCTGGAAGATGCTCACCTGTTTCGATATCAATAACTTTCCATATTCTCCAATCAGAGCCACCATCTGAAATAGAATATGCAAGTAGCGAGGCATCATTGCTTACACTGGTACCGCCAAGTGATACAGTGCCATCAGATGATAGGGTATTGGGGTCTAATAGTACTCTAGCTTTACAATCTTCACAGTCTTTTACCATCAGCTTGCTTTGCTGCCAGGTTCCATCATTAAAATAATAAAAAGTCTTTTCTTTAACCTTATATGGAATACTTATCGATTCTGTTTCCCATGTATCGCTAAGATCTTTTGAGATTGCTTTTTTAAATTTATTTTTCCCAATATATTTTTTAGTAAATTTATTTTGTCTCTCAACCCATTCTTTTGATTCTTCACTTGTAAAATCTTCGAGCCATCTATATCGATCCTCTATTTCATATCCATGAATAGTTTCAACGAAATCAATCTTTTTAGATGTTGGATAAGAAATTTCTGGGGCTTCATTAGTGCAGCCCACTAAGAGTAAAATGACCGCAGCACTACTTGGTAATAATTTGTTCATGATTTGGATAATACTTTACAATACACCAATTAATCAATTTAAGAATAGAATATGAATCAATTTAAGAGCGCCTGGAATTTTTATTTAAATCATTGGCAATATTTTGCTTTATTAGCCGCACCAGTTTTGGCTATTGAGGTTGTTACAGCACAACTTATAGCACCATTAGGAAGTGACGCTTTGCTTGAAAATCCTGAAGATCTTGCTGAGTTTGCTGCCTCTAACGGAATATATATGGTCATATTAGGTTTATTGGGAATTATTGCTAGCGTGTCTTTTGTTGGAGGCCTCATTGCTGCTTTTGATTCAAAGATTTCTGGCTATTCTTTAGATCCAATGACTGCTTTATTTATTGGTTTTAAAAAGGGTTTCCCAATATTAGGAGCATATATACTTTGTGCGATTGCTGTATTTTTTGGCTTACTTTTGTTAATTCTTCCTGGAATTTATGTAGGCGCAAGGTTAGCACTTTTCCCTTCATTTATGATGATGGAAAATAA
>CENP01037608.1_pt1 | contig 17188 bp, 11 predicted proteins | sample 361281 | NCBI WGS metagenome assembly CENP01 (sample SAMEA2591122, study PRJEB7988) | marine metagenome | biome: marine biome (ENVO:00000447); feature: deep chlorophyll maximum layer (ENVO:xxxxxxxx); material: saline water (ENVO:00002010), including plankton (ENVO:xxxxxxxx) | depth 70 m | reverse complement strand
AAGATTTACTTTAAGTATATACTCAAAACGCAAACGATGTTTTTATCCTTCAATTTCAACATTTTTTAAGAATGAATTCATGTCAAAAACAACCAATATATCTATACACAGTTACGTTAGGCACTGTTATCCAGATCACTTTTTTGCCTTTCCGAATAAATGTAAAGCGGACGAGCGCCCTCTTCAGCAACCTCTCTATTTATTACAACCTCTTCGACATTTTCTAACTCTGGTAAATCGTACATAGTATCCAACAATATATCTTCCATAATAGAACGTAGACCTCGAGCACCTGTTTTTCTTGCAACTGCCTTTTCTGCAACTGATTCTAGCGCTGCTTCAAGAAACTTTAAATTTACATCTTCCATATCAAATAATCTTTGATATTGTTTAACCAACGCATTCTTTGGTTCAGTTAAAATTGTAATAAGCGCATCCTTGTCTAATTCTTCCAAAGTAGCCAAAACCGGAAGTCTTCCAACAAATTCTGGTATTAAACCAAATTTTAATAAATCCTCAGGCTCTAAACCCCGGAGTATTTCCCCAGTCTCCCTGTCGTCTGGACTACTAACATCGGCACCGAATCCAATTGAAGATCCTTGACCCCTGGAAGATATAATCTTGTCCAAACCAGCAAAAGCACCGCCGCAAATGAATAAAATATTAGTAGTATCAACTTGTAAAAACTCTTGTTGCGGATGCTTTCTTCCTCCTTGAGGCGGAACGCTGGCTATTGTACCTTCCATAATCTTAAGGAGTGCCTGTTGAACGCCCTCTCCGGATACATCACGTGTAATTGATGGATTATCTGATTTGCGTGATATTTTATCTACTTCATCAATGTAAACAATTCCTCGCTGAGCACGTTCAACATTGTAATCAGCAGCTTGTAAAAGTTTTAAAATAATATTTTCAACATCTTCACCAACATATCCAGCCTCAGTTAACGTTGTTGCATCAGCCATAGTGAATGGCACCTCAAGTATACGTGCAAGAGTTTGAGCTAATAAGGTTTTTCCACAGCCAGTGGGACCAACCAGTAAAATGTTAGATTTTGCCAACTCGACATCATTAGTTTTTGCTGCCGCTCCCAAGCGCTTGTAATGATTATGTACTGCTACAGCCAAAACTCTCTTTGCAAAATACTGACCAATAACATAGTCATCAAGAACACTACAAATCTCTTTTGGGGCAGGGACCCCATCACCGGACTTTACAATCTGCGTTTTACTCTCTTCTCGAATTATATCCATGCATAGTTCTACGCATTCATCACAGATAAAAACGGTTGGACCAGCAATTAGTTTTCTTACCTCATGCTGACTTTTACCACAAAAAGAACAGTACAGAGTATTCTTAGCGTCATTACCGGTGGACTTTGCCATTACTACTCCCAAACTGGAAACGAAATAAATTTTTAATCTATAATAAAGTATAATTTCTTATATTTCGCAATAGAGCAAGTCTTAGTATCTAAACATAATATTTTCACTTAAGTTATAACTTTTTTATGACTATTTCTTTAATAACCAACTTTAGCCTTTATCAGCATCTTTAGCTTCACTATCTTCATCAAGATCTGGCCTTTTATCAACAACCTGATCAATTAAGCCAAAATCCAGAGCTTCGCTAGGACTTAGGTATGTATCTCTCTCCAATGCTTTCTCAACAGACGATAGTTCTTGTCCAGTATGAGTCACATAGATTTCATTCAACCTTGCTCTTAACGATAATATTTCACGTGCTTGTATTTCAATATCCGTTGCTTGCCCTTGAGCGCCTCCAGATGGTTGATGAATCATAATTCGCGAATTGGGTAGAGCGAATCTTTGATCCTTTGAGCCGGCCGCGAGCAAAAGAGACCCCATCGATGCAGCTTGACCTATACAAACCGTCGATATTGACGGCCGAATATATTGCATCGTGTCATATATGGCTAGTCCAGAGGTAACAACGCCTCCAGGTGAATTGATATACATCGCTATGTCTTTTTTGGGGTTTTCAGACTCTAAAAATAAAAGCTGTGCACAAATCAAACTCGATACGTAGTCTTCAATTGGGCCTGTTATAAAAATAATTCTTTCCTTAAGTAAACGCGAGTAAATATCATAAGCTCTCTCCCCCCTATTGGTTGTTTCAACCACCATCGGAACTAATGAATTATTATACACTTCTACTGGATCAATCATATTTTCTACCATCAAAAATTTTCCTCAAAATTTCAATATTATGCCTTGTCAGTCTTCTTTTTACGCGTCGTATTTTTTTTCGAACTCGTCTTCTTTTTAGTCTTCTTAGTTGAATTAATATCATTTTGAGCTTTTTTCTCGGTTTTCGGTTCAGCCATTAATTCTTCAACCGTGACAATTTTTTCATCGACATCAGAGAGCTCAATGATAAAATCTACAACCTTTTCTTCTAACAAAGGAGATTGAATGCCTTGCATGGCCTCAGGATTATTTTTGTAATAATCAAACACTTCTTTTTCTTTACCTTTATATTGCTGAGCTTCTTGAACAATGGCACGATTTACTTCTTCTTGAGAAACAGAAATTTCATTTACTCGACCTATTTCCGCCAATAAAAGTCCTAGTTTGACCCTGCGCAATGCAATTTCACGATACTCTTCTTTTAGCTGATCATCAGTCTTATTCTTATCTTCCTCTTCGATTTTCTCGGGCTGATCTTTACGTTGTTGCTCAAACTGTTGCCAAATCGCTTCAAATTCAGCTTCAACCATTCCATCAGGCATCTCGAACTGATGTTCTTTGTCTAGTATGTCTAAAAGCTCTCTTTTAACTCTCATACGGCTATATTGCCCCAACTCTGCTTCTTGATTTTCTTTAAGCTTATTCCTTAAATCTTCTAAATTTTCCGCGCCCATTTTAACCGCCATTTCATCATTAACGGTACCTGGTATCGTCTCTTTATGATCTTTTAATTCCACGGCGAATACAGCATCTTTTCCAGCCAATTCCTTCGCATACTCATCCGGAAAAGTGACATTTACATCAATTTTATCACCAACATTTTTACCAATTATTTGTTCTTCGAAACCCGGTATAAATGACCCTGAACCGATTTCTAAACTATAATTCTCAGCACTCCCCCCGGCAAATTCCTCTCCATCTACGCTCCCTACAAAATCAATGATCGCAAGATCGCCTGAAGCTATGGCACGTGGTTTTTCAATTGGCTTAGAATCTTTTTGTCCATCGGCCATTTGACTAAGAATTTCATTTATTTGTTCATCATTAGCTGGCACTTTTAAACGCTCTAATTTAATTTTCTTAAAATCTGTAAGCTTGATTTCAGGGAATAGTTCCAATTCTATTGTGTATTCCAGATCAGTGTCTTCATCAAATTTATCAATCTCAATTTTAGGCTGAGCAACTGGCCTTAAATCCCTCTCGCTCAGGGCTTTCTGAGAACTCTCATTAACTGTTTTTTCCAATATTTCTCCCATGATCGCTTTTCCATGGGTCTTTTTGAGCAACGTAACAGGTACTTTTCCCGGGCGAAACCCCGGCATATTTGCAGTCTGAGCAATTTCAGACAATCGGTTATTGATTTTCGTTTTAATTTCCTCAGCAGGGACAATAACCTTATAAGACCGTTTCAACCCTTCATTATTGACTTCTGTTACCTGCATGATTATTTCCGCCTTAAATTATTTCAATTTTTATTTATCTAATATTGTTTTCAAACCGCAAAGCATATTCCAAATATTTATTGCACATCAAATCCGATAACAAAATGGTGCGGGTGAAGGGACTTGAACCCCCACGGCCAAAGCCACTGGTACCTAAAACCAGCGCGTCTACCAATTCCGCCACACCCGCACAATGCCTTGTTAACAACTTCCGTCTAACTTAAAGAAAACAATTAGCAAGATTTATATACAAAACAAACGCATATTTTTAACTTTTTACCACTTGACAATAGAAACATTCACAACCTGATTAACCACTTGTTGTGATAAGCGATAAAAAAGTATTAATTTAAAATGCGTGAAGGTGTATACATTTAGCAGAGAGATTTGGCAAGTAATGTAAACCTTAAAAATAAAGACAACAGAAAAGTTTTCATTATTTGGGATATAGTAATGATTCGAGCCTTAATTGTTGGACTGGGTTGGTGGGGTAAAACACTAGTAGACTCGGTTCAAAACCATAGCAAAAAAATTGAAATACGATATGGTATTACTCGCACGAATTCAATTGAAACACAAAACTATGCCAGAACCAACGGAATAACACTGTTAAAGAAAACCTACTCAGAAGCAGTCAAACAAAAAGATATTGACGCCGTTATATTAGCTACGCCGCACAGCCAGCATAGTAAACAAATCGAAATAGCAGCAGCGTCCGGAAAACATATTGCGTGCGAAAAACCATTCACACTAAACCGTAATGATGCTCTTTTGGCTGTTGAAGCGGTTGAAAGGAACAATGTTACTTTGTCAATATTGTACAATCGAAGATATAATCCTGCAATCATTGAAATACAAAACTTACTTAAATCTAAGAAATTGGGTACAATTATTCACGTAGAAAGCAATTTTTCTGGTGACACTGCTTTTAGAGCAGATAGAAATGAGAGTTCTTGGAGAGTAAATCCAGATGAGTCTCCTCTTGGATCAATGACAAATAGGGGGCTTCACTGTGTGGATACATTGGTTAGTTTTTGTGGAGAAATAAAATCTGTTTTCGTAACGAGTAGTAATCGGGTGTTAACAAAACTGGATGATACAACCTCTTGTATTCTTTGGTTTAAAAATGGAATTACGGGATATGTGGGCACATCGAACGTGACGACGCCCTTTTGGTGGCTCAAAATTTTTGGATCAGAATCTACCATTGAAATGCGAAATTATGATACTTTAGTATTGCATGAAAGAAATCAAAAGCCTCAAATACAGACTTATTCCGAGATTAATATTGAAAAAGCTGAGTTGGAAGCATTTTGTGACAATATTACTAATGGAATAATGTTTTCCATACCAAAGAACCAGATGATCAATGTCTCGTCTTTTCTTGACGCAAGCATAAAATCTTCAAATTCAAAAAAGATTGTTGATTTAGATTGAGAGCCTAAGTAACAGTACAAGTTCAGAATTCACTAATATAAATCCAATGCCGATAAAAATATTTAATAATTTTTTACTAAATTTTTGACTGATTGTGATGCGGCAATAGCTTCCCCCACTCTGTATGTTTCATGATTAATATCTATTAATTTTAAATCATAAAGATAATTTATCATTAAACCATACGATTGTTTAATTCCACGAACCGAGGTATCTGCCATCCAATTCAATTGTTCCACACTTGCACCATTATTCAGATGGAAGTGCGCGACAGAGTCAAAAGCCGTTCCCTTCTCGCGTTTCTTTAGTAGTAAGTACTCGGCACACATTTTTAATAGAGGCTCACGCACTAGAGAGATTAGGTGTTTATCGTTATACCAATTATTATCCTGAATTATACTTCTAATGGCACTCTCAACAGTATCTGTTTTTGTAAACTCCATTAAAACTCGAGACTGTTCCGAGTTTAACAATACTCTTCTTCCTTCGGTAATTTTTTTATCAATCCAACGCGAAAACCCTGGAATAGGTGAGAGTGTTGCAAATGTTTTCAAATTAGGTAGCTCTTTTGAAAGACTATCGACTACTCTCTTTATTAGGAAATTTCCAAAATTTATTCCTGATAAACCCGTTTGAGCATTTGATATTGAATAGAATACCGCTGTATCCGCACTTTGTGCATCGCCTAACGGAGCATTTTCATCGAGTAAAGATTGGACATTAGTAGAAATCCCGTTAACCAACGCGACCCAAACGAAAATAAGCGGCTCCTCAGGCATCTTAGGATGGAAAAATCCAAAACAACGGCGGTCTGCTGCCAATCTATTCTTCAAATCACCCCAGTCTTTAATCTCATGAACAGCTTCATATAAGAATAATTTTTCTAAAAGAGCTGCTGGAGCTTGCCAGGTTATTTGTTTTAGTTCCAAGAAACCAACATCAAACCAACCTGACAATAATGACTTAAGATCATTCTCTAACCCGCGAAGTTCAGGTTTTTCTTCTTTCCAAAGAAGAAGCTCTGATCTCATATCAACTAAAAACTTAATTCCGTTAGGTAAGGCATTGAATTGTTGCAATAGTTTAACTCTTGGTGGTTTTAGAGATTCTTGAAGCTTTTGCTCGGCATGAAATAAATTTTGGTTATCATTTTTTTCAGTTTCGAATAAACTTTTTATTGCTTTTTTAATTAAGTCACCATTCGTTCCATATTCTGATGATAGTATAGTAAGGAATTTTTTCTTACCTTCATCATTCAGGGATAAGTATGCAAAGCCAAGAGTGGCTGCCCTCTTTCGAGCTGAAACCTCGCCACCCCGAGCTTCCAAACATGCATTCATTTGCTTAATTATTTTTTTATGGTCATTCTGGTTCAAATTAGGTGTAAGTTTTATCTCATTATCTAACTTATTATCACTCGCTATCTTATTCCAAGCAATCTGGAGATTTTGTAACGCTCTATTCCATAAATTTGCAGATTTTTGTTCTGACATTTGTTCCTCAATAAATTTTACGATAATACCAAATATAGTTTTAAAAACTAATATAGTGACCTTAAAACTCTTGGAATACCATCGATAATATCTTCAGCTATTAATCCATGTCCATAATGCGAGGCTGCCTCTCCATGAATCCAATTACCAGCGCAAGCAGCCTCGTACGCAGGCATGCCAGTTGCTAATAAACCCGTAATAAGCCCAGATAAAACATCTCCGGAGCCTGCAGTCGCTAGTGTTGGCGGCGAATTAACATTAATTGCAACCCGTCCATCTGGAGCAGCAATAATCGTATCACCACCCTTAAAAACAACAACTGCACCGCTTTTCTTGGAAGCAGATCTAGTATCGTGTATTTTATTACCAGTAACATCAAAAAGCCTTAAAAACTCGCCTTTATGCGGTGTTAAGACGACTGGACCGTTAATCCTTTTAAACAAACTAGAAGGATTGTCTTTAAATAGAGTGAGAGCATCTGCATCAAGCACAACCGATTTTCTTGAGCGCAAACTTGAAATGGTACGGGATTTTATATCAGAAGTTAATCCATTACCTGGACCGATCAAAAACGCGGTGCACCGTGGTTCAGAAACTACCATATCAAAGCCTATGGTCTTATTTAGACCTATAAACATTGTCCCGGGGTTAGATGATAAATAAATTGCTTTAGAAACCATGTTTGCAACAATAGATACAAGACCTGCCCCAACCCTTCTGGCTGCCATTGAAGCCAAAAAAGCTGCTCCAGGCATGATATCTCCACCTGAAATTATGGCATGGCCCCTTGAATATTTATGGTCATCAACACCTGCAAAATAAAACTTATCGGAGAACAGCCCAGGGTTGTTCTCATTTATACTTACATCAATGCTACCTAGCACCGAATTAGGAATACCAATATTAACAACTTTTAAATCACCAACTTTGGAACGACCCGGTAACATAAGATGGCCCGGTTTCTTGCGAAAGAATGTGACTGTAGTATTTGCATTGATAGCGCACCCTTGTATCTGCCCACTATCTCCGTTGATGCCGCTTGGGATATCAACTGATATGCATTTAATCCTTTTTTTGTTGATTGTCTCAATGACCTGTCGAGCTAAACCACTTACTTCACGATTTAAACCAGCACCGAACAACGCATCAACAATTAGATCAGCGTTATCTAGAAGTTCTATTGATAGATTTTGTATTTCACCTTTCCAGAGTTTTGAGGCCCTGAGTGCATCATTATCCAAATCTACTTTATCGCCCAATAAACCCAATTTTACCGGCCAACCAATATTTTTTAAACCACTTGCAACTATAAAACCATCTCCACCATTATTGCCTGGTCCACAAAGCACCAATACACGGCGTCGTGACCATTTTTTTCTTAAAACTCTTATCACAGATAAACCGGCTGTTTGCATCAAATTAAAACTATCCAAACCAGATTTAATAGCGAGATCATCTGCAAGATACATTTGATCCGTTGTTAGAATTTCATTAGGAGGTGGGTTATGAGCCATAAGCTAGATTAATATTTTACTGAAGGGGTTCGCAAGTGAAGATCATAAAATTAATAAATGTTTGGCTATAAATAAATTTCAACTATATAAAATATAACACTTTGATTAGCTCGGGCATTTAATTTATGAAAGTTGTAATTCTAGGTTCTGGGGTTATCGGTGTCACGGCAGCCTACTATCTTCACAAAGATGGCCATGATGTCACGGTAATCGATCGTCAAAACTCAGCTGGTCAGGAAACAAGCTTTGCAAATGGAGGACAAATTTCTGCCAGTCAAGCCATGTCATGGGCATCACCTGAAACCCCCCAACTTATGCTTAAATGGCTTGGTCGCAACGATGCGCCATTACTCTACAGAATGCGTCTTGATCCTAAACTGTGGGTTTGGAGCTTGCGCTTCTTAGCTAATTGCAACTCTAAGAATTTTACTCTAAATACAGCTAAAAATCTTAGATTGGCACTTTATAGCCGAACTCTTTTACCGAAAATACGCCAAAATACAGGAGTAGAGTACGACTTTTTAAATAAAGGAATTCTTCAAGTATTTAGAGAAGAAAAAGATTTTCAAGCTTACGCAAAACAAGCCTCTATTTTAAAAGATTTAGGTTGCGAAAATAAAATACTTACTGACAAACAAATCTTTGAGATTGAACCCGCATATAGTGCGAGCCCAGATAAAATTATTGGAGGTATTTACACACCAGATGACGAAAGTGGAGACGCCCAAAAATTTACGGCGGGACTAGCCGAATATTTATCCAATTTTGGTGTAAATTTTCGCTACAATGAAACTATTCAAAAAATCAATATAAAAAATAAAAGTGTCACATCAGTTCAAACAAACAAAGAATTAGTAAATTTTGACGCAATAATTGTATCTTTGGCTAGTTACTCTCCAATTCTCCTAAAACCGCTCGGAATCAATATTCCAATTCAACCAGCCAAAGGCTACTCTGTCACAGTACCAACAACAGGTTATAATGCCGCACCAACAATAAGCGTAACTGATGCAGATCATAAAATCGTATTTTCACGATTAGGAGAACGTCTTAGAATAGCCGGAACAGTTGAATTTACTGGCTATAATACAGACATTAATCATGAACGAGTTCGTTCAATTTCAAATATTGCAGAGCATATATTCCCAGCTGCAGGTGACTATTCTCAAGCTGAATTTTGGACTGGTCTGCGTCCATTAACTCCCGATGGAGTACCTATTATTGGAAAAACTAAGTATGAAAATCTCTATCTCAATACTGGGCATGGCAGCCTTGGTTGGACAATGTGCGCAGGGTCCGGAAAGATAATATCGGATTTAATAAGCAATAGACCCTCATCAATCAATGTTAGTGATATTGGATTAAATAGATTTTAAAATTTATTTAATCTACTATTTGACAAACCTCTCACTCTAAATTAGAACAAAACAAGAACAAATAGAGTTAAGTAAGCGGAGGAAATGATGCAGTTAAAACATTCCAAAATTGCATTTAATAAAAATAAAAACCCTTATAGAAATAAGGAAATTTTAGAAAAATTACGTAATAAAATTAGTCAAATAGAGAATAACAATAAATCAAATAACAATAAAATTATTTCAGACATACCAATTATTCCTCTTGGGGAAAGGAAACTTGACTCCTCCTTACCATGGGGTGGTTTTCCTAAAGTAGGCCTACATGAGATTGTTGGAGATACATCAGCAGTTGGTTTTGCAGCCACAATAATAAACAAAATTAGTAACCAAGATCCAAACAAAACAATTCTTTGGTGCCAATCAAGACGTAATTTATACTGTCATGGACTATTACAATTTGGAATAAGTCCTGATCGTATTATTTTTGTTCAAAGTAAAAATGATACTGAAATTCTTTGGGCTATGGAAGAAGGCCTCCAAAACCCTGACCTAAGTATTGTTGTAGGAAGACCATATAAAGTCCCTTCAATTGCAGGCCGGCGCTTACAATTAGCCGCAGAAGCAAATAATAGCTTGGCTCTGTTAATTAACCCACAAACAGATAAAAACAACCAACTGCGTACCAAAGCAGTTAACGCAGCATTAACTCGATGGCACGTTAAATCTGCACCAAGTCTAAACACACAATATTATAGTATACGCAGTTTTCCCAAATGGGATTTAGAGTTGCAACATTATAAATACAGCTCAATTAATTTTAATAAACAAAAAATAAGAACGAGCCAGGAAACATCCTGGCAGGTGGAATGGTGTCATGAAACGCATAATATCTCTTTGGTTGCCAACCTTTGCAACGGATCGGCTCAATCAAACAAAAATCAAAACAAAGTACAAAACAACAGTTAACGAAAAAGAAAATAGGGAATTTCCATTAGTCACAACTCAAAAGCTAAATGGGATAAAACGAATACTAGCTGTCAGTAATGCCGCAAAATTAAAAGGTATTAAAACAGGTTATACGCTTGCAGACGCCAAAGCACTTTTTCCTGAATTATTAATCGAGAAAGCTGACTATATTAACGATTTAAAAACACTGGAGACATTAGTCATGGCTTTCCAGCGTTACTCACCATGGACAGCCATCGATCTTAATGAAACCAATCTTTTAGGAAGCTTGGTTGGCAGTGGGAGTATTTGGATTGATATTACCGGATGTGCCCACCTATACGATGGCGAACATTCACTCGTTAAGGATTTATACAACTATTGCCTGAAAATTGGCTATCAGGCACGCATAGGCCTTGCTGATACGCCCGGAGCAGCCTGGGCGGTTGCTAGGTTTAATAATGTTCAATCAACGATTATACCACCCCAGTCTCAGAAAGAGGCTTTAGCCCATTACCCTATAGTAGCACTAAGATTAGATCCAATTACAACTGAAAAATTGCATAATTTAGGCTTAAATCAGATTGGTGACATTTATAATATGCCTAGGGCTCCTCTTACATCTCGTTTTGGCTTAGTACTACTTCAGAGACTTGATCAAATCCTAGGACTTGAAAATGAACCTATATCGCCCTGTCGTCCAAAACATCAACACATAGCAAGAATCTCTTTTCCTGAACCAATTGGAAATAAACAAGATATTAAATTTGCTCTAGATAAATTATTAATGGAACTTTGCAAAGTTTTAGAAAAGAATAATCTTGGTGCACGATTGCTAAAGCTTAGTATATTTCGAGTTGACAATACTCATATAAATATAAAAGCTGGCACCAGCCAACCCTCTAGAGACCCAGAGCATTTAGCTTTTTTATTTCAAGAAAAACTAGACACTGTTGATGCTGGTTTTGGAATTGAAGTACTAATTTTAAAAGCTATAGAAATAAGCAAATCAAGCATTAATCAGTTTAGCATCTACAGAAGAACTAATCAAAAGTCTAATACCAACATAGCTAAATTAATTGATCGTTTATCTGGAAGACTGGGCGTACAAAACGTTATACGCTTTTATCCAGTTGAGAGCCACATACCTGAACAAGCGAATAAAGCCGTATCGGCAATCAATAATACTAAAGTATCCAATAGCTGGACAAATACTTCAAAATTTCTAAATAATTGTCATTTAAAAAGACCTTTAGAACTTTTATCCCAACCGTTACCAATTGATGTTATAGCATCAATTCCCGATGGACCGCCTATCATGTTTATTTGGCGCAGGCAAAAACATAAAGTCATAAATTCAGAGGGCCCTGAACGCATCGCCCCTGAATGGTGGAGACCAAGAAAATTTTTATCAAATTCAATGCCCTTTGTACCAAAAGAAAGAGACTACTACAAATTAGAAGACCATGAAGGTAATCGTTACTGGGTATATTGTAATGGTAACTATAGTAAACAAAAAATCACAAAATGGTATTTACATGGCTTTTTTTCCTAATGAGTACTTATGCTGAACTTCAGGTAACCAGTAATTATAGTTTTTTGCGCGGAGCCTCTCATCCCGATGAACTCGTATTACAGGCTGCTAACCTTGGTTACTCAGCCATAGCCATTACAGACAGAAATAGCCTAGCTGGAATAGTTAGGGCTCATGTTGCAGCTAAGGAATACGGCATTAAACTAATTATTGGCTGTCGTTTAGACTTTAAAGATTACCCTAGTCTCCTATGCTACCCAACGAACCGCTCTGCTTACGGCCGGTTATCACAACTCCTTACATTAGGAAAACGTAGAGCCCCCAAAGGTTTATGCCACTTATTTCTTGATGATATAATAAAAGAGGGAATATTTGATAAGGGTAAAGACCAAATAATCATAACGACACCACCGAATCGAAAATATGAACAGAGCTTTGTTAAACATTTAAATTTATTAAAGTATAACATTAAGAGTGATATTTATATTTCTGTAAAAAAAGGGTATAATGGGAACGATTCTATAATTTTAAAACAATTAGCTCAAGCTGCAGAAAAATTATTTTTGCCTATAGTTGCCGTCAATGATGTTCATTCACATGTAGCTGAACGTCGAGTTTTGCAAGATGTTTTAACTTGTATTCGTAAAAAATGTACAATTTATAATGCAGGTTATCGCTTAAACTCCAACGCAGAACGCTATTTAAAGTCACCAAATGAAATGAAAAGGTTATTTTCAGACTTTCCATACGTTATTAAAAATATTCAGAAAATTATTATAAAATGTCAATTTAATCTTGATGAACTTGGATACGACTATCCAATTGATCAGACCTCACAAAATCGAACAACTTATGAAGAACTTGAATATCAAACTAATTTATGCATGAGCGAACGTTATCATAAGGAGGTACCCCTCAAAATAAAAAAGCAGATTAAATATGAACTAGAGCTTATTAAAAAACTTAATTATGCTCCTTATTTTTTGACAGTATATGATATAGTTAAGTTTGCTAAATCACGTGGTATTTTGTGTCAAGGGAGAGGTTCAGCAGCTAATTCTGCTGTATGTTATGTTCTCGGCATTACCTCTGTTGACCCTGAAAATATAGAAATTTTATTTGAACGTTTTATTAGTTTAGAGCGAAAAGAACCTCCTGATATAGATGTTGATTTTGAGAACGAGCGTCGTGAAGAGGTATACCAATATATCTACGAAAAATACGGAAGGGATAGAGCTGGAATTACAGCTACTCACATAACTTACAAAGCAAAAAGTGCTTTTAGAGAGGTTGGCAAGGTTATGGGGCTCACAGAAGATATAATTCAAGCCTTATCTAAATCTTCTTGGGGCTCTCGGCAAAGCACCAAACCAAGTAAAGAACGTATAATAGAGGTGGGCCTTGATCCTAAAGATGAAACATTAAATATGGTCTTAGATTTATCCAGTCAAATATCAGGATTCCCACGCTATTTAAGTCAACATACAGGTGGTTTTGTAATTACTAAAAATCGTTTGGATAGCATTGTACCCATCGAAAACGCATCAATGGGTGGTCGTACAGTAATTGAATGGGATAAAAATGACTTAGATGCACTAGGTATATTAAAAATAGATATATTGGCGCTTGGCATGTTAACATGTATCCGAAAAACATTTGAGATAATTGAACGCCATCATTCTACTAAGTTGACCCTCGCTAATATTCCTCAAAAAGATCAAGAAACTTACGACATGCTATGTCTAGGAGACTCACTTGGTGTATTCCAAGTTGAAAGTCGGGCTCAAATGAATATGTTACCAAGGCTCAAACCACGCTGTTTTTATGATTTAGTCATCCAAGTAGCAATTGTTCGTCCCGGACCTATTCAAGGAGATATGGTTCACCCTTATCTTCGCCGACGAAGTGGCGAAGAGGAACCCGAGTATCCTTCAGCAAACTTAGAAGAAGTTCTAAAAAGAACTAAGGGTATTCCATTATTTCAAGAACAAGCAATGCAAATTGCAATTGTAGCAGCAGGTTTTACACCAGGTGAGGCAGATGGACTCAGGCGAGCGATGGCTACCTTTCGCCATAATGGAAATATTCAAATTTATCATGACCGATTAATAAAGGGAATGATAAAGCATGGCTATAAAGAAGAATTTGCAGAACGATGTTTCAAACAAATTGAGGGTTTTGGTGAATATGGATTTCCAGAATCTCACGCTGCTAGTTTTGCATTACTCGTGTATGTGTCATCATGGCTTAAATGTCATTATCCTGCTGCTTTTGCTACCGCCCTTTTAAATTGTCAACCTATGGGATTTTATAAGCCAGCTCAGATCATAAGAGATGCCCAAGAACATGGTGTTAAAATACAGCAGGTTGATATTAATTATAGTGATTGGGATAATATATTAGAAAAAAACTCAATAAATTTAATAAAGCCTGAAAACAGAAACACTAAATGGCGTAGTAGTAGAGATCAAAACACATCTATTCGTCTTGGATTTTGCCAAATCAAGGGTTTTAAATCAAAAGATGCCGAAACCTTAATATCAAAACGTGAAAATGGTTATAATAGTATTCTATCAATGAAAAACAGGACAAAGCTTAAACAAGATAGCATAAAGAAATTAGCACTCTCAGATAGCTTCCAAACTCTAGGCCTAGATCGCCGCCAAGCTCTTTGGGCAACTGAAAACCTAAAAGATCCAAAACCCCTACCCTTATTTTCTTTTTTTTCAATTGAGTCATTACAACAAGAAGCTGAAGTAAAGTTAAAGAATATGACTAAAGAAGATATTGTCATAGCTGATTATAAATCCCTGCAATTATCGCTAAATGCACATCCTGTCTCTTTGCTAAGAACAAAATTAAAAACTAAAAACATCATACCTTGCAAAGATCTAGTAACCGCGAGAGATGGGGCAATAATTAAAGTGGCTGGATTAATACTAATTCGTCAAAGACCTGGTAGTGCGAAAGGCACAATGTTCATCACTATTGAAGATGAGACCAGTAATGCTAATATAATTATATGGCCCCATAAAATAGAACATTATCGACAAAATTTAATTAATTCTTCTTTGATTATCGTTGAAGGAAAATTACAAAAAGAAGGCACAGTTACACATATAATAGCTGATAAAATTATTGATTTTTCTCATAGTTTAGCCAAACTAGGTAAACCTAAAATAACAAAAAAGTTTGATATTAAACAAAAAAATTTCAAACCTAACATAACAAATAGAAGGCTTTTTCCTAATCCAAGAGACTTCCGTTAATAATACCAGAACAGGAATAAGCTAGACATTAGATGCAAAAGACGCATATTTGAAAATCAAATTCATTCAGAGCTTTTCTTAATTAAATATCTTGTCAAATTTATTCAAAATAAACAGTGTTACCGGACGAGCAGCATTTAACCACGCAGATTATCGCTATTTTTGGTTAGCTCGATTACTGGGTGTATTAGCAATAGAGATGCAAATAACAGCAATAAGCTGGCAAGTATATCAGTTGACAGGAGAAGCGCTTGACCTCGGCTTGGTTGGATTAGCACAATTTCTTCCATTTCTAATATTATTTCTTGTATCAGGATCTTTAGCAGACCGCTTCAAACGAACTCATATCATGTCTGTTTGCGTGATTTTACAGACAATCTGTGGCATCATATTTTTTGCTCTAACCGTCAACGGAGAAATTAACTTTCTAACAATTTTTATTATTCTAATATTTGTGGGTATAGCGCGAGCATTTCAATCCCCAGCACAGAGCGCCATTGTTCCTTTGTTAGTTCCAAAAGAGCACGTTGCAAATGCAATAGCATGGACATCAAGCGGCTTTCAAATGTCCCGCATAGCAGGACCAGGTATCGCTGGTATAATGATAATTTCAGGCGAAGAATTGGTGTACGCGACTTCAATTATACTCTTTATTCTCTCAACTATTTTTACGTTACTGATTAAAACAAATACTCAGACCATCAGTAAAACGCCAATAAACCTAAAAAATATATTTAACGGCCTTGAATTTGTTCTAAAACGACAAATTTTAGTTGGCGCAATTGGCCTTGATCTTTTTGCGGTACTACTCGGTGGCGCAACTGCATTACTACCCATCTTTGCAACCGATATTCTCAATGTTGGCTCAACAGGATTTGGTGCATTGAGAGCAACTCATATGATAGGAGCGTTAAGCGGAGCACTTTTACTTACGCAATACCCAATTACTCGATTTGCCGGTAAATCCCTCTTACTTTCCGTTGTAGTATTTGGATTAGCAATAATTATATTCGGTCTTTCGACTTACTTTTGGCTTTCAATTGCTGCATTATTTATAATCGGCTCTGCGGACTCAGTCAGTGTTTTTATTAGAAATAATCTGGTACAAATTATTACACCCGATCAAATGCGCGGAAGAGTTAGCGCTGTGAGCGCTGTTTTTATAGGTGCATCGAATGAACTTGGAGAATTAGAAAGTGGCGTTACAGCTCATTTTTGGGGAACGGTACCCGCTGTAGTCGTCGGAGGAATAGGAACGATTGCAATCGCTGGTTTGTTCGCCTACAAGTTGCCAGAATTAAGGCGAGTAAATAGTTTAGACCCTGATGACTTAATAGAGAAATACCAGAAACTAGAAACTCAAACTTAAAAAATTTTCAAAGTTTAAAGGTCCCTACTAATTTCAAACTACTATTTTTAATTCGTTTCAAAACAACAATCTCTCCTGATGAGGGATAAATCCCAGTCAATGCAGTTATATTAACTTGATGAGTAACTAAGATTGTTGGTTTGTCTAATTTTTGATTCTTAATCCAACGTCTCATAGCATTGGTTTGTTTTTTTTCATGGCGTAAGTTCTGAAAGAAGGAATTTAAGGGAGGTAGTATTGATATAGCCCCGAGATTAAGATTATTGGCAGTATCAACGCATCTACACCACTGGCTAGAGTATACAGATGCGGTCAAGATACCGATCGATTTAATTAATTTACCAATCTTTTGCGCTTGAGTAATACCCTCCGTCGATAGATTTCGCTGAGTATTACAATCATACAATTCAAAATTATCGGGATCGCCGAAACCAGGAGCCAAAGTATGCCTCATTAACGCTAAATAATTATTTTGCTTTAATATTGAAAGAGAATTCAGAGACCCGGCCTCAGCCCCAGAGTAAACAAAAAAATACAATATTAGTATCGAACTTACTTGTGATATTCTAATAATTTCCAATAAAAGCTGTTTCAGAGCCATGTGACCTATAAAAAAA
>CENP01106558.1_pt1 | contig 17192 bp, 20 predicted proteins | sample 361281 | NCBI WGS metagenome assembly CENP01 (sample SAMEA2591122, study PRJEB7988) | marine metagenome | biome: marine biome (ENVO:00000447); feature: deep chlorophyll maximum layer (ENVO:xxxxxxxx); material: saline water (ENVO:00002010), including plankton (ENVO:xxxxxxxx) | depth 70 m | reverse complement strand
TTTTTAAAAAATTCATTATTTCATACCATCCATAATATTAATTTTAAAAATATTTGATAAGTCAAATGAAAATAAATTCAAATAATTAAAAACTGATATAGTAACAACAAATAATATAAAAATCATACATAGTAATTTTACATAGTCCTGACCTTTGATACTTCCAATCATTTCAGGACTGCCTGATAAGTATGCACTTGCTGCATAAAATTCCTCTCCTATTAAAACATAGTCGCAGGCAGTAACAAAAAATGGTATTTGAGAGGATGATCCAGTTCCAGCAATTTGGATAGCTCCAATTGAACTTCCTGTCTCAGCAAGAAGTAATGATTCAGCATAAAATTTGCCTTGATAAAAAACTGCCGCTGGTTTTTCTCTAAGCATTATTCCATTTACACCAGCAGCATATGCAAACTGATCATCAGTAACATAATGAACCATGGAGTCATTATATAAGTCAGGTCTACCCTTTTTTAAATAAGATTCCTTACATGATTCTCGAGCTGCCTCCATTACAATTGGTACGCAACACGGAACATGTAAATCAGCTTCATATTCTGCTGTCATACCTGCAATATGACCTAATATAATCACACCTGAAATTGTATCAATTTCATCAAGCCCTGATATTCCAGGTACATACAAAACAGAATTTCCCATTTCTGTTGCCCTACCTACTGCCTCTTCCATAGCCTGCATAGCAGAAATAGGTCTCATATATATATCATCACCATTTTTTGCTTTACGAATGAAAAATTCAATTATCACACAAGAAAATAAAATTGTAAAAAATGATAACTCATTTCCTGCAACAAAAAAATTGTGAGAAAAATTAAATGCATAAAGCACTAATAATAGTAGTGGAAAAATGAAAATTTGATCTATTTTAATTTTATTAATCATTTATTTTTTAATACTTAAATTAAGCTCTTCAATTTGAGTAATTAAATATTCAATATTTCTTTTTCTTTCTAACAAGTTAACAAAATTATAATACTTTTTATCACTTATGAAAAATGTAAGAATTGGTCCTAAAAATATTAAAGTTTGCCCTGCAACAAAAGAAATATATTTAGTGCTTTCAAATAAAAAAATAGCAGGCACAGCTAATCCTTTTTCAACTATTTTTTTAGCAAAATAGTATAACGTCTCTTTATCTTTACTATTCATACTCATATTTTAAGCCATTTAATTCGATAAAATAACTTCTAAATTTGCTCTTGGAATAATTTCTACACTTTCATCACTAAACTTGACTTCAGCAACTCTTACTTTAGTTTCTGATTTCATTTCAACAAGCTCATAAGGTAATTTAGTTATAATACCCAATTTCCCAAAAAATGGCTCTCTAATAACTCTAACCTTTGAGCCCTCTGAAATTATTAAATCGTTTTCATTAAAGTCTTTACTTGTTTCTTTTTTTTCAGATTCAATAAAAATTTCAGGACGCAAAACACCTGCCCTAATTTGTGTTGCACCATTAATTGAGGCAACTTTATTTTCATTTTCTTTCAATAAATCAAAAGTTCTTTTAGCCATATTTACTTCTCCAAAACCTTCAGTCAAAATTAATGTTGTTGTATTTTCTGTTCCAGTTATAGCTACACCTAAAGAATATCCTAAAATTTTAGAAATTGTATTATAATCTACACCACCACAAACTATACCACTAACTTGAACTTCTTTAGCCTTAGAATAAATTTCATAATCTATATATGAACCACATACAATAATCTTACCCCTTAAATCCTCTGTTATACTAGATATTTGAATTTTATCCGATTCATCACTTGCTAAACATTTAATTTGACCTTTTTTTTCGCCTCCTATACCTATGATACCCTGAATAAATGTTCCAACTGAATTTATCATGACACCTTCTTTATCGAAAATTTTATCTACTATTCCTGGTATATATGCATCTACATTAATAGGGAGTGGTTTTTCAGATATAACTATCTGTCCAGTGACATTAGATATATTCATTATTTGGCCATCAATTGGTGATTTTACTTCGCTTTTAAAAAAACCAAATAAACCTTTATTTTGAGCAATAAGTTGTTCTTTTGAGACATGGTCACCTTCATTAATTAATACACATTCATGAATTTGTTTTGGATCGATATTTAGTTCATTAGATAAATTTATCATATGAACATTGCCTGGAATTTCTGTAGAAGCAACTATCTTTTCAGACTTAACTAAATCATTAATATCGACATGAACTTTACCCTTTAAAGGCAATAATCTTTCTTTGTTAATTTTTGTATTTTTAAGTACTTTTAATCCTGGTGTATATGATTTAGACATACTTATTCCTTACTATACTCATTTGTAAATGAAGACCATTTTTTAATTTGATTAATTCTATCTGAATTATCATTATGAAAATTGATTTCTCTTCCTCTTCCATCTAAAATTATTCCTACTTCTCCCCCATTAATTGAACCTTCAAAAGTTTGACCTTTTCCAAAACCTAAATCTACATTTTTATCTAATTGAATTTTACAATCATAAGTGCCCATTGGTATATCTAATAACTTTATTTCACCAAATTTAATTTCACCTTCAAAAGTTGTATCATTAACTTTTATTATATAATTAAATAAAACTTTACCATTACTAAACTCACCAATTGGTGAAACGCATGTACCTAATTTGATTAAACAATCTTTATGAAAAACTTCAACCGCTGCCTGTTCATGAAAAGTTGACAAAACTCCCAGCTGAGGCATCATAAAAATTGAATCTACTGCTATTTCAGTGAATCCAATAGGCAAAAATGAATCAATAATCATTCTCATAGCCTGCGAACGTCTTGGAGCATGTGATAAAACTCCTCCAGAACCAACAATTAGATTTAATTTTAACATATCTACTATTGTTTCACCTGACATTTTCTGATCAAATGTATCAGATATTGTTCTTTCTTGTTGAATCCCTTTTAATGAAACAGCAAACTCTTTATGTTGAATAAATGATAATCTTAGAGCTTCTCTAGCTAATGCTTGCTCTATTTTTAAATCTTCTAAAGTTTGAGGGATTGTAGTTGGCCTTATCATCTTATTAGCAATTCTATTTGTTAAATTAGAAGAATCAATTTCAAAAGGAACCCATCTAGATACATTTTGTACCCCCGCCTCAGATAATACATTACAAATTGAATAACTCATACCTAAATTAGCACTTACAGTACGATTAAATTCACCATCAAAAAAAGAAAAAACATCTGTAGTTGCTCCTCCAATATCAACTCCTACAACAGAAATATTTTCAACCTCTGCAATTTTTTTAATCATTTCTCCAACTGCACCTGGTGTTGGCATAATTGGGTGGTCGGCCCATTCCATTAATTTATTATATCCTGGAGCTTGCGCCATAACGTGATCCATAAATAAATCATGAATTTTATCTCTACTAGGTTTTAAATTTTCTTTTTCTAATGTTGGTCTTATATTTGGCACCATAATAAGATCTGTAGAATTATCTAGTGTTTCTTTTATATTATCCTGAGCTTGTTTATTTCCTGCATAAATGATTGGTAGCTTATAATCCATACCAAGTCTAGGTTTAGGATTTGCAGTTTTTATAATCTCTGCCAACTCAACAACATGAGAAATAGTACCACCATCAACCCCTCCTGACAATAAGACCATATCGGGGCGTAATTCACGAATTCTTTTTACCTTCTGATGATATAACCTTTTATCATTTGAAGCTAGTATGTCCATAACTATAGCTCCAGCACCGAGTGCTGCTCTTTGAGCGCTCTCTCCAGTCATATTTTTAACTACTCCACTAACCATCATTTGTAAACCACCGCCAGCAGAACTTGTTGATATATAAACATCTACACCTTCATTTTTATTTGAAGGTGTAATAATTTTTTCTTGATTTAAAATTTTTCTTCCAGAAAGCTCTTCTAGCTCTAAAATAGAATTTATAACACCTCGAGTTACATCTTCAAATGGAGCTTCAACAGTAGTTGGCGCTTCACCTCTAAAAGTAAGTCTAAATTCATTTTCAATATACTCGATTAATATTGCTTTAGTAGTGGTAGAGCCACAGTCTGTAGCTAAAATAATATTTATATTTTTTTTATCCATAAAATCCAGTCAAAAGTAAATAAAAATATGTTGCAAAACTTACTGCAAACATTGAGTCAAACCTATCAAGAAATCCTCCATGACCTAACAATATGTTACTTGAATCTTTAACGTTAAGCTTTCTTTTGAAATAGGATTCAGAAAAATCTCCTATTTGACTAAATAACCCAGTGATAAGACCTAAATAGACTATATTGATAATTGTAAAATTTTCTGGCCAAATACTTTTATTTCCATAATGAAATATTAAAAAAAGATAAAGTACTGAAAAAAATAACCCTGAAATACTACCAAGCCAAGTTTTTTTAGCACTAATTGTTGGTAAAATTTTTCTTTTACCAAAATTTTTTCCCATTACATATGCTGCAGAATCAGTAATCCACACAGAAGAAAAAATTATAAAAAGAAAAGCTTTTGAAATATTATCAGATTCATAAAGAGGAATAAATAATGTTATTGTAGATATCCATATAAATCCACCAATTAATTTAAAATATGTAAGTTTAGATTTATTTAACATTAATGATATAAACTCATAAAGTGAAAAAGCAACTATAGAAAAAATCAAAAGATAAAAAGTATAAGTATTAAACAATATTGTGAATACAATAAGTGGGGCACCTATAACATTTACTAAACTTCTATTTTTTTTATCAATTTTCATTTACTTTTGTAATATTTATTATCACCCCATTTTACTACTTCAATTTTTACATTTGCAGTGCCTTGTTCAAAAAAACCTAATTTTTTTGCAGCTCCTGATGAACAATCAAGAACTCTTCCTTTAATATATGGACCTCTATCATTTATTTTAAGCTTTACTGATGGTTTAGTTAATCTATCTAAATTAGTCACCTTAATCCAGGAATTTAATGGTAATGTTTTATGAGCGGCACTTAGTCCATGTTGATCAAATATTTCACCATTTGCTGTAAGTTGACCGTCAAATCCATCATTATGTCCATAATGAGATGCAACACCATAGATAATATTATCTGAAGTGTACCTAGGAGATGGAGAGCAAGTCAAAAGTATTAAAGCTAAGACATAAATTATATTTTTAATCATTTATAATTACCAATCAAATCAGTAATATTTTTTACTTTATTATCATTCATAAATTTTAATAATCCATCGTAAAATTTGGAAATTAAAGAAGGGTCTCTATAATTAACAGTTCCAATTTGAACCATAGTTGAACCTACTCGTAAAAATTCAACTATATCACTTACTTTAGATATACCACCCATACCAATAATTGGTATTTTCACTTCGTTATATATTTTAAAAACTTTGGCTAATGCTACAGGTTTTATTGCTGGACCAGATAAACCTCCAAACTTTGTGCTAAGTAAAAAATTACCTGACTTAGAATCAATTGCTAAACCTTGAAGGGTATTTACAGCACTAACTGCATCAGCACCAGCACGTTCTGCGCTAGCTGCAATATTTTCAATATCAGTAACATTTGGGCTAAGTTTAACTATTAATAACCTTTTTGTCAATTTTCGTAACTGAATTACAAGATCATGTATCATTTCACTATTAATACCAAATTCCATTCCACCAGCTTTTACGTTTGGGCAAGATACATTAATTTCATAACCAATATGACTTCCATTTTCAGATTCAATTGCAATTAAAACAGATTTGTAATCTTCAAATGTTGATCCAGCAACACTAATGATAAAATTTGTTTCAATATTATTAAGTCTGGGTAATTTTTGTTTACAAAATTTTTCTACACCAACATTTGCTAAACCTATTGAATTTAACATGCCTGATGAAGATTCATGTATTCTTGGATGGGGATTTCCATCTCTATTTTCAAGAGTTATTGATTTAGTTATAACACAACCAATTTTATTTAAATCTACAATTTTAGAAGCTTCATCACCATATCCAAATGTGCCACTTGCAGCTATAATTGGTGAAGAGAATTCTATATCTTTTAATTTAACTTTTAACATATTTATATCTCAATATCATCATCAATAGTTTGACACCACGATAAAAATTTCCATAAGTCTTTTAAAAAAATGACCGGGTGGAATAAGGCAAATTTCCAACCATTAGGATAAGCTGTGGTTAATCTCCATTTAATATAATCTTTTGGCCATTTTCTCATTGACCATGCAACTTGAATTTTTGATTTAGTTACTTTTGTCATCATTAATATTTATTTTAATATCTGCAGGAATTCCCATTTGAATATCTCTCATAATTGGCAAACTATTTTTAATATTATCCATATTCATTTCTTCTGTCTTTATCAAATCCAAACTATCCTTATCAGCATCATAGTGAAGATTTTGTGATAGGTAATTTAATAAATTATTATATTTTGATAAATCATCTTTATAAATATCCTGCATTTTATTTAGATTTAAATAAAAATCATTAAATTTTTGTGATTTTTGTGTATGGATATTAAACTTAGTATTCAATGTATCATTTTTGAAGCTTTTTGTCTCCAACCTTTTTTTCAAATCAATGTATTTATCATTTATTATTAAAGAATCACTAGTACTTATTAATTCTAAGTATGATTTACTAATTTCAAAATTTCTTAAATACCAAAAAGAAATTTCAGATAAATCCATTAAAATTGAATCTATTGCAATTCTTTCAAATTTCCCTGAAGTCCAATTATTTATTTTTAGTGAATCTTTGATTTCATTATAGTTAATAATATTTAAATTATTTGTGTAATCATTAATTATTTGATTTAATTGATTAGAATATTTAATTTTTTTTGAATTATTTAAATATTTTTTTGCTGAATCTATATTAGATTGCTCAATTAGAAAATTATAGCCAACTTTAAAATTTTCTTTCTGATTTAACGAGTCTACTTTATCTTTAATTGACTCTTCAATAAGAAGTAGTTTATTCCTCAAAACACTCTTGAATGATTCATCATCTGTTAATTCAAAACTTTTTACAAAATATTCTATACCAAGTTCAGGTTTGTATAAATGATTTTCATAAATATTTCCTAAACTATAATATGAAATATAGTCATTATAAGCTTCTGCTGTATTTTTAAATAATTTTACAGCTGCTTGTTTATCATATACTAATATATTCCAAGCTGAATCTCGTAAAAAATTTAATGAATCAATTTTTTGTTCAACTTTTATTGATGATTGGTTATTTCCTTTAAGTTGATCTATAATCTGTTTAGATCTAATCGCATATTTTGATTGTGGAAATATCTTAATGAGTTCTTTATGTTTTTTAATTGCCAAATCAGTTTGATTAAAATCAAAATATAGCTTTTCTCCAATTATAAATAATAATGAATCTTTTTCAATTTTATTGTTTAAAAATTGATTTGATGAATTTAGCTCTTCACCATCCTTTTCATTTTTATCATTTGCATCATAATCAGATTCATATTCATTAGTTATTCTATTATAAGATTTTATTTCATTTAAATATTCTTTTGTTATTTTTGAATAATCTGAGGTTCTCATTGTCTCTAATACCAAATCAAAATATTCTTGTGATAACTCTAAATCAAATTCTTTAAAAAGTGATATATAGCCTAGCCAATAATAAGATTCACACTTCCTTTGTTTTTGAACTGAATTATTTATAATGTCATTAAAAAATATCTTAGCCTCATCATAATTTTGGTTAAGCATATATATTATAGCTAACTCTGTTTTAAATTCATCTTTTATTTTTTCAGTTTCAAAATCTCCAGAATTTAATTTTTCTTCAATCTTAATAATTAAACTTTCATAATCTTTCATTTGTTTCTTAACATTGATCCATCTTCTCAAAATATCATTCTTATTATCATAATTATTTGAATATAATTCAAGCTTATCAAGATAAATAGCTGCATAATCATACATTTTCTCATTTTCTGATATATATGAAAGTTTTGAGTAAATCATGTTTTTTTTGGAATTAATGTTAATGTAATCCAAAGCTTTTTCATATTCTGTAAAAGCTTGAATATATTTCTTTTTTTCTACGAAAAAATCTCCTTTAATATTATGCAATAGAAAAAACAGCTCTTTATCATTTTTTGAGTTTAATGATCCTTCAATTAAATTAATATTTTTTAAAATAGAATCTTTTGAATCAAGTTTCAAATTTGTGTATTCCAACCATAGTTTTGATTCATTAACATATTTACTTTGTGGATAATTTATTATTAGTTCACTAAAATATTTTTCTGCTTTAAAATATTCAGCTAATGTAAAATATGACCTTCCCATATAATAAATTGCATCATCAACATATTTACTGTCAGAATATTCGTTTAAAACAATGTTACTACTTGATATTGATTCATTTAATAACTTTTTAGCTGTAGTTGGAATATCATTATTTTCAAAATTATAAGATGAGTTATCAATAATTTCATTTGCCTCTTTAAATGAATTTTCAGCATTATAAAATGTATTAAAATAAACACAAGAAGATAAATGAAAACAAAAGAATCCCAGAATTAATAATTTAATGCTTTTCATATATGTAATATAATCCAATGTAAAATTTTATTGTTATCATTTATTATAATTATATTGAGGAAATTTGTTCGAGATAGTTTATTTATCAATAGAGCTAATATTATAAACATTGTAATCTGAACCAACTGCGCTTAAATCAAGTATATCATCCATAATTATTGAAGCTTTATTATTAATTCCTAAATCAATTAAAACAATCTTTCCATTATTCATAGTAATCTTAATTTCATGATTTGTTAATGATTCAATAGATACAATATAGCTTAAATTAAGCATATAAGATTTTTCTTGAGGCTCACCTTTTAAACCAATTAGTGTATATGTAAATTTTATATATGGTGAATTTGACTTTGACATATTATAAAAATTTAATTTTATAATAAATAAATTACAATCAAAAAAAACAAAGTCTCCAAAAAAAATTGGAGACTTTATTTGGTACCGAGGGCCGGAATCGAACCGGCACGAACATATAATGTTCGAGGGATTTTAAGTCCCTTGTGTCTACCAGTTTCACCACCTCGGCATTGAGGCGTAGACCAGATTCGAACTGGTGAATGACAGTTTTGCAGACTGCTCCCTTACCACTTGGGTACTACGCCAAAAAAAGGCCCCTCTATTTAAGAAAGGCCTTTGAGCGAAAGAACGGATTCGAACCGTCGACCCTCACGTTGGCAACGTGATGCTCTACCAGCTGAGCTACTTTCGCAATATTTATCAAAAAAAATTAAGAACAATATTATGTCAATTTCAATTTTAAATCAAGAGTTTTATTTATGATTATGACCTTTATGTGGGTCTGGTAGTGGACCAAAAAGATTAGTCATTCTTTTCTTTCCATCTTCAATAACATTTAAAATTTTAACATCATCTTTTATCTGCTTATCTAAAGAATATTTTCTAAAAGAAAAATAATTTACTTTATTATTTAAAGTTGCCGCCAAATCATCTCGCTCTTTAAGTTTTTTCTTAATTTGACTTAATGTTTTAGGATCATCTTTAAACTCAGACTCTAAATCAATGCTTTCTTCAAAATCAATGTTATAACTACTCAAAAATTTCTCTGATTTTTCCAATTTGGATTCTAAATACATAACATCTAAAAATTCACTATTTTTATCACCAATATTTATATCAAACTCGAAAACATATTTACCTCTCATTCCAATACTATATGTTGGAATAGACGAACTTCCACCATCTTTTGATATAGCCGGTGGTAAATTTGAGCGACTTCTAATGGTAAAATCAATTGGATAATCTTTAGTTTTTAATCTATTTAAATCTTTTTCTGAAGCATTAAATAATAAAACAATCATATCAGATTTAGAATCAACTTCATTAATAATATTTTTAAGAATTTTAAATGGATCTTTAACTGTTAACTTATCATTTAAAAATACTGATGACAACCCTATGAAAGCAATATTCTTTCCCTGTTTTTCTATGATGATATAAGGTTCATATAGTTTTTGACCATTTTTTTCAAAAATATTTGCTGAGATATATGGGAAATTAGATTTCTTTTGTAACTGCTTCATAAAATCAAAACCTGCAGCAAAATCATGAGAACCAGGTGAAAAAACATCACATCCTATAATATTAAAACAATCAACAATGATATTTGCTGTTTCTTTTGCATGATCAATTGTTATGCCACTTGATAATTTATCCTTTTTAAAAAATAAATTACCAGCATCAGCTACTATAACATCATGACCTTCAGATTTTAAATCTTTAATAATTGTTGATTTACGAGCAAGACCGCCCATAGGCTTCTTTTTTCAACCACATGGATCAGTTTCACCATTAACATTTGAAGTTAATACGAGTCGAATTCCATTATCTGATGAAAAATTTCCTAAAATTACCGATAAACTTAAAAATATATATATAAGTATATTTTTTTTCATTTAAATGTTTCCTATGTAAAAGTATTAATAATTCTTTGTCTAAATTTTATAATAATTGAAAACATAAACAAATAAATATCTTCAATCAATCTTTCAAGTGGTGTTGTTTTATTTTCCGATATTCCACAACCACAATCTATATCTAAACCTCTATATACAGCAACAGATAGTATAAATATAAACCAGATTAACATTAGTATAATCAAATTATTTGGTATATCAATTAAATTTGAATCATTTTTATAATAGAAAAATAGACCAACCAAAAGTAAAACCCCGCAGATAAGTTCAAACCAAGGAAGTACTAAGGCTACTAAATTATTCATCCAGTATGGAGTTATTTCATAATTATTTATACTTTTTGAAAATTGATGAGGATCAATAATCTTATCAAAGCTTGCATAAATGAAAATCCAGGCTAAGTAGCCAGTTAGAAAAAATAAAATTAATTTAAATATACCCTTCATAATCTACCTATTGTAAATGGAATCCCATTCATCCCATCCACCTTTATATAAAGAAAAATCAGTTTTTGAAAAATACTTTCCAAATTGTCCAAAATATTCACTCGTATCTATTAATATATTAATCAAATCTTCGGCTCTATCACATGCTGGATTCCAACAGTATACAATGACCTTTTGATTGTCACCATTTAAATCAATAACTTCATAGGTTTCTTCCAAATCATTTATTTTTATATAATTATCATTATAACCATAATCAACAATTATTCTATTTATATTATTTAACATTTCTTCATCTAAATCATATAATAAATCAATATCAATATTTATAGCATTCCCAATATAACCTTCTTGATAGGAAGAATAATCTCTTGCATCAATAATTGGAAAACTTTCATCTTCAACAATACTTTTAAAATCATTTAAAACTATAAATTCATCAAATTCTATTTCAATTTTGGAGAATATAGGAAAATTTCTTTCAAGCATAGACCATCTAATCATTCCTAGAATTAATGATAAGATGATAATAAAATTATAATATTTATATTTTTTAATAAAACTCATTATATATTTAATAATTATTAATTAATTTTGTTTCAAAATTTAAGATAAATTATTTTTCTTTTCTAAAAGATTTAATGAAAATAAATTATCTTCTTATTTGTATGGGGATATAGCTCAGTTGGGAGAGCGCTTGAATGGCATTCAAGAGGTCAGCGGTTCGACCCCGCTTATCTCCACAGAAGAAAACTAATTAATGGAGTATTTATATGAAAATGTCAACACTTAGAGACCAGTCTGCACCAGTTTTGTATGCTCTAGTAGTATTATTTGTACTAGCTATGGGTGGATTTGGAAGTATTTTTAGCAGTACAACATCAGATAAAGGTAATAGTGAAAATTGTGATCCAGAAAGATTTGTTGCTTGTTCAGATAATGAAAACATAAGTATCACTGTAGAAGAATATTTTCAAAGATATCTAAATAATCCTGACTTTTATCATAGTAGAGCTAATCCTTTTGGTCCTAATTCTCCTTATAGCGCAACTGATAAGCAACTTGATACGCTTAATGCTTTAAATCAAGTATGGTCAACATTAATTAATCAAAAAGTTAATAATCAATTTATTTCTGATTTAGACTTAATTACAGAAGATCCAAATGAAGATAGTCCACATTTAGATGAAGTTATAGATTTTATTAAAAATTATCCTAATTTTAATCCCACTTATAAATCTGAACTTGAATTATTGGGTTTATTTATAGTTGACTCTACATTTAATCAAATTCTTTATGAAGCATCAGTGGATAATGGATTATTATATACTAAGTTAAATGAAGCTTTTGCCTTAACATTTCCTCAACAAGATATGCAAATTAGATCCCAAGGTTCGTCAAGATGGAATAATTGGTTTTCTACAATGAAAAGACAGTTAGCAAATGTTAAATTAAATTATATTATTAATTCTACTCAATCTTTATCAAAATTAGAGCTAAAAGATCAATTACTTCTAGAGCAAGGTAACTATAATTTTGATTATTTGACATATTCACTAGCTAATATCGATGTAGAGGTAAGTGATGATGAGTTAAATGATTACTATGAATTAAAAAAAGATGATAAATCATATAATCTTAAAAAAGATACTAGAAGAATTATTGAGTTTGTTAAATGGGATTTAAATGGCCTAGATGATTCTCAAATAGACTCTGTAAAAAAATTAGCTAAAGATTTTAGAAAATCAGCAAGAAGAAATGGGTTTAGCACTGCTGTAGAGAAAAACAACAGCTTTTCAATGGTTAAGGAAGTAACGCTGTCTAATGAATTTAGCCTTAGTGGTAGTGGCCTTGGTACTCAAACTAAAAATTCTGATGGTGGAAGTATTCCTTTTTATAATATTATTGGTGCTGGTAGAAAAATAATAGAGTTTGCCTTTACAAATGATATCGGGGAAATCAAATTAATGAATATTGATTCTGATAGAAACAATGATAAAGGTTTTAACGATATAGGTGTTTTTCATGTTAAAAAAGAAATATCTGAAGGTTATGTTAACCTTGAAGAGTCGGGAATTAAGGATAAACTTATTAGAGAAATTGAATTTAGCAAGAAATGTGAAGTTGCTAAAAATGATTTTAAAAATTTGATGAAAAGTTACGATGATTTTTTAAATGAACTTTCAGAAGAGGATATTGAAAGTTTTGATCCTCTATCTTATTGGATTGAAAATGATGAAAATGCTTCTCAAAATATTCTTTTTAGAAACCATAAAGGTACAATAAATGATTTTATGTTATCTTTTATTAGTACAGACCTTAGAAATACATTAATAACTATACCTGAAATTAAAGGATTCATTTTAAGTCTTGAAAAAGGTTTAGATATGACAATGAATCCTATAGATAATGAAAGTATAGCTATTTTTAGAATGAATGAACTTGCAGATTTAAAGACTCTTGATTTATCATTATATAAAAAAAATGAACTTGAAAGACTTAAAAATACTCAAAGTAATTTATTTTTAGAAGATCAAAAAGAAACTGCCAATATTAAAGATAATAGAACATTAGTTATTTACTAATTCTAAATTTCATTTATGAATAAAAAGTTTAATTCATTTAAAGAGTTTTATCCTTTTTATCTATCAGAACATAAAAATTCAATATGTAGACTTCTTCATTTTATAGGCTCATTTTTAGTAATATTAACATTTATTCTCTCGATTTTATATGATAAAAAATTTTTATTATTTGCTCCAATTTTTGGATATGGATTTGCATGGATAGGTCACTTTTATTTTGAAAAAAATAAACCAGCTACATTTAAATACCCTATTTATAGCTTTATGGGTGATTGGATGATGTTTAAGGATATCCTTATAAGAAAAGAATATATTTTTAATCCAAAAGAAGGTTGATATCTATGGCGTATCTTTACCTTTTAATAGCAATAATATGTGAAGTTTGTGGTACTATGCTACTGTCCTTTTCACAAAACTTTACAAAGCCTATTCCAACAATACTTTTGTCAATTGCTTATATATCTGCATTTTACTTTTTAACATTTGCTATGAAAAGCATTCCAATTGCAATTGTTTATGCAACATGGTCTGGTCTTGGTATATTTTTTATTTCACTTCTTAGTTATTTTATTTACGGCCAAACTTTACAGTGGCAATCTATACTTGGGTTATGTTTAATTGTATTAGGTGTTATAATAGTTAATACATTTAGTCATAAAAATATTCATTAAAATCTTTTGAGTAAAAAAAAAGCACCATTTATATGGTGCTTTTTTTAGTAAGAATTTTATGACTTACATCATTCCACCCATACCACCCATACCACCCATATCAGGCATAGCAGGAGCAGCAGGAGCAGCTGGTTCAGGTTTATCTGAAATAACAGCTTCTGTAGTTAATAATAACCCTGCAACACTAGCAGCATTCTGAACAGCAGTTCTAGTTACTAATGTTGGATCAATTATTCCTGCCTTGATCATATCAAGATACTTTTCAGCTCTTGCATCAAAACCATAACTTTTACTTTTATTGTTTCTAACCTCATTAACAATAATAGACTCTTCAAGTCCAGCATTAGCAACTATTTGACGCATTGGCCCTTCAAGTGCTTTTTTAAGAATTTCAGCACCAATAGCTTCGTCACCTTCCATTTTATCTGTTTTAATTGCATCAACAGATCTTAAAAGTGCTACTCCACCACCTGGTACTATACCTTCTTTTACTGCAGCTCTAGTTGCATGTAAAGCATCATCTACTCTATCCTTCTTTTCCTTCATTTCAACTTCTGTTGCAGCACCAATATTTAATACAGCAACGCCACCTGAAAGCTTAGCTAGTCTTTCTTGTAGCTTTTCTCTATCATAATCAGAAGAAGTTTTATCAATTTGAACCTTGATTTCATTTACACGCGCTTGAACTGCATCTTGGCTACCTTTACCCTCAACTACAGTTGTGTTATCTTTATCAATATTTACAGTTCTTGCTTCACCTAAATATGATAGATCTGCATTTTCAAGTTTATAACCTTGATCTTCTGAAATTACTGTAGCACCAGTTAAAATTGCAATATCCTGCATCATCTCTTTTCTTCTATCACCAAAACCTGGAGCTTTAACTGCTGCAACTTTAAATGAACCTCTTAACTTATTCATAACTAAAGTTGCTAAAGCTTCACCCTCAATATCTTCAGCAATAATTAATAAAGATTTTCCAGCTTGCACAACTTTTTCAAGAACTGGAAGTAATTCTTTCATATTACTAATTTTCTTCTCATGAAGTAAAATCATTGGATTTTCTAGTTCAGCCTCCATACTTTCAGCATTTGTTACAAAATAAGGAGATAAATAACCTCTATCAAATTGCATTCCTTCTACTGTTTCTAAGAAAGTATCCATACTTTTTGCTTCTTCAACTGTTATGACACCTTCATTTCCAACCTTATCCATTGCATCTGAAATCAAATTACCAATTGATGAATCATTGTTTGCAGAGATTGTTCCCACCTGTGAAATTTCTTCCTTTTTAGAAACCTCTTTACTCATTCCTTTTAAACAATCAAGAACTTGCTCTACTGCTTTATCAATTCCTCTTTTAATATCCATTGGATTTGCACCTGCAGTAACATTTTTTAAACCCTCTGAAACAATAGATTGTGCTAGAACAGTTGCGGTAGTTGTTCCATCACCTGCAATATCAGATGTTTTGGATGCAACTTCACGAACCATTTGAGCACCCATGTTTTCTACAGCATCTTCTAGCTCAATTTCTTTAGCCACTGTAACACCATCTTTTGTTATAGTTGGTGCTCCAAATTTCTTATCAATAACTACATTTCTACCCTTAGGTCCAAGAGTAACTTTAACAGCATCAGCTAAACTATCAACTCCAACTTTTAATTTAGACCTTGCTTCTGTATTGTATTCTATATTTTTTGCCATTTTTTTATAATCTCCTATAATTTTTTATATGATAGCGAATATATCATTTTCTTTCATTATCAAATAATCTTCATTTTTAATGGTAACTTCAGTTCCTGAGTATTTACCATATAATACTTTATCACCAACTTTAACGGTCATTTTAACAAGCGATCCTGAGCTTGAAACAGAACCTGGACCTATCGCTACAATAGTACCCATTTGTGGTTTTTCCTTTGCAGTATCTGGCAATATAATGCCAGATGCCGTTTTTTCTTCAGCAGCTTCTGCTTTAACCACAACTCTATCAGATAATGGTTTAATTTTCATTTTAATTTTCTCCTATTAATAAAATTCTTAAGTAATAATACTATCTACACAAAAAATATGCCATAAGTACGAATAATGTCAATTTGACATACTTTAACTCCCAGTACTGCCAAAACCACCTGATCCTCTTGTAGTTTCAGATAATTCATTTGCAATTTCAAATTCAATTGAAGACATATCTGAAGATACAATCTGAAAAAGTCGATCCCCCTTACTAATAGAAAAGTCATAATCTTTGATGTTGTCACATACCGCCATTATTTCCCCTCTATAACCCCAATCAATTAATCCTATAGAATTCGCCAATCTCAAAGGTGTTTTTGATATACTTGATCTTGGAAATAATAAATACCCTTTTCCATCAATATTTTCACAAGAAATCCCAAGTTTTATTTTAACTGTCTCTCCAGCTTTTATCGTCTGATCTTTAAGTATATAAAGATCTAAACCTGCATCGCCTTTATGAAAATGATTATGTTTAGAGTAATATTTTTTAGCTAAATCATTTAAAGGTTTAATTAATAATTTCATTTATATTGCTCCTCTTTTTTTGGCTCAATCCAATTTCCGTCCTCTTTAATTAAATTAATCAAAGCCTCTGCTGCAAATTTTGAATCAATACTATTTTTAACCATTTTTTGTCCTCTATATAAAGAAATTTTACCTACACCTGTACCCACATACCCATAATCTGCATCAGCCATTTCTCCAGGACCATTTACAATACACCCCATAATACCTATTTTAATTCCTTTCAAATGATCCGTTTTAGACCTGATCATTGCCGTTGTATCTTGTAAATCAAACAAAGTTCTACCGCATGATGGGCATGATATATATTCTGCTTTTGATATTCTTCTTCTACTTGCTTGTAATATCCCAAAGCTAGTGCTATTTAGATACTTTGTATTATCTGTATTATTATTTACAATAAAAACACCATC
>CENP01219712.1_pt1 | contig 17229 bp, 17 predicted proteins | sample 361281 | NCBI WGS metagenome assembly CENP01 (sample SAMEA2591122, study PRJEB7988) | marine metagenome | biome: marine biome (ENVO:00000447); feature: deep chlorophyll maximum layer (ENVO:xxxxxxxx); material: saline water (ENVO:00002010), including plankton (ENVO:xxxxxxxx) | depth 70 m | reverse complement strand
CGTTAATAGCGTATCGAGGGTTCGAATCCCTTCCTCTCTGCAACTTATGATTTTTAATAAAAAAAAATCGTTTGTTTTTTTAATTAATTTATATACATTTAGAAACTCAATAAAAATAATAAAACATGAAAAAGATATTATCTCTTACTTTGCTTGCTTCTTTTTTAATTTTTTCATTTCAAAATTCTTATGGTTTTCAAGACCAAGATGAGATGGAGGTTGTTGAGGCAACTGATATACAAGAAGCAGCCGAAATACAAGAGGCTGAAGTTGCTCCTGCTCCTCAACAATCTGTTGGTTTTACTCAGGAATTAAAAAATAGATTTATTGAAGGTGGACCTGGATTTATGGGTATTGTATTGGCTTGTTTGATTTTAGGATTAGCAATTGCAATTGAAAGAATTATCTATTTAAACTTTGCAACAACAAATACAAGTAAATTAATTGATGACGTAGAGTCTGCACTAAAATCTGGAGGTGTTGATGCTGCAAAAGAAGTTTGTAGAAATACACCTGGACCTGTTGCATCAATTTTCTATCAAGGTCTTGATCGAGCTGGTGAAGGAGTTGAAAGTGCAGAAAAAGCTGTTGTAGCTTATGGTGGTGTTCAAATGGGACAACTTGAAAAAAATGTATCGTGGATTTCTTTATTTATTGCCCTTGCGCCGATGTTAGGATTCATGGGAACAGTAATCGGTATGATCCAAGCATTTGATAAAATACAAGCTGCTGGCGATATGCAACCTTCACTTGTTGCAGGTGGTATAAAAGTAGCATTATTGACAACAGTATTTGGTCTAATTGTAGCAATTATTCTTCAAATCTTTTACAATTACATTGTTTCTAAAATTGATGGTATTGTAAATGATATGGAAGATGCATCAATAACTTTGATTGATATACTAGTATCTCACAAAAAATAATTGATCCTATGAATATTCAAAAAATCACAAATATAATTGCGATTGCTCTTGGAGTTATAGGTCTAGTTTTCCTTGCTTTAATAATAAGCCAAGGCGATGAAAGTATTGAGATGAATGCTATGCAGGGAGATTATGGGTTTGTATCAGCTATAATTTATCTTGCATTTATAGTCTTAGGAATTGTAATCCTTTCAACAGTCGTATTTTCTTTAATGAATTTATTTTCAGATAAAGATAAACTCAAAAAAGCTGGTATTTCGATAGGATCTTTTTTTGCTGTTATAATTATTGCATTTATTTTATCTGAAGGTGTTGAAACTCCAATGCAAGACGGAAAGGTGCTTTCAGCAGCAGCTTCAAGATGGGTAGAAACTGGTATTAGAACTTTTTATCTTTTAACAATTATCGCTGTTGGAATTATGATTTTTAACTCAGTTAGAAAAATTATAAAAAAGTAAACCAATATGGCAAGAAGATCAGCACCAGAAGTTAATGCAGGATCTATGGCGGATATCGCTTTCCTTCTATTAATATTCTTTTTAGTTACTACTACAATTGAAACTGACTCTGGTATTAATAGAAAACTTCCACCAATGGATGAGCTCATTGATCCTCCAATTATTAAAGAGAAAAATATTTTTACTGTAGTTGTTAATAAAAACAATCAGATTCTTGTTGAGGAAGAACTCATGAATATCAGAGATATTAGACAAGAAGCTGTAGCATTTCTAGATAATGGAGGTGGTTTTGGAGAAGAGGCTTGTGATTATTGCCAAGGTAGTGGTGATACAAGATCCTCTGATAATCCAGATAAAGCAATTATATCATTAAAAAACGATAGAGAAACTGATTATAAGGTTTATATTTCAGTTCAAAATGAGTTGGTAGCTGCATATAATGAATTAAGAAATAGAGAATTTTCTAGATTATATCCTTCTGAAAACATGACTTATGTCGATGCTGATAAAAAATATACTGATCCAAGAACCTCAAGTGAAATCAAAGAAAAATTAAAAGAAAAGCTAGCAGTAATTAAAGCTCTCTATCCGATGAAGTTATCCGAGGCTGAACCTAATAAAACGAGTTAGATATGTCAAAGTTTAGAAAAAATAATAAAGGAGAAACTCCTAAGATTTCTACAGCTTCACTTCCAGATATTGTATTCATGTTATTATTCTTCTTTATGGTTGCTACTGTATTAAGAGACAATAGCTTAATGATTCAAAATGTTCTTCCAGCTGCTGATCAGATTCAGAAACTTGACAAGAAAGATAGAGTTATTTATATCTATGCTGGTAAGCCGAGTGCTAGATATCAAGATAAGTATGGGAATCAACCTAGAATTCAGTTAAATGATAAGTTTGCAACTGTTGGTGATGTAGGAGCATATGTTTTAGCTGAAAGAGCTTCTAAAAGAGAAGAACTTCAAAATGTTCTAACTACCGCATTAAAAGTTGATGGTGAAACAAAAATGGGACTAATCTCAGATATTAAGCAGGAATTGAGAAAAGTTAATGCTCTTAAAATAAATTATACTACAAGAATAGGAGACTATTCTCAAAACCAGTAGGTACTCTTGTTTTTGTATATTAGTTTTCTAATTATTTTGAATGTTTAGAAAATTATATCTATTCTATTTTCTTTTTTTTGCAAACTATACCATCTCACAAGTTTCAAATCCTGATTTTTACAGAGAAGATCAATTTTATTTTAGTATTTACTATAATTCAATAAAAAACGGGGTTGATGAGCTTAAAGAAAATAAATTTTCCTCGAGTTTAAACTTCGGTTTCATAAGAGATTTTCCATTAAATAAATCTGGAAAGTTTTCTCTAGGCCTAGGGGCAGGTCTTGGGATTAATTCATTAAACAATAATCTTAGACTTGATGAAAATATTCTTTCTTTCAATGAGAGTACTCAAGACATTCAAAAGAATAAATATAATTATGCTGAAATTCAATTTCCCTTGGAAATTAGGTTAAGAAACTCTACAATTGATAAATATAGATTTTGGAGGTTATATGCAGGGTTAAAATACTCAAGAATTCTTAGCTCAAAATTTAAATTTGAAAATTCATTCCAAAATTATATTCAAAAAACAACCCCTATCAACCAAGACCAGTTGGGTATTACTTTAAATGTGGGTTTTAATACTTGGAACTTAGGTATTTATAAATCTCTTAGACCATTTTTTTCTAATTCTGATTTTCCTGATTTTAAACTTTTTAAGTTGGGGCTTGTTTTTTACATACTTTAAGGATTCCTGAATTTTAGCCTATTTATTTTAGTAATATGAGTAAAAAAAGAAGTGTTTTCTAAAAATCTCTTATATTTACGGCATTATAGATAAAACTAAAAAAAACTAAATTTTATAATATGAAAAAATTATTGTCTTTGATGGCTGTCCTTTTGGGAACATTCATCTACGCACAAACTACCGTTACTGGTACTGTTATCACTGAAGATAATGTGCCTGTACCTGGAGCAAATGTTGTATTTGATGCAACAACTGGTGCGGTAACTGACTTTGATGGTAATTTCACACTTGTTGTGAATGCAAATCCACCATTTGACCTAAAAATTTCAAGTGTAGGATTTGATACTGCAACAGTTAATGTAACTGTTGGAAATTTATCCTTTACAGTAGCATTAGCTGAGTCTCAAAATCTTTTAGATGAGGTTGTAATTTCAGCTTCAAGAACACCTGAAAGATTATTTGAATCCCCTGTTACAGTTGAAAGATTTGATTATAAAGATATTGAACAATCAACTGGACAAGATTTTTACACAAGTTTGGAAGGATTAAAAGGAGTGCAAGTTAATAGTGGTGGTTTATTACTTCAAGCTGTTGCCACTAGAGGTTTCGCAACTATTGGTAACGAAGGTTTCGTTCAGCTTGTTGATGGAATGGATAATGCTGCTCCTGGTCTAAACTTCTCAGCTGGAAACTTAGTTGGTATTAGTGAGATAGATATTCAAAGTGTTGAGTTACTTCCTGGTGCTGCTTCTGCCCTTTATGGTGCAAACGCATTTAAAGGAGTAATGCTTATGAATAGTAAAAGTCCTTTTGATTTTCCAGGATTTAGTGCATATGTAAGAAGTGGGGTTACATCACAAGATAGCGCTGGCGATAACCTGTACTATGATGTAGGTGCAAGATTTGCTCACAATTGGGATAATAAATTCGCAATGAAAGCAGTAGTTAGTTACGTTGAAGGTACAGATTGGGCTGCAACAGACTACAGAGATCTTAATTATTTACAAGGTAGATTTATACCTGGAACTTCTGATCCAGTGGATCCTTCCCAAATGCCAGACTACAACGGTATTCATGTATATGGTGAAGTTGCTCAGACTTTTGATATGACAGCTGCTTTTAGAGCTGTAGTTCTTCCAAATTTAGCTAATTCAGGTGTTATTAGCATGGCTCAAGCTCAACAGATTTCTGGAATATTTGGAGCATATGCCCCAGATTATTTTGGTACTCAAACAATTAGAAGTACAGGATATAAAGAAGTTGATTTAGGAGATAATAAAGCTACAAGTTTTAAAGTTGATCTTGCGGGCCATTACAGAATTGATGGAAATAGAGAATTAGTTTTTAATTCTAAGTTTGGTTCTGGAAATACTGTATATCAAGCTGCGAATAGAAATATGTTAAAAAACTTCGCTCTTCAACAGCATAAATTAGAATATAGATCACCCAGATTAACTGCAAGAATTTATACTTCTATAGAAGATTCAGGTAATACACATGATATGTCTGCTCTTGGAGCAAGAATGGCAAATGCTCAACCTGGTGGAATTCAAGGTTGGTTTGGAAACTATTTAATTTCATATTTTACAGAATTACCTAGTCTTGTAAATCCTAATCCAATAACTGCATTAAATGCAATGGTAGGTAATATTTTACAAAATGGGATTACTGACTTTAATGCTTTAATGGGTGCTCTTGGAAAGTCTGGTGGAGATATTCCTGCACACATGGCTGCTCGAAGAATAGCTGACCAGAACATGTTAGTACCTGGTACTGATGCTTTTAAACAAGCCTATTACAATTCTACTACCACTGCGATTTCAAATGGTGGTGCTGCTATTATAGATAACTCTAAATCTAATAGTGCTGAATTTAATTACAGTTTGGGAGACTTAGTTCCTGCTTTTGATTTAAAAGTTGGTGCTCAGTATAGGCAATATGTCTTAAGATCTAATGGTACATTATTTACAGATTATGATGGACCAATCAAATTTAATGAATTAGGGTTTTATACTCAGGCGCAGAAAGATTTACTTGGTGGAGCTGTTAAATTAACAGGATCTATGAGATATGATAAAAGTCAATTTTTTGATGGTTCATTTACACCGAGATTAGGTGCTTTAGTATTTTTATCTCCTCAACATAATGTGAGAGTTTCATATCAAACTGGATTTCAAAATCCAACATCACAAGATCAGTACATTGGTTTAGATGTACAAGACGCTGTATTAATGGGATCATCTCCTGATTCCATTGATAGATTTAGAATGAGTTTAGTAGGTCAATCATCACTAACTCCTTATACTGTAACTGGAGACATGGTAATGAATAACTCGTACACAACTGGTATTACGAATGGTGATTTTACTCCTGCTCAATTAGATCCTGTTGAGCCTCAATATGTTTCATCAAGAGAAGTAGGTTACAGATATAATGGAAAAAAAGTAGCAGTTGATGTTTCTGCATATTGGAGTAAATATCAAAACTTTATCGCTGCTAAAAATGTAATTACACCATTATATGGATTTGTCACAGATTTGAGTGGTGCCATGGCTGTTGCTGCTGGAGATTTTAGAGTATTTAGTGTAGATAATAATACTGATGAAGAAGTTAACGTGATGGGTCTTACTGCTGGATTAGATTCTAAAATTGGAAAGTTTGATTTCAGTACTTCTTTTAGTTATGCTGATTTAGACAGAACTAATGTTGACCCTGATTATGAGACAGGATTTAATACACCTAAAGTAAGAACAAAATTCTCAATAGGTTCTACTGAACTTTCCGAAAAACTTAGTTTTAATTTAAATGCGAGATATCACAACTCATTTATGTGGGAATCTGCAGCTTTCATTGACGGTATGATTCCAGCAAACTGGGTGTTTGATGCACAAATTGGTTTTGATGCTCCAGAATTAAATGGGAAATTTAAAATTGGTGCTGTAAACTTATCTGGAAATGACTATATGGTTATGCCAACAGGCGGACTAATTGGTAGTCAATACTATGTTCAGTTTACATTAAATCCGTAAACATATCAACATACTATGTTAATAAAGGCGTCTTTTAAGACGCCTTTTTTTTTTATTTAAGAAACAATTTTCAATATTCTATATATATTTGCAAGCATAAATTCACACTAATAATAAAACTTATATAATGTCAAAAAAAGTTGGTAAAGTTTCTCAAATCATTGGACCTGTTGTTGATGTAACATTTGATACTACAACTACAGAATTACCTAAGATTTATGATTCTTTAGAAGTATCTAAAAATGATGGATCGAAATTAGTTCTTGAAGTGCAATCTCACGTTGGTGAGGATATGGTCAGAACTATATCAATGGATTCTACAGACGGGTTAAAAAGAGGAGAAGATGTAGTTGCATCAGGAAATCCAATTCAAATGCCAGTCGGTAAAGATATTTATGGTAGATTATTTAATGTTATTGGTGATGCAATTGATGGCATGGAAGATTTGCCAAAAACTGGAGACAAAGGATTACCAATCCACAGAGAGGCCCCAGATTTTGATCAACTCTCTACCTCAACTGAAGTTTTATTTACCGGTATTAAAGTAATTGATCTAATTGAGCCTTATGCTAAAGGTGGTAAGATTGGATTATTTGGAGGTGCTGGTGTAGGTAAAACAGTACTAATTCAGGAACTTATTAATAACATTGCTAAAGGTCATGGTGGTTTATCCGTATTTGCTGGAGTTGGTGAAAGAACTCGAGAAGGAAATGACTTACTAAGAGAAATGCTCGAGTCTGGAATTATCAAGTATGGTGATGAGTTTATGAAATCAATGGAAGAAGGTGGATGGGATTTGAGCAAAGTAGATAAAAAAGCATTAGAAGAATCAAAAGCAACATTTGTTTTTGGACAAATGAATGAGCCACCAGGTGCAAGAGCTAGAGTAGCTCTCTCTGGATTGACAGTGGCTGAATACTTTAGAGATGGTAGTGGCGATGGTCAAGGAAAAGATGTTTTATTCTTCGTAGACAACATATTTAGATTTACTCAAGCTGGTTCTGAGGTATCTGCTTTACTTGGAAGAATGCCCTCTGCGGTTGGTTATCAGCCAACATTAGCAACAGAGATGGGTGCGATGCAGGAAAGAATTACTTCTACTAAAAAAGGATCTATTACATCAGTTCAGGCAGTTTATGTGCCTGCAGATGATTTAACAGATCCAGCACCAGCAACTACATTTGCTCACTTGGACGCAACAACAGTACTATCAAGAAAAATTGCTGAGCTAGGAATTTATCCAGCGGTTGATCCATTAGATTCAACATCTAGAATTCTTACACCTGAAATATTAGGTGATGAGCACTACAATTGTGCCCAAAGAGTAAAAGAAATGCTTCAGAAATATAAAGAGCTTCAAGATATTATTGCAATTCTTGGTTTGGAGGAATTATCTGAAGAAGATAAATTAACTGTTGCTAGAGCTAGAAGGGTTCAAAGATTCTTATCTCAACCTTTTCATGTTGCTGAACAGTTTACAGGAATCCCTGGAGTCCTTGTAGATATTAAGGATACTATTAAAGGATTTAATATGATAATGGATGGTGAGCTAGATCACTTGCCAGAAGCTGCTTTTAACCTTAAAGGAACTATTGAAGAGGCAATTGAAGCTGGTGAAAAAATGATTGCAGAAGCAAAATAATTATGTTTATTGAAATTGTCAGTCCTGAAAAAACAATTTACACTGGTAATGTAAGTAGTGTATTTCTGCCTGGTAAAGAAGGCTTTTTTCAAGTTCTAGATAATCATGCTCCAATAGTATCTACTTTAAAAAAAGGCACAATTGAACTTAAAGGTGAATTTAATAGTGATCTTTCCCAGAATCTAAATTTAAATGATTCAAGCAAAGCATCTCTAGATATTGAATCTGGAGTTGTTGAAATGCGAAATAATAAGCTAATAATTTTAGTTGATTAAATAATTCCTTTCTGAATTTTTTAAAAAAAATATCACTTTTATTTATTTCTCTTTCAGTTTTTTCCCAATCTGTAAACTTGGATGAAGTCATAGTATCCGAATCTAAAATTGATATTCCTTTTTCAAAAAAATATAGATCAATAGAGATCATCGATTCAAAATCAATTATTGAAAGCGGAGTTAATAATGTTGTGGATTTACTTCAGCAAGTTAGTGGTATAGATATAAGAAGGAGGGGAGTTCCTGGTACTCAAGCCGATTTGTATATTAGAGGTGGAGGTTTTGACCAAACATTATTATTGATTGATGGTATAAAGATGGATGATATTCAAACAGGTCATCACACATTAAATCTACTTCTTCCAATCCAATTAATTGAAAGAATTGAAATAATTAAAGGTCCTGCTTCAAGAATATTTGGTCAAAATGCTTTCAATGGAGCTATAAATATTGTAACAAAATCTCTTCCAAAATTTGATAAGAAACAATTTGAAATGTTAGTGAGTAACCCAACATTTGGATCGTTTAAACAGTTTGGTTTTTTAATAAACTCAAGACTATCATTGAAAGAAAAATTTAATGCTCAATTAACATTTTCAAGATCTAAATCTGATGGTTATAGATATAATACAGATTACATCAACGATTTTTTCTTCTTTAAATCAGAAATTAAAACTCAAAAAAATCCAATTATCATAATATCAGGTTTTACTGAGAAAAAATTTGGTGCTAATGGATTTTATGCTAGTCCAACAGCTACTGATCAATATGAAGAAACTCAAGCGAGTTTTCTTGGTATTTCAACATTACTTGGTTCTGAAAAATTTCTTATTAGACCTAAATTGTACTGGAGAAGAGGTCAAGATGAGTATATATATATAAGAAATAATCCATCTGTTTACAGAAACTTACATATAACAAATAAGATTTATTTAGATTTTAGCTTTTCTAAATTATTTGAATCAAGTAGATTAAATTTTGGTATTGATTTATCAAACTCATCTATCTCAAGTAATAATTTAGGAGATCATAACAGATTTACGACATCACTATATGCTGACTATACATTTAAAACAAAAGACAAAAAACTTAGCTTCTCACCGGGTTTATCAATTTCTAATTTCTCTGATATGTCAACTCATTTTTTCCCTGGTATGGATGTAGGATTTGATATTAATGAAAAAATAAATCTGTATGCTAACTATGGAAAAACATATAGAATACCAACATATACAGATTTATACTATAGTGACAGAAATACCATTGGAAACCCTGATCTAAATCCAGAGCATGCTATTACTAATGAAATCGGTATTAAATATTCAAATGAAAACATTGATTTTTCAAGTTCATTTTTTACTAGAAAATCAAGCAATATTATTGATTATATTAAGCAATCAGAACAGGAAAAATGGGAGGCAACTAATATTCTAAATTTAGATACAAATGGCTTCGACCTTAATTTTTTATATAAAATTAGTCTTCACAATAGTTTAAGGCTAGGCTACACCTACCTTTTTGATAAATCATATGTCAATGATGATAACTACTCAAGATACGCTATTAATTCATTAAGACATCAATTAAACACCAGACTAACTCTAAAGTATTCTAATAAAATTACACACACCCTAATCAATAGATTTGGTGAAAGATCAAATAAGGTTTCTCATATTGTTTATGATTCCAATTTAAAATACCAACTTTCTGAAAATAGCTACTTTTTCATTAATGTGAACAACATATTTAATGAGGAATATTATGAAACTAATTTAGTTCCAATGCCTGGTAGAAATTTCTTAATAGGTGTTATTAGTTATTTTGAGTAAACTAACTCTCCGTAGACATAAGTTTTAAGAACTTTAGTGTATGGTGTAAAATCTATATTAACCTTCATAATATCTCTATCAATTAGGACAAAATCAGCATTTTTTCCTGGCTCAAGACTGCCCTTCTCATTTTCTTCAAAATTAAAATAAGCTCCCCAAATAGTCATTCCTTTTAATGTTTCCTCCCTCGATAAACTATTTTCCATTTGAAAACCTGAGTCTGGGTATCCACTTAAATCCTTTCTCGCAACAGAACTGTAAAAAGTATGAAAAGGATTTACTTTCTCTACTGGGAAATCTGTTCCCAATGCCACTCTTTTTGAATATTGTAATAAATCTTTAAAAGCATAAGCACCCTTCACTCTTTCACCTAATCTATCTTCCGCCCAGTACATATCACTTGTTGCATGTGTTGGTTGAATTGAAGGAAGAACTTTTTCATTATAAAGATTAAAATCCTTTTTATCAATTACTTGAGAGTGTTCAATCCTCCATCTCGGATCTGAAACATCACTTAAAACTTTATTGTATTCGTTCAATAATATAAAAGCTGTTGAATCTCCAATCGCATGAGTGTTCATTTGGAATCCAATTTCTTTGATATTTTTTGCAAAATATTTTACATCTTCTATACTCGTTGAAAGTTTACCGTGATTATGTGGATCATCGGAATAAGGTTCTTTCAGTGCTGCACCCCTCGATCCTAATGCTCCATCGCCATAAACTTTAAATGAACGAACATTTAACCTATCAGTTTTTAATTTTCCATTATTTCTGTAATAATCAATGTTCTTTTTCGAAACGCTAACCATTGCATAAATATTAATTTTAAGTTCATCATTCTGATGTAAACTATCAATTAGATTTATCGTACCTATACCCAAACCAGCATCAGAAACAGTTGTAAGACCATTTTCAAAACATATTTTTTCTGCATTTTGTAGAGAATTAGTTTTCTCAGACAAGTTTTTTTCAGGAAGAATATTATCAATCAATCCCATTGGACTATCTATCAAAACGCCACTAGGTTTATTCGATTTTAAAATCACTGTACCACCTTTAAGATTAGTTTTATTAGTAATCCCAGCTTTTTCCAAAGCATAATCATTAACTATATATGCATGACCATCAACCCTTTCAAGTACCACAATTTTATCTTTAAAAAACTTATTTAATAATGTATTATCTGGAAAATCTCTTATTTCCCAATCGTTCTGATCCCAACCCCTTCCTCTAAGAATTGATGGGTTATTTTTCTCATTATATGCGATTAGTCTATCAACAATTTCATCAAATGATTTTGTTTCTCTTAAATCAACAACAAGCTGATCCTCACCAAGTACATAAAAATGACAATGTGAATCAATTAGTCCTGGCAAAATAGTTTTTCCGTCAGCATTAAGTACTTTTTCTGTATTGTAGAATTTATCCAAATTTTCTTTACTGACCTCAACTATTTTTCCATCCTTAATAGCCATTGATTTCATAATACTAAATTCATCATCAGCTGTATAAATATTGGCATTAGTTACGACTAAATCAGCATTTTTTGTACAAGATGAAATCAGTAAAACAACAAGAAATAATTTTTTCATAATTCGTTTAATTTATTAAATATTTTTTCATATTCCCAGCCTCTGTAATTTAAGTAATCAAAGATTTTCTTTTTCATATGTTGTTTATCATACTTTTGGAACTTATAAATACATTTTTGGAATAGCTTATCAAGTTTTTTTTTATAATCTTCTTCGTTTATTTCATTCATACCTATATCAATATTTTTTTTTGAAACTTTACGCTTTTCAAGTTCAATCTTAATTCTCATCTTTCCCCAATTTTTAAATTTAAATTTTCCTCTTGAAAAAGCTTGAGCAAATCTCGTTTCATTTAAGTAATTATTTTTTATAAGTTCATAGATGATATTATCTATCTCCTCTTTCGAAGTTGAATATGACCTGAGTTTATTTTCAACTTCCATATGACATCTTTCTTGATATGCGCAATAGCTTTGTGCTTTAGATTTAATTTCATCATATGAAAGGGTATTTTTTTTCATTAAAAAAAGGTAAAAAAAAAAGCGGCATATAGCCGCTTTTTTAGTAATTATTAATTTTACCTTTTGCATTAAAAAATCTGTAATGTAAATACGTATATGAATCTCTTGGAATGATTTTAATCCAGTGGTTGTATTTAAAAAACCACTTTAATTGAATTGAAATCAAACCTTTATTCAAATAAGCTGCTACAAAAGGATGAATATGTAGTTTAAGCTTACTTTTTGATACATAAGAATTTTTTAAAATTTTTTCTAAGGAATTTTCAATTTTATCAATGACAACTATTGGAGCTTCAATTTTTCCAATTCCGTTAGGATTATCCTCCTTAGTTGAAATATTCATCTCAGGACGAACTCTCTGTCTTGTCATTTGAATTAAACCTATTTTACTAGGTGGTAAAACTTTATGTTTTGCTCTATCTGATTCCATTTCAGTTTTAAAGTGGTTAAATAGTTTTCCTCTATTTTCAGCAACTGTCATATCAATAAAATCAATGACAATTATACCACCCATATCTCTAAGTCGTAACTGTCTCGCTATTTCAGTAGCAGCAATTAAATTAACTTCAAGAGCTGTTTCCTCTTGGTTACTACTTTTATTTGATCTATTCCCACTATTCACATCAATAACGTGAAGTGCTTCTGTGTGTTCTATGATAAGGTAAGCACCTTTACTCATTGAAACTGTTCTTCCAAAAGCAGTTTTTATTTGACGTTCAATTTTAAAGTGTTCAAAAATTGGAGTATCAGATTTATAATATTTAACAACTGATTTCTTTTTTGGAGCAATTTGTTTTATGTAATCTTTTACTTCATAACACAAATCTTTATTATTAGAATAAACACCAGTAAAGCTATCATCAAAAAGATCTCTTAAAATTGAAGAAGTTCTATTTAATTCGTTTAGCATTAAAGATGGAGTTTTTGCTCCAATCATTTTTTTACAAAGACTTATCCATTGTTTTTTTAAGTTTTGTAAATCTGTTTTTAATTCAGCGGTTTTTTTGCCTTGTGCGACAGTTCTTACAATCACACCAAATCCTTTAGGCTTTATCTCATCAATAAGTATTTTTAATCTCTTTTTTTCTTCATTACTTCTGATTTTTTGAGATACAGAAATTCTGTTAGAAAAAGGGATTAAAACAAGAAACCTTCCAGCAAATGAAAGCTCAGAACTGATTCTTGGTCCTTTTGTAGAAATAGGCTCTTTTATTATTTGAACCAGTAATGTTTGATTTGGTTTAATAACACTATCGATAGTTCCTTTTTTGTCAATTTCTTTTTCTAAATTGAACTTAGCCAGTGAAAAATTTTTCAATTTCCTCTCTTGAACTAGATTTGTAAATTTTATGAGAGACTTTACTCTAGGTCCTAAGTCATGATAATGCAAAAAAGCATCTTTTTCATATCCAACATTTAAAAAGGCTGCATTTAGACCAGTGATTGTTTTTTTTATCTTGGCAATAAATATATCTCCTACATTAAACTTACTGTTATCTTTTTCTTTATGTAATTCAATAAGCTTTCCGTCATGTAAGAGAGCAAAATCGACCGCTGAATTAATTGATCGAATAATTATTTCTTTATTCACAATTAATTATTTTAAATTATACTTTGTTTAATCGGTGATCTCTGATTTTTTTCAGAGTTCTATGTCAATGAACGTAAGGATTAAAAGAATTTATTTCTTTTTATGTCTATTAGCTCTACTTCTTTTCTTTCTTTTATGAGTAGCTACCTTATGTCTTTTCCTTTTTTTTCCGCTAGGCATAAATTACTTGTTATTGTTCTTTACGTTATCTACGAATACTTTAGCAGGTTTGAAGGCAGGAACTGAATGAGCAGGAATCCTAATAGTTGTGTTTTTTAAAATATTTCTTCCAGTTTTTTCAGCTCTCCTTTTAACAACAAAACTTCCAAATCCTCTTAAATAAACATTTTCACCTTCACTTAATGAATTTCTCACTTCTTCCATAAAATTTTCTAGTGTGGCAAGAACTTCGTTTTTTTCAAGTCCAAGATTTGATGATATTTTGTTAACTATCTCTGCTTTCGTCATTTTTAATTTTAATTTTATTATTCGGTTGCCAAATATATAAATTTATATTCTAAAACTTATGTGTAATCTTTTTAATTATTTATTAGTCAACTAATGGAAAATAATTTTGCAAATAAATTAATTGAATGGTATAAAATTAATCAAAGAGATTTGCCATGGAGAAAGACTAACGATCCTTACAAAATTTGGGTATCTGAAATTATTTTACAACAAACACGAATTGATCAAGGAACTCCTTACTATTTAAATTTTATAAATCAGTTCCCCAATGTTAAAAAATTATCTGAATCAACTCTTGATGAATTAATGAAAGTTTGTCAAGGTATTGGTTATTACAGCAGAATTGTAAATATGCATAAATGTGCAAAAATTGTTTTTAGTGAATACAATTCAAATTTTCCAACTAAGTATGGCGAACTTATAAATCTTCCAGGAATCGGGGATTATACAGCATCTGCAATTAGTTCAATTTGTTCTGGTGAGTCTAAAATGGTTGTTGATGGTAATGTTACACGTTTATTTAGCCGATTATATAATTTGAACTATCAACAGCATAGCTCTATCATGAAAAAAACTATCAAAATAATAGGTGAAAAAGAAATTCTAAAATTTAACTCAGGAGATTTTAATCAAGCATTGATGGATTATGGATCCATGATATGCACACCCAAAAAATATAAGTGTGATAAATGTATTTTTTCTAAAAGTTGTGAAGCATTTAGGTTAGATATTGTAGATGAGTTACCAGTTAAGAAAAAGAAGATTACTATATCACATAGATTCTTTAATTATTTTCTTGTAATTGATAAATCATCAAAAGTTAAAATTCATAAAAGAAAAGAAAAAGATATTTGGTATAATTTATATGAATTTGAATTACTTGAAACAAATAATAAAATTTCGGTTAAAGAGGCTAAGTCTTATTTAGACGAAAAACATCAAAGAGTAAGTTTCAAAAAAAAATATTGGGTATCTCACAAACTAACTCATCAAGTTTTAAGTATTGATTTCTGGATATTTGAAGTAGATGAAGTTTTTAAGTTTGGAATAGACATACCAAGCTTAAACAATTATCCTTTTCCAAAACCAATTTTTAGTATTATTTCTAAAATTCAGTAATAATGATTTCATATATTTGAGGACTATGAGCGGATCTTTAAATAAAGTTATGTTAATTGGAAATTTAGGTGATGACATCAAGATGCATCATTTTGAAGACGGCGGATGTGTCGGTAGATTTCCACTTGCAACAAATGAAAATTATACTAACAAACAAACTGGAGAAAGAGTTACAAACACTGAGTGGCATAACATTGTTGTCAGGAACAAGGCAGCTGAAATATGTAATCAGTATTTAAAAAAAGGAGACAAAGTTTACATTGAAGGAAAATTAAAAACTAGAAAGTGGCAAGCTGAGGATGGACAACAAAGGTATTCTACAGAAGTTCATGTGAATGAGTTTAATTTTTTAAACAATAGAAATGAATCTTCAACAGAGAGCTCATATCAAGCACCACCAGCTCAGCCAAGTCAACCGGCTCCTGAAAGTCAAAATCAGGATCAGCCAGATGATTTGCCTTTTTAATTAAATTGATAAATCATATTGGTTTAATAATGAGATATGTCCCATTATATTTCTTAATGTTTTTCTCTTGTAATGAAACATATCTTCCAAAGCAAAAAGCATATTTTGCTCCATCATTTGAAAACAAGGGGTTTACTCTCTTTACTGATAATTGTAAGAATGAGTTTTTAATTAATACTCTATCAAAAGTAAATGAAGTTTCTAATTGTTCTTATGAAATAATTTATGAGAATTATAAAGCTAAAATCTTTATTAACTCTGTAGAATCAGATTTAAAGGATGTAAATATTGAAGAGTTTTTTAATGAAAAAATATTTGAAAATTCAAAATTTGCTGATAGAGTTGTAGAAAGTATATATGATTCAAATGACAAAAATATTTCTTCAAAAGTTTACACATTTATAGGAGATACTCCATCAAATATTCAATTTTATATTACAAATAATAAAAATAAATTTTTCAACGGAAGTCTATATTTTAATTCTAAACCAAACTATGATTCATTACTTCCATATATTGATTACATAGGTGATGATATTAAAAAAATGGTAGACTCATTTAACTGGATTGATGAATAATAATATTAAAAAATGGCTTTTATTATCAATCCTATCTATAATTTGGGGAAGCTCTTTTATGCTTATAAAAAAAGGATTATTAGAACTTACACCAATACACTTGGGTAGTCTTAGAATAATTTTTACAACACTAGTTATTTTAAGTTTTTCCTTTAAATCTTTACTTAAAATTAAAAGAGAAAAGTGGAAATGGATAATTATTACCGCTTATGTTGGAACTTTTTTCCCGGTTTATCTTGTTGGATTTGGTCAAACTCAAATAGATAGTGGTATTGCATCAATACTCACTACTTTAACACCAATCTCTACGCTTATTGTTGGAGTGTTCTTTTTTAATTTATTTTTTACTCGAAGACAAATACTTGGTCTTTCAATTGGTCTTGTTGGTAGCTTTCTTTTATTGTATCAAGGTTCTCTAACGGGTGATTCAAATATTTTCTTCGCAATTTTCATAATCTTAACTACCGTTGGTTATGGGACCTCTGTTAATTTAATTAAAACTTACCTTACGGATATACCACCCGCCGCAGTTACAGCTGGAATTTTTTTATCAATTCTTCCTCCCGCTATAATTATATTAATATTTTCTGATTTTTCATCTCTGGCATTTGATAATAATGAGGTTTTAAAATCAATTGGATTCGTTTTTATACTAGCATTATTTAGTAGTGCATTGGCTCAAACTCTGTTCAATGTCTTTGTTAAAATTGCATCACCACTTTTTGCTTCAGCTGTAACATACACAATGCCAATAGTTGCAATTTTTTGGGCTGTGTTAGATGGAGAGAATTTAACTCTCCAGCAATACTTAGCTGCTGCAGTAATTCTTTTAGGTGTTTACCTAGTTAACAGAAAAAAACAAAAAACTATTTAAAGAACTCGTCAGAAATTTCTTCATTAAAAACAACACTAGTTATTTCAAATTCTATTTTCTGTGGTCCAGCATTGATTTCTCTTTTAAATGCATATAAAATACCATCAACCTCTCTGTAATC
>CENP01211079.1_pt1 | contig 17318 bp, 12 predicted proteins | sample 361281 | NCBI WGS metagenome assembly CENP01 (sample SAMEA2591122, study PRJEB7988) | marine metagenome | biome: marine biome (ENVO:00000447); feature: deep chlorophyll maximum layer (ENVO:xxxxxxxx); material: saline water (ENVO:00002010), including plankton (ENVO:xxxxxxxx) | depth 70 m | reverse complement strand
TTTAATACTTCCTCAATCAGAAGATTTCAATTTAATTCTTGGTACAAGTCTACAAAGTCAAACAAATAAGAATTTTGGACATGAAATATTAATACCTGATGCTGAGATGAATGACTTTGGACTTTATGCATTGGGGGAGATAAGTTTTGGAAATTCTTCAGACGCTATTATTGGATTAAGATATGATAAAAGATCAATTTCATCTGGGATTTATTCTTCAGATTATTCAAATTTTAATGGAGCTCTAGGTTTTAAAAAGGAGTTCACAACTTCAACTTTAAGATTCAATTTAAGTTCTGGATATAGATCACCTAATTTAGTTGAATTGTATTCTGATGGATCTCATCACAGTACATTTATGTATAAGAAGGGTAATCCAAATTTGTTGGCTGAAAATAGTTTTCAAACAGATTTATCTATCCAAGTTAATAGTGAAGATTCAGTCTTATCATTTGATTTATTCCTTAATGATATTAGAGATTATATATACTTGCAACCAACAAATACTCTTATTGATGGTTTACAGCTTCATAATTTTTTACAGCAAGATGCAACACTTTATGGAGGGGAAATACACCTAAATAAAAATACAAGTTTTGATTGGCTATCCTATTATACTTCTATAGAATATGTATTTGGTGAAACACAAGACGGTATGGCATTACCATATATATCTCCATTAACTTTTAATCAAGTTTTTAACATTAGTTTCTCAAGTAATTATTCATTTGAAATAGACTTTGTAGCTAAGGCAAAACAAAACAGAACAGCAATGTATGAGGAATCTACTGATGGATATTCCCTTTTAAATTTATCTGGAACATGGATGACATCATTTCTAGGAAATGACTTAAATATTTTCTGGAGTATTGATAATGTTTTTGATAAAGAATACTTCGATCATTTGTCAAGACTTAAAACAGCAGGAATTCATGAAATGGGGAGAAATATATCTGTAGGTTTAAAGTATAACTTCTAAAGTTTTTTTGTATTTGAAGTTATTTGGTAAGGGCTGGGTTTACCCAGCCTTTTTTTTATCCATTAAGGAATCTATAAACATCATTGCCATTTGCATATAAAACAAGTGTAATTAAGAGAAAGAACCCAATCATTGTTGCGGTCTCCATGAACTTATCACTAAGTTTCTTTCCAGTAATCATTTCATAAAATAAAAACATAACATGTCCTCCATCCAAAGCAGGAATTGGAAGTACATTCATGAATGCTAAAATAATAGAGAGAAGGGCAGTACTTAGCCAAAAACCTTTCCAATCCCATTTTGCAGGAAAGATGCTTCCAATAGTTCCAAAACCACCAAGTTGTTGTGCTCCTTTTTTTGTAAATATGAATTGAAAGCCTGCTACATATTCATATAAGGTCCAATATCCATAATTAAATCCTTGGACAACACTATCTACTAATCCTACAGATTTATTAATTGTACTAATGTTAAAAGCAGGATATACACCAATTGTACCATCACTGTCTCTATCAACTGACAAATTATAATTTAAATTATTTCTCTCGATGATTAATTCAATTGTATTATCATCATTTGTGTCCATCCAGTCTGAAAAGGAGACCCAGTCCTCAACAATTACATTATTAACACTTAAAATTCTATCACCAGATTTCAATCCTGATTCCAGGGCTGGTGAATCTGGAATTACACTATCAATCTCAGCAGCAAAAATTGGACTAAAACTATTTATTTGACCACTCTGGAAAATTTCGTTTCCTATATCATTTGGGATATCAATTACAGAGGTTAAACCACTATTCTTCTTAACAGTTATATAATCAATTGGTCTGAATAATAACATCCTATTTATCTCAAGGACATTATCTAACTCTTTACCATCTACATTAATAATTTTATCTCCTTTTTCAAATCCAATCTCTTGAATGATTTCAGAGGGTTGCATTCCAAGGGGAATATTTTCTTGTGGAAGTGTTTCTTTTCCCCAGACAAATAAAACCATCATATAAATAACAAATCCAAGAATAAGATTTACTGTAACACCCCCCAGCATAATTATTAATCTTTGCCAAGCTGGCTTTGATCTGAATTCCCAGGGCTGAGGAGGTTTGCTCATTTGTTCCTTATCAAAACTTTCATCAATCATACCGGATATTTTTACATATCCTCCAAGAGGAAGCCAACCTATACCATAAATTGTTTCACCAATTTTTTTCTTAAAAAGAGAATATTTAACATCAAAAAATAAGTAAAACTTTTCTACTCTTGTTCCAAAAAGCTTTGCAGGAATAAAATGTCCTAACTCATGAAGAATAATAAGTATTGATAAAGACAGAAATAATTGTGCAGCTTTAATTAAAAATTCAGGAGATAACATAAATTAATTTTGAACAGCAAATTTAATATTTTTTTAATTTCTTGAATTATCTTTGTTATCCAATATTTAGAAAAAATATGTTAAAAAAGTACTGGCTTTTTGCAACTTCAATGATAATAATTTCTCTTATAACAGTGTTTTCCTTTTATAATGTATTGACACCTGAAAAAAAATTACCAATATATCAACCTAGTATGGTAAAGTTTCAATTAGTTGATAGTACAATTCAACATGTAAAGAGATTTCATAAAATCGATGACTTTAAATTAATTAACCAGAATAACGATACAGTCACAAATGAAATATATGATGGAAAAATTTATGTAGCTGATTTTTTCTTTACTACATGTCCAGGAATTTGTCCAATTATGAAGGACAACATGATTGATATCCAAAAAGAGTTTATTAACGATAATCAAGTTTTACTTCTTTCTCATACCGTTACCCCGGAAATTGATTCGGTTGACATTCTAAAAGATTATTCTATTGATAATGGAATTATTGATTCAAAATGGAATCTTGTGACTGGAGATAAAAAACAAATCTATAATCTTGCCAGAAAGTCTTATCTAGTAGCAGAGGATATTGAAAGTGATATTAAGTATGATATGATTCATACTGAAAATTTTGTATTAGTTGATCCTAACAGAAGAATAAGAGGCTTTTATGATGGAACAAACTTTGAATCAATGGAAAGACTTATAGAAGACATTTATATTTTAAAGAAGGAATTTTAAAATATTGATTGTTATTTATTCATCATATCCTCAATCTCATCGGCTTCTATTACAATATCACTCATTAGATTTCTTGGTGCTCCTTTTGATTGAATTACTAGGTCATCTTCTAGCCTTATCCCAAAACCTTCATCAGGAATATATATTCCAGGTTCCAAAGTAAAAACCATATTTTCTTGGAATGGGTCTTCAAGAAGTCCATAATCATGAGTATCTAGTCCAAGGTGATGTGAAGTTCCATGCATAAAATATTTTTTGTAAGCAGGGTTCTTCTTAGTCTGATTTTTTATATCATTTTTATCAATTAGTCCTACTTCAAGTAACTCTTTTGTCATAATTTCTCCTACTTGTTCATGAAATAATTTCCAATTGTTACCAACAGTTAACAATTTAGTAGCTTCATTTTTAACTCTTAAAACAGCATTGTAAATTTCCTTTTGTCTTTTTGAGAATTTTCCTGATACAGGAATAGTTCTAGTCATATCACTAGAATAATTTCCATATTCTGCTCCCACATCCATTAATATTAATTCCCCACTTTTACATTGTTTATTGTTTTTTATATAGTGAAGAACATTATTATCATTTCCACTGGCAATAATTGGAGAATATGCAAAACCTTTAGATGAGTTATTAATAAATTCATGAATAAACTCTGCTTCAATTTCATATTCCCATACACTAGGTTTAATAAATTTTAAGACTCTGTTGAATCCTCTCCTTGTTATATCACATGCTTTTTTTATTTGATCAATTTCATCAGGGTGCTTAATAGATCTTTGTCTTTGAAGAATTGGATTACTTTTTGCAACATTGTGAGCAGGGTAATTTTTTAATAGCCATGAAATAAATCTATCCTCTCTGGTTTCAACTGGAGAGTTTGCCCTATAATGCTCATTTTTATTTATATAGAAAGTATCAACTTTAGTTGCAATTGAACTAAGTATATCCTTAAAGTCATCTATATAGTATATACTATTAATACCAGATAGTTCATTTGCCTGTTTTCTACTTAATTTCTCACCTTCCCAAACTTTAGTATGATTGTCTGACTTTCTTATAAATAGTATTTCTCTTGTCTTGTCATCTTTTGATGGAGGATACAACAATAATATAGTTTCTTCTTGATCAATACCTGTTAGATGAAAAATATCTCTATGTTGTTCAAAAGGTAGTTCGGAATCAGCACTTACTGGATATATATCATTAGAGTTGAAGACAGCCATAGAATTGCCCTTCATTTCATTCATGAAATTCCTTCTGTTCCTTTTATATATTGAATTACTCAGTGGAATATATCTCATTTTATTTTTATCAATTAACTATTTTTTTAATATAATGTTTTTAAATTAAAGGTAAAATTAAAAATTATGAAAAAGTTTTTGTCAATTTCATTAAGCTTAATAAGTACTGTTGTTATGTTTTCTCAACCAAATCCAACAGATGCTGAAAGTATAATTAAGGCCTACAAGGATAAAGAGATTTTAGTCCAATCATCTAGAGTTAAAAATATCGAATTTAAAAATATCGGGCCTACAATTATGAGTGGAAGAGTTGTTGCACTGGAGGTTAATCCTCAAGATCCCACAAAATTCTATGTTGCTTATGCTTCAGGGGGAGTATGGTATACAGATAATAATGGAACATCATTTCAATCTATTTCTGATGAATGGCCAACTCAAAATATTGGAGAAATTGCAATGGATTGGGGTAATGGAATATTATGGGTTGGAACAGGAGAAAATAATTCCTCAAGATCCTCATATTCTGGTATAGGAATATTAAAGACAAATGCTGATGGTTCAAACTGGAAAAATGTTGGTTTGCATGATAGTCATCATATTGGAAAAATCTTAATAAATCCAGAAAATTCTGATCATGTAGTAATTGGAGTTACTGGGCACTTATATTCAAATAATATTAATAGAGGTGTATATGTAACCAAAGATGGTGGGGAAAACTGGAACAGGACATTATATGTAAATGATGTAAGTGGTATTATTGATATGTCTGATACTCCAGGAAACTTCAATGTAATGTATGCAACATCTTGGGAAAAAGATAGAAAAGCTTGGAGATTTGATGAAGATGGTAAAAGTTCAGGTATATATAAAAGTATTGATGGAGGAGATAATTGGAGCTTAATATCTAATGATGAATCTGGTTTTCCAACCGGGCCTGGAATAGGAAGGATTGGATTAGCAGTTTTTGATAAAAATATAGTTTATGCAGTTGTAGACAATCAGAACTTTAGAGAATCTAATGAGAGAGAGGAAAATCAAGGTTTGACTAAAGAATCTTTTATAGGCATGACAATAGAAAACTTTAATAAGATTAGTACTGATGATCTTAAAGCCTTTTTAAAATCTAATAGATTTCCATCTAAGTATAAACCTGAAGCAATTAAAAAAGATATTAATGATAGAAAACTTCAGCCTGAAGATTTGTATAAATATTTAGTAAATGCAAACTCTGAATTATTTGACACTCCAATAATTGGAGCAGAAGTATATAGGAGCAATGATGGAGGAAAAAAATGGGTTAAAACACATAATACATATCTAGATGGAGTTTATAATACCTATGGATATTACTTCGGTAAGATCCATGTTGATCCAAATAATAGTGAAAAAATTTACACTTATGGGGTTCCAATTTTATCTTCTGATGATGGAGGAAAAACCTTTTACAGAATAGGTAAGGAAAATGTCCATGCTGATCATCATGACCTCTGGATAAATCCAGAAAAACCAGGGCATTTAATAAATGGTAATGACGGAGGGGTAAACATTACTTACGATGATGGAGAAAATTGGATAAAAAATAATTCTACTGAAGTTGGGCAATTTTATGCAATAAATGTAGACTATCAAAAGCCATATAATGTTTATGGTGGACTTCAAGACAATGGGGTCTGGATGGGTCCTCATAACTCAGTGGAGAGCAAAAGATGGAATATGACAGGTCAATATCCATGGAAAGGTATTCTAGGTGGAGATGGAATGGAAATCCAAATTGATAAGAGAAATCCAAATATTGTCTTTACAGGATATCAATTTGGTTTTTACGCGAGGTTAGATTTAGATTCCGGTAAAAGGAAGTCTATTAAACCAATACATGAACTAGGTCAGTCCCCATTTAGATTTAATTGGCAGACTCCTATTCTATTATCACAACATAATCAAGATGTACTTTATCTTGGCTCAAATTTTCTTCATAAGTCAATAAATCAAGGAGATGATTGGGAAAACATATCTGAAGATTTAACCAAAGGTGGCAAAAAAGGGAATGTGCCATATGGGACAATTACTACAATTTCAGAATCTCCTATTACAGAAGGAGTAATATATGTCGGAAGTGATGACGGTATTATTCATGTTACAAAAAATGGAGGAAAAACATGGAAGAATATCTCTGATAACTTACCACAAGATCTGTGGGTTAGTAATGTTTATGCTTCACATCATGATGAGAAAGTTATTTACGTTTCTTTGGATGGTTATAGATGGGATAACTTCTCACCTTATCTTTTTAAAAGTAAAAACTATGGAAAAACATGGGAGTCTATAAGTTCAAATCTTCCAGATTCTCCAATAAATGTTGTGATAGAGGACAATTTGAATAAAAACATTTTATATGTTGGAAACGACCATGGAGTATACATATCATTAGATCAAGGAAAAACATGGGAGCCATTTAATAAAGGTCTTACATCTGCAGCTGTGCACGATGTAGTTATTCAGACTGATGAACAACATTTGTTAGTTGGAACACATGGAAGATCAATCTATCTAGCTGATATAAAAAAAATCCAAGATTTATCAGACGAAATACTTGAATCTTCGTTATACATATATCCATTGAATGACATTAAAAAGTCAGACTCTTGGGGTGTTCAAAGAAGTATTTGGAGCCAAGCTTATACTCCAAAGCTTAATATTACTCTATTTTCATCTTTGTCAACTAATTATAATATATCAATTAATGACTCTAATGGAAATAACGTTTACAAAAGTGAAGGCAAACTAGATAAGGGATTCAACTTTATTAATTATGATTTAATGGATAATAATGAATATTTAGATAAAGGGTTGTATAAGGTTTTAATTATTACGGATAACGATAATTTAGAAAAGGAATTCCAAATTCAGTAGTTATTTAAAGGTTTATGCATTAATTTTGTTGTAGAATTAGTGTAGATGAAATTATTTAGTTCTTCGATTGGACGAAAAATATTAATGGCTCTTTCGGGCCTCTTCTTGGTTGTGTTTTTAACACAACACTTTTTAATTAATGTAACTTCTGTATTTAGTGAGGATATATTCAATAAACTCTCCCATTTTATGGGAACTAATCCTTTAGTTCAGTTTGTTCTTCAACCAATATTAATATTTGGAGTCATTTTCCATTTTGTAATGGGATTTTACCTTGAAATTTTAAATGCAAAGTCAAGAAAAAATAATTACTCAAAATTTTCTGGTGGTTCAAATTCTTCATGGATTTCGAGAAATATGATTTTTAGCGGCGGAGTCATACTGGTTTTTTTAGTAATTCATTTTATTGATTTTTGGATACCTGAGATGAATTATAAATATGTTGAAGTTCTTCCGGAGGATCCTAACAGATATTTTGAAGAGTTAGTTCACAAATTTGAAAGTCCTTTAAAAACTGCTATTTACTCTTTCTCTTTTATTTTTTTAGCATTACACCTATTACATGGTTTTAGTTCTTCTTTTAAAACAGTTGGAGTTGATTCTAAGTATTACAATTTAATTCAAAAAGGTACTTTCCTGTTTTCAGTAATAATACCTGCAGGATTCGTATTTATAGCGATATTCCATAATCTTACATCATGAATAAATTAAATTCTAAAATACCAAAAGGCCCCTTAGCAGGTAAATGGACAAATCACAAAGGAAAGATCAACCTTGTTAGCCCATCCAATAAAAGAAATATTGATGTTATTGTTGTTGGGACTGGACTAGCTGGTGCATCTGCATCTGCTACTCTAGCTGAACTCGGTTATAATGTAAAATCATTCTGTTTTCAAGATTCACCAAGACGAGCTCATTCAATTGCTGCTCAAGGAGGAATAAATGCTGCAAAAAACTATCAAGGTGATGGGGATTCAACTTACAGACTTTTTTATGATACCATAAAAGGTGGAGATTACAGGTCAAGAGAGGCAAACGTTTATAGACTTGCTGAAGTCTCAGGAAATATAATTGACCAATGTGTTGCACAGGGTGTTCCATTTGCTAGAGACTACGGTGGACTTTTAGATAATAGATCCTTTGGAGGCGTACAAGTTTCAAGAACTTTTTATGCTAAGGGTCAAACAGGTCAACAGCTTCTACTTGGAGCTTATTCTGCAATGAATAGACAAATTGCTCGTGGTAAAATTAAGATGTATAGTAGACATGAAATGATGGATATTGTTATTGTAAAAGGTAAAGCTCGAGGTATTATTGCTAGAAACCTAGTTAATGGTGAAATTGAAAGACACTCTGCACATGCTGTAGTAATTGCATCTGGTGGATATGGAAACATTTTCTTTCTTTCTACTAATGCTATGGGAAGTAATGTATCTGCAGCCTGGAAAATTCATAAAAAAGGTGCTTTTTTTGCTAACCCTTGTTTTACACAAATTCATCCAACATGTATTCCTGTTTCAGGTGATTATCAGTCAAAGTTGACCCTAATGTCTGAATCACTAAGAAATGATGGAAGAATATGGGTGCCAAAAGAAAAAGCTGATGCAAAATTAATTAGGGAGGGAAAATTATCACCTGTTGACATACCAGAAGATAAAAGAGATTATTATTTAGAGAGAAAATATCCTGCTTTTGGAAATCTTGTACCAAGAGATATCGCTTCGAGAGCTGCTAAAGAGAGGTGTGATAATGGCTACGGAGTTAATAAAACTGGTGAAGCAGTATACTTAGATTTCTCTCATGCTATTATAAGATATGGTGAAGAGAAGGCAAAAGTCAGCGGGCTTGATTTATCTGACTTAAAGTTAGTGTCTAAACTAGGAAAGGAAATTGTCAAACAAAAATATGGTAATTTATTCCAGATGTATGAGAAAATAGTTGATGAGAATCCATATGAATTACCAATGAAAATATATCCAGCTGTTCACTATACTATGGGAGGTGTATGGGTTGACTATAACTTGATGACATCTATCCCTGGATGTTTTGCAATTGGTGAGGCTAACTTTTCTGACCACGGTGCTAATAGACTTGGAGCATCAGCATTAATGCAGGGATTGGCAGATGGTTATTTTGTATTACCATATACTGTTGGCGATTATCTTTCAGATGAAATAAGTACTGGTGAAATTTCTACAGATCTTCCTGAATTTGATAAAAGTGAAAAAGAAATATCAGAAAAATTAAAAAAACTAGTATCAAACAAAGGTGAAAAATCAGTAGACTATTACCATAAAAAGTTAGGTAAAATAATGTGGAATAAGTGTGGTATGTCAAGAAATGAAAAAGATTTAAAGTCTGCTATAAAAGAAATTAAAGAGTTAAGAGAAGACTTTCATAAAAATGTAAAAATACCTGGTGGTTTAAATGAATTTAACGAGCAACTAGCAAAAGCAACAAGAGTCTCTGACTTCCTAGAGCTAGGGGAGCTATTTGCAATTGATGCTCTAGAAAGAAATGAGTCTTGTGGAGGACACTTTAGAGAAGAGTTTCAAACAGATGATGGAGAGGCAATAAGAGATGATAAAAAATTTAAATTTGTTTCAGCTTGGGAATATAATGATGATCCTTCAAAGCCAATACTTCATAAAGAAGACCTGGAGTATGAAGATATAGAGATTAAAACAAGATCTTACAAATAATAAACTAGTAAAGTATTAATATGAAGTTATACTTAAAAATATGGAGACAAACTAACGTAGATTCAAATGGATCTTTTCAAAATTATGAAATTGATGAAATAACTCCTGATATGTCTTTCCTTGAAATGATGGATGTTTTAAACGAGAAATTAATTTTGGAAGGAGTTGACCCGGTTGCATTTGATCATGATTGTAGAGAAGGTATTTGTGGAAGTTGTTCTTTATTCATAAATGGGAGAGCACACGGTCCTGATACAGGAATTACAACTTGTCAACTGCATATGAGAAAGTTTCAAGATGGTGACTCAATAGTTATTGAGCCATTTAGAGCTAGTTCATTCCCAGTTATAAAAGATTTAGTTGTTGACAGAACGTCTTTTGATAGGATTCAGCATGCAGGTGGATATATTAGCATAAATACTTCAGGTAATACACAAGATGCAAATACTATTCCAATTAGAAAAGAAGATGCAGATAATGCTTTTGATGCAGCGACATGTATAGGTTGTGGAGCTTGTGTTGCAACCTGTAAAAATGCTTCTGCAATGCTATTTGTATCAGCAAAAGTATCCCAGTTTTCATATTTACCTCAAGGACAAGTTGAAGCGAAAGATAGAGTTCTTAATATGGTAAAGCAAATGGATGAAGAAGGTTTTGGTAATTGCACTAATACTGGAGCATGCGAGGTTGAATGTCCAAAAGGCATATCCATTAAAAATATAGCAAGGATGAATAAAGAATTTTTAAAAGCAAAACTTTAATTTATAGAATCTTTTAAAGAATTTAAAAGATTTAAATTAAATGTTTCATTAAGATCCCAATTTGCCCTAACATCAAGCTCACTTGGAAAATAGTATACTGGTTCTGGTTGAACTTGTTTTAAATAGTTTCCAGTATCCCAAAGATCATTTGAGTTTAGATCTTCAATTAACCTAAAAGTGTATTTTCCAGGTCTTATATAATCAAAAATATATGTTGACAGTGAATTAACATTTTTAAACTCTCTGATAATATTAGAATTTGAGTCTAACAGGTGAAGGATATATTTAGAATCATTATTTGCTATTACATCAAGAAAAACATTTCCATAATCTTCTAAAGTTTGACTGACAACATTAAACTGCAAGGTGTCATTTTCTGTACCTCGAATATCTTTAATTGCTCTAGGTTTGATAAATATGCTATAATCATCCGACGGTGAAACTTCAAAATCAATATCTATTTCATCTAACCTATCGTTAATGCTTGTTGTAAATGGTATAATAAGTGAGTCAATATCTCTGATAGTAATAAGTGAATCTTCAATCTTATTTAACGGAATGTTTGATGAAATCTTAAATGATTCTTTAAGATGGATTACATTAACTGTCTTGGAACTTATGTTTAAAGAGTCAATCAAACTATCTCTCTTCCTATCAAATTTTACTGTTGTAAGTTTGATTGTATCAGTCTCAATTAAACTGAAATTCAATGAATCGAAGCTATTTCTAGATAGCCAAAGATTTAAAGTATCAGTTTCTTTTTCTTTTATAAATACATAATTAACGGAATCAGGAATATTAGACTCAATTTTTATTTTATCTAAATCTAATTTTCCGTAGTAACCAAATCCAATTTTTTCGCTATTAATAAAATGAGGCTTATCCCATATTATTTCAGTTTCTTCTTTAAAAAGTTTTAGATCAATAACTGAATCTCTGGGTAGAGTTATCAGTGAGTCTATAAATCCGATTTTGTCATAAAAAGGATCAAAAAAATAATTATTATCTACATCTTTTAATGCAATTAATAAATATTTTCCTTGTTTTAAATTTTGAAATTTATAATTAGTTGAATCAAGTGTATTGGCAACATATGTAGGTTTATCTTGAAAAACTATGGAGTCTTTAAATAATGAATCTACGCGATACAATTGAAGTGATATAAATTCATCAGATTCTTGACTAAATGCATCTTTAGTATTCCCCCTAATATAAAGAGAGTCGATTGTCTCTCCTGTAGAAAACGTATAGCTGAAAAATGTCAAAGGATTATTTTCATTATTATCCTGGATGCTATTTCCGAAGTTAATAGTATATGTTGTTTCAGGGGCTAGACTGTCTAAAAATTTTAAAAAAACTTTTTTTGTAACTCCACTTAGAGGTTTTATTTCATATGATGATTTCTCTAATGGCGGAGAAATAATTAGTTGATCCTGAACTTTATCTAACTTTATCCACTCATCAAATGTTAGTCTAATTTCTTCTGAATCAAAATTGGTTGAATTTAATTTTGGACTAGCATTAACTAAAACAGGAGGGATGCTGTCTTTGGGACCACCTGTTGGGGTTCCTCTTTTAGCACAACCAAAAAGTATAATTAGTGATAATAATATATAGACTAAATTCTTCATTGAATAAATTCAAATACAAATTAAAGTATTTAAAATAGTAAAAAGAACTATTTTTGCAATATACTCATGGATAAAGATTCTCTAAAAAAGATTATTTCACATTCTAAAGAATACGGCTTTATATTTCCTTCAAGTGAGATTTATGAGGGATTAAATGCAATATATGATTATGCTCATAATGGTACACTTCTAAAAAATAATATAAGAGAATATTGGTGGAGATCCATGGTTCAGCTAAATGAAAATATTGTAGGTATAGACTCTGCAATATTTATGCATCCAAAGACTTGGATTGCATCTGGCCATGTAGATGCTTTTAATGACCCTCTTATTGACAACAAGGACTCCAAGAAAAGATATAGGGCTGATGTTTTAATAGAAGAATTTATTGAAAAGCTTAATTCTAAAATCCAAAAAGAAGTTCAAAAAGCTGAAAAAAGATTTAAAGAAAAATTTGATAAAGATCAATTTCTTTATACTAGCCCAAAAGTTCTGGAAATAACAAATCAGATTAATCAATTAAAATCAAGAATGGTCTCTGCATTTGAAAAAGATGACTTGGTAGAAGTAAAAAAAATAATTGACGATATGGAAATTAAATGTCCTATTTCAGGAACATGTAATTGGACTGAAGTCAGACAGTTTAACCTTATGTTTAGTACTAAGTTAGGAGCTTCTGAAGAGTCAAGTATGGATTTATATTTAAGACCTGAAACTGCTCAAGGAATTTTCTTAAACTATTTAAATGTTCAAAAGACCTCAAGAAAGAAAATTCCTTTTGGAATTGCTCAAACTGGTAAGGCATTTAGAAATGAAATTGTTGCCAGACAATTTATCTTCAGAATGAGGGAATTTGAGCAAATGGAAATGCAATTTTTCATTAAACCTGGAACTCAGGAAAATTGGTTCAATCATTGGAAAGATAAAAGACTTAATTGGCACTTAAATTTAGGTGTTGACTCTAGTTTATTTCGATTCCATGATCATGATAAACTTGCCCATTATGCTGACGCTGCATGCGATATTGAGTTTAATTTCCCCTTTGGGTTTAAAGAACTTGAGGGTATTCACTCAAGAACTGATTTCGATCTTAAAAGCCACGAGGAGCTTTCAGGCAAGAAAATTCAATATTTTGATCCTGAATTAGATAAGAACTATACACCATATGTTCTTGAGACATCTATTGGTTTAGATAGAATGTTTCTTGCAATTATATCTAACTCATTTAAAGTAGAAACTTTGGAAGATGGATCTACAAGAAATGTTATGAGTATACCTAAGCAAATTGCTCCAAACAAATTAGCAGTTCTTCCACTACTCAAAAAAGATGGACTTCCAGAATATGCTAGAAAAGTTATGAATGAGTTTAGTCATGAGATTAATCTTGTTTATGATGAAAAAGATGCAATTGGAAGAAGATATAGAAGACAAGATGCAATTGGGACTCCATATTGTATTACAATTGATCACCAAACAATTGAAGATGATTCATTCACAATAAGAGATAGGGACTCAATGGAACAAACAAGAATAAACACAGAAGATTTAAAATCTATTGTTGATAGTGAATTAACACTTAAAAGTTTATTAAAAAAGCTTTAATTGAATATTATTAGTTATAACGTAAATGGCATAAGAGCCGCAATAAATAAAGGATTTGTTGACTGGCTAAAAAGAGAATCTCCTGATGTCATATGTCTTCAAGAAATAAAAGCAAATAAAGAACAAGTTGAGATTTCTGAAATTGAAAACTTAGGATATAACACATTCTGGTTTTCAGCTCAAAAAAAGGGCTATAGTGGCGTTGCAATATTTTCAAAACAAAAACCTAATCATGTTGAATATGGTTCAGGAATAGACTATATGGATTTTGAGGGAAGAATCATTAGACTTGATTTTGATAAGGTATCTATCATAAGTTTATATCTTCCATCAGGAACAAATTTAGATAGACTTGACTTTAAGTTTAAATTCATGGATGACTTTAAAGATTACATTTATCAATTAAATGATGAAATTAAAAATTTAGTTATTTGTGGCGATTATAATATTTGTCATAAAGCTATTGATATTCATGACCCTATAAGAAATAAGAACGTCTCAGGGTTTTTGCCAGAAGAAAGAGAATGGCTAGATAGTTTTATTGGAGAAAGATTTATTGATACATTTCGTTTTGTAAACTCATCACCGCATCAATATAGTTGGTGGAGTTACAGAGCAAATTCAAGAGCAAATAATAAGGGGTGGAGAATTGACTATAACATGGTATCAAAATCAATTGAGAAAAGTATAGTTAATGCATCAATTTTAAGTGATGTTTACCACTCTGATCATTGCCCAATAAAACTTGAACTATCTCTTTAGTTAATTAGCTTTAAGGCTTCATCAATATATACAAGTACGTCTGGTGAAACTCCAGCCCTTCCAAGATCAACATCTCTTTCTCCTAGCCTTGTAATTATTAATTTTTTTTCGGGGATCATAATTACATATTGTCCCTGGTGACCACTCATCAGAGAAATTTTTAAATCCTTATAATCAGATAGCCAAACTCCAATGCCATATTCTCTAAAATCATCTAAATATGGCTTTGTAGATTTTTGAATAAATGTTGAATCAATAATCTGACTTCCGTTCCAACTCCCATTATAAATGTATAGTTTACCTAGTCTAGAAAAATCTCTTGCATTTGAATGTAGACAACAGAATGACTTTACATTTCCTGATTCTTTACTGTCTATTTGCCAATATGCATCATTATCTGGATTAATTTTTGACCAGAATTCTTTTTCAAAATAATCCTTTGTTTTCATACCAGTTGCTTTTTCAATAACCATGGATAATATTTGGGTATTACCACTTGAATATTTAAAGGTTTTACTTGGCTCATCAATAAATTTCTGGTCTAACATCAATTTATCAAGATCTTCATAGAAGTACTGTTTTGCAACGGGACTAAAAGGATTTGATGTACCCTCATCCCAATCTATACCCGAGGCCATAGCAGCTAAATCAATAATTTTGACATCATTAGCAAATTCTCCCTTTAGTTCAGGAATGTAGTCAATCACTTTATCTTCAAGACTATTAATATAACCTTGCTCAAAGGCCTTTGCCATCATTAATGATACAAGGGTTTTTGCCATTGAAAAAGAATTAGTTGATGAGTTAACTGAATAATCTTCATAATATTTCTCGCCTATAATCGTATCATTATGAATAACAATATAGGCAGCAGTCCTCATTTTTTTATTATAGTCCTCAAACTCTGTAGAAAAATTAGTTGTCTTATCCTCACTCTCTGCCCATGGAGATTTTTCTAACGGAGATTTAATCGTCTCATAATCAAAATATTTCAAGTCGTCTATAAATACTGTGGTTTCCAGATTTAAGTATACAATTCGAATACCCCTTGCAAAATACTCTAGATTTAGAGTATAAACAACTGCAAATAATACCGCTATAGTTATTACTAAAATTTTTATTTTTTTCATTTTTTGTCAATTTGTGAGTCGACTATTTCAGATAAAGATTGTTGGGGTTCATTAGATTCTTCATCTTCTTTCTTTGTCCTCTTAATAGACCCTTGAATCATTATTAGCATTGAAGCAATAATAATTACTAGTAGTACTTTTTCATCAACAATATTACTCTTTTGAATATCATAATCAGATATACTTAAGAATAAAAGTATGGTTATTAAACCCCTAGGTGAAAAGTAAAGAAGAGGTTTAGATTCCTCATCTTTTAGTACAAGGGCCAAATAAAAATATCTAACACCATACATAATCAGCAAAACAGTTGCACCAATTATATATGGTTCAAACTCAACAAAACTCTCAAGAGGAATTGAAAAACCAAAGAATAAAAAGAAGAAGGTTCTGACTAAGAATGTTGATTCAGCAGTCAATAAATGGAATTCGTGTAAGTCAGACTTTTTAATATCATCAGTTTTGATATATTTCTTTAAACTCTTTGGAATAAGATTTGTAAAATTCGAAAGAAAAATTCCAAAAATAAATATTAAGACTAATGATGGAAGTTTTAAAAAATCTTTTCCAATCTCATAAGCTAAGATTAATAACGCTAGAATTAGAAAAAATTTTACATGATGCTCAATTCTTTGTATCAATTGAAATAAAAGATATGTTATAACAATTGAAATACCTATAATTAAGAAAATCTGTCCTATTAATGTAAAGATTGGTTCAAGTCCGATAAATGCCTCTCCCTTCTCTGCCTGTCTAATACAATAGTAAAAAATCATAATACCCAGAATATCTGAGAATGTAGATTCATAAACAACAAACTCCTTATTGTTAGTTATTAGTCCAGTTGCTGATGGAATTGCTACTGCGCTACTAATTATTGATAAAGGAATAGCATATATAACAGATGTCGAATATTCTAATCCTATAACTTGATTGAAGAAAATACTGACTAGCACAATATTGATAACAAGGATAACCAACGCAGCTAAAAACCCTTTAACTATAATCTGTGCTTTTTCTTTCTTTATTTCTAATTCCAGTGCAGCCTCAAGAACAATTAAGATTAATCCTATTGTGCCTAAAACGGGAACAAGACTATCAAGAAACTCAAAGTTGGTGTAACCGGAGTATGAGGAAAAAAACCTTAATATTATACCCGTTAGAACAAGTAGGATTACTGATGGAAATTTTGTCCTCCTAGCAAAAATATCAAACAAGTATGAAAATATTATTAATAAAGGGAGTACAATTAAAATTGATCCAACATCCATATTGGCTAATTTAATGAAATAAATCCTATATGTAATTTTTCAGTTTTATATTTGTATAAAGTATTGAGAATCTAGTATGATTATTGAGAATATAGATAAAGAAATAATTTTGTGTTATACATCTAAAATTGATGAAAATTCTGGTAATTTTTTCTTAGATGTAGATTTAAAATATATTCAATTTCATTTCTGCATAGATGGTAATGCTTCATTT
>CENP01212610.1_pt1 | contig 17320 bp, 17 predicted proteins | sample 361281 | NCBI WGS metagenome assembly CENP01 (sample SAMEA2591122, study PRJEB7988) | marine metagenome | biome: marine biome (ENVO:00000447); feature: deep chlorophyll maximum layer (ENVO:xxxxxxxx); material: saline water (ENVO:00002010), including plankton (ENVO:xxxxxxxx) | depth 70 m | reverse complement strand
TATACTTCAGAGTCAATCCTTGACCAAATTTTTTTCATACTTAAATAGACTAAAACAGTTAATAGAACCAAATAAATAATAACTTTTACTCCGGTTCGATGTCTCTCCTCTAGTTCTGGTTCTGCCGCCCAAGATAAGAAAGTTGTTACATCTTTAGCCATTTGATCTACAGAGGCTTCGGTGCCATCTGAATACTCTACAATTCCATCTGATAGAGGTGAAGACATTTTAATTTTGTTGCCTATCATATATTTGTTATAATAAACCCCATCATCTAAAACAATTCCAGACGGAGGTTCTTCATATCCTACTAGTACAGAATAAATATAGTTGGAACCTCCTGGTCTTGCTTTTACAAGAACTGACATATCTGGAGGATAAGCGCCTCCATTAGCTGCAATTGATGCATTTACATTAGGGTATGGACTTTTAAACTTATCAGAAGGTCTACCTGGTCTTGTAAACATTTCCCCTTGGCTATCTGGCCCATCGTCAATTTCTATGCTTGCTGCAATAGCCTTAACCTCTTCTTCTGTAAACTCAGGCCCACCAGATTCTCCTAGATTTCTATAACTTAGATATTGCATAGAGTGACAGGATGAACATACTTCTTTATAAACTTGAAAGCCTCTTTGCAACGACGCTCTATCAAATTTTCCAGTTAAACCTTTGAAACTCCATTTTACTTTTATGGGATCATTTTGTTCAGCACCATGTAAGAGGTTCGAATTAATAAATATTAATATAATTGCAAATATCTTTATGAGTTTAAATTTTTGCATTGTCTTTCTTTGCAAGAGACGGTTCTGCTACTCCTGATAAAACTGGCTCAGAAATACTCATTGGTATGGGATCTGTTTTTTCTAATAAACCGACAACTGGCAATACAACAATAAAATGCAAAAAATAATAGATTGTTCCTACTCTCGCTAATACTAGATAAATTCCTTCAGCTGGCATAGCTCCCATGTATCCTAGCAATAAAACGTCAATCACAAATATCCAATAAAATTGTCTGTATATTGGTCTAAATACTGCTGATCTAACTTTTGAGGTATCAAGCCAAGGCAAGACAAATAAAATAAATATTGCACCGAACATTAAAATCACTCCTCCAAGTTTATCTGGGACTGATCTTAAGATTGCATAAAAAGGTAACAGGTACCATTCTGGAACTATATGAGCTGGTGTTACTAGAGGATTAGCAGGAATATAGTTATCAGAGTGTCCTAACACGTTTGGGGTAAAAAAAACAAATCCAGCAAACACTATCATAAACATTAATAATGCAAATGCATCTTTTATAGTTATATATGGATGAAAAGGTACAGTGTCTTTTGATGGTTTTTTAATATCTATTCCTACTGGATTATTATTTCCAGGAACATGTAAAGCCCAAATATGTAGGACCACGAGACCTAAAATAAGGAAAGGTATTAGATAATGTAAGCTAAAAAATCTGTTTAAAGTTGGGTTGTCTACAGAATAAGCACCCCACAACCAAGTAGTAATACTTTCTCCTACTAAAGGTATTGCGCTAAATAAATTCGTGATAACAGTGGCGCCCCAAAAACTCATCTGTCCCCAAGGTAAAACATAGCCCATGAATGCTGCTGCCATCATCAAAAGATAAATCATCAAACCTATAATCCAAATCACTTCTCTCGGTGACTTATAGGATCCATAAAATAGAGATCTAAAAATATGAATATATACTGCTAAAAAAAACATTGAAGCACCGTTACTATGGATATATCTAATCAACCAACCGTAATTAACATTTCTCATTATATGTTCAACGCTAGCAAAAGCTAAATCAGCATGAGCAACGTAATGCATTGCTAAAACAATACCTGTGATAATTTGAGTGATTAAACAAAAAGTTAGTATTCCTCCAAATGTCCACCAATAATTTAAATTTTTTGGTGTCGGGTAATCTGTAAGATGATTTCCAAGTGTAAGTAAAGGTAATCTATCATTTAACCATTTACCTGCTCTTGATTTTGGTGTGTATTCGTGATCACTCATTTTTTATCCAATTTTAATAGTATTATTATCTACAAATTCAAATTTAGGTATTTCCATATTTTTTGGGGCAGGACCTTTTCTTATTCTGCCTGAAACATCATAATGTGAACCATGACAAGGACAAAACCAACCTTTATAATCTCCTTTATTCTTTAATGGCACGCATCCTAGATGAGTACAAACTCCTAACATTACTAACCATTCGTCTTTTCCTTCTTTTACTCTATCTTCATCCTTTTGAGGATCTGGCAAATCGTCCATTTTTACTGCCCTTGCCTCTACAATTTCTTCAGGAGTTCTTCTTTTTAAAAAAACTGGTTTTCCTCTCCACAAAACAGTGATTGACTTACCAGGTTCAACTTGACTAATATCAACTTCTGTTGTCGCAAGAGCTTGCTGAGCTTTGTCTGGATTCATTTGGTCTATTAAAGGCCATACTACTGCTCCCAAACCTACTGCCCCTACGGTATAGCTTGCGGTAAATAAAAAATCTCTTCGATTTACTTTTTTTTCTTCTTTGCTCATTTAAGTAAGTGTTTATAATGTTTATAGTTTAAATAAACCAAAATTAAGATTTTTCTAGGGTCAGAATGACACATAAATTAAGTAAATTAGGCAATAATAATGCACATAGCGCTTTATAAACCTGACATTCCTCAAAATACAGCAGCTATTATTAGATTAAGCGCTTGCTTTAGTTTTAAAGTACATATTATTGAACCTTGCGGATTTAATTTAAATGATGCTAGATTTAAAAAAGTAGTAATGGATTATATTCAGTTTAGTAATATTCATAGATATAATGATTTTGATATTTTTTTAAAAAAAAATAGTAAAAGTAGAATAATTCTCGTGACTACGAAAGCGAAAAAAGAATATCATAAATTAAATTATAAACAAAACGATATACTTCTATTTGGAAGAGAAAGCGCTGGCGTTCCAGAAAATTTACATAAAACAATAAAAAATAAGATTAGAGTCCCTTTAAATAAAAAAACCAGATCTCTTAATGTTGCTATGACTGTTGCAATTGTTACTTCTGAAGCTTTAAGACAAAATAATTTTTCAATTAAATGAATAATATAGACTTTAAAAAAAAAATGGCAGATAGATGGTTTTCTTACTTACAAAACCAAATCTGTAGAGAATTTGAATTATTAGAAAAAAATAAAAAAAAATTTTTAAAAAGGAAGTGGGTGAAAAAAATTAAAGGTGAGGGCGGAGGAACTTCTTTTCTTCTTAAAAACGGTAAAATTTTTGACAAAGTAGGTGTAAATAAGTCTACAGTTTCAGGAAAATTTAAAAAAGAGTTTAGATCCAATATTTTAGGAGCTAGTAAAGATGGTAAATATTGGGCCTCAGGAATTTCGATTGTAGCTCATATGAAAAATCCAAAAATACCAGCAATTCATTTTAATACGCGTTTTATTGTAACATCGAAAGAATGGTTCGGAGGAGGAATGGACGTCACTCCTAGCCAAATTGATCTAAAAGAAAAAACTTTAGTCCATAATGAATTAAGAAAAATTTGTATCGTAAATAAAAAAAACTATAAAAAATACAAAAATTGGTGTGACAGATATTTTTTTTTACCTCACAGGAATGAACCTAGAGGAATTGGTGGTATATTCTTTGATTACGAGACAAAGAATTGGACGCAGAATTTTAAGTTTGTAAGAGAGCTAGGTTTAGCATTTATAGAAATATCAAAAAAAGTTATCAATAGGAAAAAAAATCTTAAGTGGAATAAAAATGATAAAGAAAAACAGTTACTTAAAAGAGGGCGATATATTGAATTTAATCTTTTGTATGATAGGGGTACAAAGTTTGGATTAAATTCTGGTGGAAATACTGACTCTATTCTTATGTCGTTACCCCCAGAAGCAAAATGGAAATAAATTATGGACAAGGAACCTATTACAATTAAAGGTTTAGAAAATTTAAAATCTGAATTAGAAAATTTAAAAAATGTTCAAAGACCGAAAATAGTTGCAGCTATAGCTGAAGCAAGATCTCACGGTGATTTAAAAGAAAATGCAGAATACCATGCTGCAAAAGAACAGCAAGGTTTAGTTGAAGGAAGAGTGCTAGTAATAAATGATCTTATAGCTAGAGCTAATGTAATTGATGTGACAAAAATAGATAACAATGGAAAAGTTATATTTGGCTCAACTGTAAAAGTAAAAGATTTGGATACTAACAAACAAATTATGTATAGGATCGTTGGTCAAGATGAAGCTGATATTTCTAAAAATTTAATATTTTATAAAAGTCCAATAGGCAAAGCTCTGATTGGTAAAAATAAAGATGATTTAGTAAGTGTAACAACGCCATCAGGTGAAAGAAATCTAGAAATAACAGATGTTAAATATATTTAACTTAATTGCTTTTTAATAATTTCTAATATTTTTTCTCTAGAAATTTTAAAATCATTTTTAAGCCACTCTTTCTCTAATATTTTTAAAGTTTTTCCCATTAGTAAACCTTCATTCATGCCATGTTTTTTAAGGTAACTACCATCAATTGTGAATTTCGGTATATTTAAACTTTGTATTCTTTGAAAAATATTTAAATATTCATCCAATTTATTTTTTTTGTTTTCAGAAAATTTTAAAAAATTTAATATTTTTAAATTTTCTTTTCCAATAAGGTAAATATTTTTTTTAAGATCATTTTTAAAAAAATTTTTATTTTCAAGCATTGTTTTATAATTATCAGAAGTATATTTTAAAAATTGTCTTAGATCATTAGAAATGTTATATTTATGGGCAAAATACTCATGGTTGTCTTTTCCATCTATTAGTAAAATACTTAAAATGATTTTGTAGTTTAAGTTTAATCTATTTTGAAGTTTCTTTAGATAATTTAATCTTTCAAAATATTTAAATTCAGGAAATATAAGTAAAAAAACCTCTTTTAAATTTTTTTTGTTAATAATATTTATAAAATTTTCATTTTTTAATATCTTTATTAACTCATTTAAAATTCGTTCTTTTGAAATTTTTCTAACTCCATTTAAATTTAATTTAATGGCCTCCAAGGTACTACTCTCTGCTTCACTTTCATATTCTATAGAAAATCTAATAAAACGAATTATTCTTAAGTAATCTTCTTCTATTCTTTTATTTGGATCACCTATAAATTTTATATTACGATTTTTTAAATCGATAGTTCCTAATTGTGGATCAAATAAATTACCTTTGTTATCAAGATAAATTGCATTAATAGTAAAATCTCTTCTTTCGGAGTCTGTTTGCCAGTTTTCGGTGTATTCAATTTCAGCATGCCTACCATCAGTTTTAACATCCTTTCGAAGTGTAGTTATCTCAAATTTAAAATTTTTAGAAACAATAGTTATTGTTCCATGCTTGATACCGCTGTCCACAATTTTCAATTTAGTTTTTTTAAATTTTTCTTTTATTTGATCAGTAGTTAGCGAAGTAGCTATGTCTATATCGTCAATTTTTTCATTGCTAAGATGTTTTCTTACACAACCTCCAACAAACATCGCTTTTTTAGGTTTAGTGGGGAAATCTTCTTGAAGCTTGCTAAAAATAAATTGAATTTCACTATTTTTATAGAAGGGAAAAAGAGTTTTTTTGATTCTGTTTATAAACTCAAATTTAAAGTTAAACATATAAAGTTGGCTGGGGCACTAGGATTCGAACCTAGGATGGCGGTATCAAAAACCGCTGCCTTACCGCTTGGCTATGCCCCAATATTTGATTTTGATATATCATAAATTTGTTAATTTAAATAGTTTTTGCAACTGTTGCCCAATAACTGGGGTATTTTGTCTTAATTTTTTTTAAAGAAATTCTCGCATATTTTAAACTTTTAAATACTCCAAAACAAGCAGATCCGGATCCAGTCATTCTTGAAAAATAACAACCCTTTTTTTTCTCAATCTCTATTATTAATTTTTTTATAATTGGATGTCTTTTTTCAATAATAAATTGTAAATCATTATTTTCGTTTTTTAAAAAATTAATAAATTTAGCTTTGTTATTTGTGATTTTAATATTTTTTTTTGAGTTTGGAGAATAATCTTTTACTTTAGAGTAAGCAAATTTCGTAGAGCTTCGAATCTTTGGATATATAATCAAAAAATAAAATATATGTTTTTTTTTAAAAACTTGGACTTTTTTTAAGTTTTTTAAAAACCCTTGGTTATTAAAAAATAATCTGAAATCTGTTCCAATTTTATTTTCAAAATCATTGATTAGAGTTTGGGTCATCTTTTTTCCTAAAAAATATTTTGCCAAGTGGAAAGCATTACTTGTTCCTCCACCCATGCCTGCCGAAATAGGTATCCTTTTATTTATTAAAATTGAATAATAATTATTGATTAATTTTCTATTTCTTAGAATTTTTAAAACTTTTTTAATTGAGTTATCGCCTGTTTTAATTCTTTTGGAAAAAGGTCCCTTGAATATAATATCATCTTTTTTTCCTATTATCTTTTTAATAAATATATCATCAAATAAGTTTACTAGACAAAAATAAGATTGTATTTGGTGTAAATTATTTTTTTTAAGTTTTTTTATTATATTTAAAGATAGATTTATTTTTGAAAAAGATTTTAATTTCATCTTACATAATGCCAGATAATAACTTTTTTTTAATTTTCCCTTTTAATTCTTCTTCGGTGTCTTTGAGATTAAGTACATATTTCCAATAGTATCTTGCTTGAATTTTATTACCATTTTTCCATAAAGCATCTCCAAAATGGTCATTTATAACTGGATCAGCCGGCAATAATTTAACAGCGAATTGAAGTTGTTGCTTAGACTCCTCATATCTTTTTAATTTAAATAATGCCCATCCTAATGAGTCTACAATATAAGGGTCATTGGATTTTAAATTATTAGCCTTCTCCAGCATTTTAAGTGATTTTTCTATTTTAGTTCCTTGTTCAATCCAAGAATATGCGAGATAGTTAATTACGTAAGCTTGATCTGGACTTGCTTCTAAAGAAGATAATAAATCTTTTTCAGCCTTTTCCCATTCACCCAATCTTTCATACGATACCCCTCTTCCATCAGTAACTTTTGGGTATAAAGGATGATTTTTTTCAATTTTATTTATTATTTTCGTATAGTATTTAATTGCATCTTTATATCGATCATTATTTTTTAAAAAAATCGCATAATCTAAAGTCTCATAGATATTCTTAATCGATAACTTTTCGTAAGACTTTGTTATAAGATTAATAGCTTCAATGTTTTTTTTTTCTTCAATTAAAATTTTAGCTTTTTGTTTAGAGCTATACCAAGCATACGCTTCTCCTTGCTTACTGATACTTTTATACTTTTTTTTTGCCTGTTTAAGATCTCCAACATTATAAAAATTTTCTGCTAATAAAGTATTAAAAGAAATAAAGTTTTGATTTAAGTGCTTAGACAAATTCAAATAAAAATTTGAAAATTTATATATTTGTTGCGAGGAAAGAGCATTTGCTGTTATGTAAAATATTTCTGCGATTACATGAGATAAATTTTTACAATCAAATTTTTTTTGGTACTTATTTAAATTTAAATCTAATTTTAGTTGATTTAGTAATAAGTTTTTAGGATATAATTTAAGTGAAGAATTCAAAACTTTTCTTGCATTTTTCTCTTTGCCTTCATTAAAAAGATATGAAGCGTAAAAATAATTATATCTAGAAAAATTTACTTTCTCATTTAGAGTTAATTTTTCGTAAATGAATTTAGTTTCAGGTTTTTTGTAATAACAATGTACAAACGCATTTTGTATTTTCTTTAAGTTTTCAAACGATTTATCAATAGAATTAATTCTATTTTGAGCATTTTTAAAATCAAGTTTAGAAAAACTGACCCAATCCAAAAGAGAATTTGCTAAAAATTCATTTAGTATAAAATCTGTTTTTACACTACGCATTTTTAAAAAATATTTTTCAGCTAATTCATAATTTTGAATTTTTAAATAATAAATACCTATTATTAAATTACTTTCAAAATTACCTAATTTTTTTCTATCAAGTTTTTTAGAGTAGTAAAAAGCTTCATTAAATTTACCTAAATTAATTAAAGAAAAAAGAAATTTTGAAGAGTAGCTTGAATGACTTTCCTCTAATCCTTCCAGTCTTTTTAGATATTTATAAGACTCGTCATAATGGCTGTCATTTAATGACAATATTCCAGAAAAGTAATTTGATACATAATTTCCTGATGAAAACTTATCTAGATTTCTAGCATTAAGTGTAGAAAAAAAAATGGTAACAAGTAATATTTGTAATATAAAGTTTATTAAAAATTTAAATATATTCATAATTTAAATGCCTAAAAAAATAAATACTAAAACAGTAAAGTTAATTAAATTTTATAAGCTAATTAATCACAACTTAATTTACAATAATAAAGCAATCAATAGATATAAAAAAAATGCTTTTGAGGCCTCAGGTGATAAAGCTAAAAATTTAGAATATTTAAGAAAATCAATTGCCAAGATAAAAAATTGCGAACTAAAGCTGAGTGCGACAAACATGGTTTTTGCAGACGGCAACCCTAAAGCGAAAATTATGCTTGTAGGCGAAGGTCCTGGAAAATCTGAGGATAAAGAAGGTACACCTTTTGTAGGTAGAGCAGGGGATTTATTGAATAAAATGTTGGAGTCTATAAATTTAAATAGAAAAAATGTTTATATAACTAATGTCGTTAATTATAGACCACCAGAAAATAGAAAACCAACTGAAGATGAAATAAAAAGATATTTACCGTTTTTACAAAAACACATTGAAATTATTAATCCAAAAATTTTAGTACTTTTAGGAAGTACAGCCTTAAGTGCTTTAATTGGCACAGATGATGTAATTTCAAAAGTTAGAGGTAAATGGATAGACAAAAAAATTGGATCTAGAAAATTGACAATTATCGTTACTTTTCATCCAGCTTTTTTAATGAGACAACCAGCTCAAAAAAAATTAGCATGGGTCGATTTAAAAATGATAAGGGATAAAAAGGCAGAGTTAAAAATTTAATTGAAAAAAAAATTAGTTACAGCGGGGGTTGACGAAGTGGGCAGAGGCTCTCTTGCAGGACCCGTGGTATCAGCTGCTGTTATTCTAAAAAATGGTATAAACTTAAAAATTTTAAAAGATTCAAAAAAAATTCCATTTAAAAAAAGATTAGAAATCTCTAAACATATAAAATTAAATTCTTACTATTCTATAGGTGTGGCTTCAGTTAAAGAAATTTTTGATCTTAATATCCTACAAGCCTCTTTGCTTTCAATGAAAAGAGCAATAGAAGGATTAAGTATTAAGCCAAAATTAATACTAATTGACGGAAAGTTTGCTCCCAAAGGCCTAAATAATTATAAGACTATAATTAATGGAGACGAAAAAATTAAAACAATCAGTGCTGCTTCTATAATGGCTAAAGTTTATAGAGATGATTTGATGATAAAATTATCAGAAAAGTTTTCTAATTACGCTTGGGAAAAAAATTTTGGTTATGGAACAAAAGTTCATATAAATGGACTAAAAAAATTTGGCATCACCACTCATCATAGAAAAAGTTTTAAGCCAGTACACCAGATATTGTTCAGATAAGAATCAGGAACACTAAAATACTCTTTTTTTTCTAAAATGATTTGACCCTAGATTCAATTTAAGGTTGAATCAAATAAATGTCAGAATTCGTCAACCAAATTGCGAACGGTGATTGTTTAGAGGAATTAAAAAAAATTCCCGACAAAACTTTTAATTTAGTTTTTGCTGATCCTCCTTACAACCTTCAAATCGGGGAAAAGTTAACTCGACCTGATGCAAGTAAAGTAAATGGTGTAAATGACAAATGGGATCAGTTTAATAGTTTTGAACACTATGATACATTTTCTAAAGTTTGGTTATCTGAGTGCAAAAGAATTTTAAAAGATAATGGAAGTATATGGGTAATAGGTTCCTATCATAATATTTTTCGTTTAGGATATCATTTACAAAATTTAGATTACTGGTTGCTTAATGACGTAATCTGGAGGAAAAATAATCCAATGCCAAATTTTAGAGGCTCAAGGTTTACGAATGCTCATGAAACTTTAATTTGGGCTTCAAAAAATAAAAAATCTAAATATACTTTCAATTATCAGTCTCTTAAGTGCTTAAATGATGATTTACAAATGAGATCGGATTGGAAATTACCCATTTGCAGCGGAAAAGAAAGATTAAAGAAAAACGGAAAAAAAATTCATTCTACACAAAAACCAGAAGCTTTGCTTCACAGAATAATATTAGCTACTACTAATAAAGGTGATACAGTTTTTGATCCTTTTTTAGGTACTGGAACTACTGCAGTTGTTTGTAAGAAATTAGGTAGAAACTTTTATGGAATTGAAAAAGATAAGAAATATTTTTATGCAGCAAAAGAAAGAATAAAAAAAACTACTAAAATTGAGGATAATTTCCTTGATACTATTGAAAATAACAAATCTAAACCTAGAATACCTTTTGGTTCACTGGTTGAATTAGGAATAATTAAACCTGGAACGAGTTTATTTGATCCTAAGAAAAAAATTAATGCTAAAATTATGGTGGATGGAAGTATAAAATATAAAGATTTGGAAGGGTCAATTCATAAGATTGCAGCAAAAATAATGGGCACTGAGAGTTATAATGGTTGGACTTATTGGCATTACAATTTTAATGGATCGGCGGTCTTGATTGATAGTTTAAGACAGAAGTTTATTGCAGAAAAGCAAATCTAGTTTTTATAGACTATTCCCAAGTAAGACTTAATAAAACTCTTTCTTTTAATTAAAAATTTTAAGAAAAAATTTCTTATTATTTGCATAACTGAACTTGAAAGATGAAAAGCAAAAAAGTTTAAGTTTGATCTTTTTCTAATTATTTTTACTCTCTTAGATCTTTCTTGAAAGTAGTCTATTTGAGCGTTAGTGTTCTCATCTTTTAACAAGTTAAATAATTCATATGCACTTTCAATAGATTGTCCGGCTCCTTGAGCTAACGTTGGCAAAAAACCATTAAATGCGTCTCCAATATAAAACACTTTACTGTTAGTGGAAGGAATGATCTGAGGAGTAAAATATAATGGCAAGGATTTTAAATTTCCAACAAAAGCTTTCTCTAATTTGGAGTTTTGGCTAACTACTTTATCAATCAAAAATTTTATATTTTCTGGATCATATTTTTTTTCTCTAATAACACAAACAAAATTAAGTTCTTTATTTTTATTTATTGGATAAATCACTATATGGCAATTTTTTCCCATCATTAGACTAATTTTTTGTTCATTAATATTTAGTTCTAGTTTTGATTTTAGTATTGTTCTCAAAGCTACAGCTTTCTTGAATTTTGGTTTATTTTTTTTCTTCTCAAAAAAAGATCTGGTGTTAGAAAAAATACCATCTGCACCAACAACTATATCAACAAGATCATTTGTATTATCTTCAAATTTGATAAGTATTTTTCCTTTTAGTTCGGAGACTGCTTTTATTTTTTTTCCAAACCTTAAGTGCTGGTTATAGATATCATCTTTTAAAAATTCAATCAGACTTGATCTTTGTAAAGTAGTATATTTATTCTCTATAGTATTAAACTGTAAAAGATCTAAATCACAAATTTTTTTATTATTTATGTTATAAAAATCAACTCCCTTTGGGTGAAATATTTTATTATTATTAATTTTATCAAATCCTAACATATTCAAAATTTTTGAACTATTGGTTGACAACTGAATTCCATAACCTTCGTCTAGTGGTAGACTTTCCTGTTTTTCATATAAAGTAAATTCATGCTCAGTATTTTTTTTTATCAAATTTGCAAGAGTCAAACCTGCAACGCCAGCACCGATAATTGCTAATTTTTTTTTCATTTAAATAAAGTTAAAAGCTTTCTTAATATTTTTTTTGTAAAACTTGGCATAAATTCTTTATTATCTTCTAAAGAAAACCAATTATAAGATAAAGGTATTTTATTAGAAAACTTATAATATAAATTTATATTTAGTTTTAAGTTCGATATTGAATTCTTATAGTTTTTCAAAAATTTCCAATCTTTATAATTTATATAATTATTAGAATGTTTTATAGTTGGCAAATAGAAGTTTTTTAAAAAACTTATTTGTTTTTTTTTTGTAAGAGCTATTTGTTTTTTTTTATTTATATAACAAAAGACGTCGTAATTTATATTTTTTATCATTTTTTTATTAGTTATTTTAATCTTTTTTTTAGATTTAAAATATTTACAAGTTTTTTTCAAACAACATGTAATGCAATTTGGGTTTTTAGGTTTGCATACTAGTGCTCCAAATTCCATTAAAGCTTCTACCAAATCAGCGTTACGGTTGGAACTAAATAGAATTTTTTCATTTTTTGTAATTAATTCTTCAAAATTTATTTTTGTTTCCTCTTTATTAAATTGTCTTGAAAAAAATCTTTTAACGTTTGTGTCTATTGCAATTGTAGGTAAATTATGAACTAACGCTAACAAAGCATTGCCGGTATATTCACCTATTCCAGGAAGTTTTTTAATTTTTTCAATTGTGTTCGGAAGATTTGATTTGTGGTTATTTACTAATATTTTAGAACATCTTAAAAGGTTTCGAGCTCTCCTATAGTATCCGAGACCTTCCCACATTTTTAAAATTTCTTTTTCGTTGCTTTTTGATAGGGCCTTTAAGGTTTTGTATTTTTTTGTAAAATTATTAAAATAGGGAATAACTGTTTTAACCTGAGTCTGTTGCAACATAAATTCACTTAAAAGCCTATAATAAAGCTTGTTAGGAGACTTTTTGCTCAAACGCCAAGGTAAATTGCGCTTATTATTATCGTACCAACAAAGAATTTTTTTTGGTAAATTAATATTTATATGCATAACATTAATAATAATAAATCACGAAATTTCATACAAGGATTGAAACCTTTTTCAAGCTCAATACCTAAAACATTAAAAAAATATCTTAAAAAAAGCGGATATAACTACTCAAACATTGTCGACAATTGGACAAAAATGGTTGATAAAAAAATTTCTAATTTTTGTTATCCAATAAAAATAAAAATGGGTAAGGAAATGAAGAACGGCACTTTGGTTCTTAACGTATTTCACGGTAAAGAGTTAGAAATAGAGTACAAAAAAAAAGAAATAATGGATAAGATAAATACTTTTTTTGGGTTTAATTGTATAAGTAAAATAGTCTTAAAAATTGTGGAAGAGGAAAAGAGTAAAAAAGGAAATAAATTGATAAAAATTAGAAATTTATCTAAAATAAGTAAAAAAATTGATAAAATAAATAATAATCAACTCAAAACTTCTTTAAGTATTTTATTAAAAGCATTCGATGATAAAAATAAATAAAATTTTATATCAGTTACTGTTTATTATATTACTAAGCTTTCCAGTCATAGCTGAGAGCAAAATTTTAAGGATTGGTGATGATAATGCAAAGGTGTCTGTAAAGGTGTTTTCATCTTTAACTTGCCCACATTGTGCAAGTTTTCATAAAAATATTTTTAACAAACTTAAGAAAGATTTTATAGATAACGGAACAGTTAAATTTGAGCACCATAGTTTTCCTTTAGATTTAGCTGCTTTAAATGCTGAAATAATTGTTAGATGTCATGTTGATAATATTAAAAGTTTCCGGTTATTAGAAAAGATTTATGAAAAACAAAGTAAATGGGCAGTCGGATCTGATATAAATATAATTAACGAATCTATAAAAAAAATTGGTTTAGAGTCGGGATTAGAAGATAGTAAAATGGATGAATGTTTAAAAAATGACACTGTTCAGGATGAAATTCTAAAAGAGAGAATTGAAGCTCAAAAAAATTACAACATACAATCAACTCCAACAATTTATATAAACGATAAAAAATTCGATAAGAAACATGAGTATCAAGAATTCAAAAAAGCCATAGAAAAATTTTTATAAATGAAATTTAAGAATTTAGAAATAAACGGTTTTAAGTCTTTCTTTGATAAAACTAATTTTTTAATAGAGGACGGGTTAACTGGGGTTGTTGGACCTAATGGATGTGGTAAATCAAATATAGTGGAGGCTTTAAGATGGTGTATGGGGGAAAATTCTGCCAAAAGCATGAGAGGTTCAGGAATGGAAGATGTAATTTTTTCTGGAACTTCAAATAGAGCATCAAAAAATATATCTGAAGTATCAATATTTTTGGATAACAAATCTAAAGAGGGTCCGGCTTTATATAGAGAATTTGATGAGGTGACTATTAAAAGAAAAATTGAAAAAGATAAAGGATCTAAATATTTTATTAATGATAGAGAAGTAAGAGCTAAAGATGTACAAACTTTTTTTGCAGATTTGTCTACAGGAGCTCATTCCCCTTCTTTAATAAGTCAAGGAAGAATTGGCCAGCTTGTTACTGCCAAACCTTTCGAAAGAAGATCTATACTTGAAGAAGCTGCTGGAATTTCTGGCATCCATTCGAGAAGACAAGAAGCAGAATTAAGGTTAAATGCAGCCGAAAATAATCTAAAGAGAGCAGATGAATTAAAAAAGCAGCAAGAAAAACAATTAAATAATTTAAAAAAGCAAGCTGAAGAAGCAACTCGATACAAAGAAATATCTAAAGAAATTAAAAAAGTAGAAGCTGGATTATATTATTTAAAAATTAAAGAAATAGAAAAAGATAAAAAAAAAATTAATGAAAAATTAAATGAATTAGATGACGAAATAAGTGCAATTAATATTGATTTTAATCATAATAATACTCTTTTAGAAGAGGAAAATAAAAAACTCTCGCCACTAAGAGACAAGAAAATGGAAAGTATCGCCAAGCTTCAAAAATTAAACCTTAATATGACTAGCTTAGACGAGGAAGAAAGCCGAGTAAAAAACTTACAATTAAAACTTGAAAAATCAATAAAAACGATTGAGTCTGATTTAGAACGAGAACGAAGTATATCTTTAGACTCTGAATTAAATGAAAAAAGAATATCTCAAGAAAAGAATATTCTTTTAAAAACTGAAAATGAGCTTTTAGAGGTAGAATCTTCTTCAACAAAAGCATTAAATATCTCAAAAAAAAATTTAAATGATTTAAAAATTCAGCTTGATGAAATATTAAATAAAATAGAAAAACTCATAGATAAAAAAGTCAATTTAAATAAAGAAATTTTTAGAGAGTTAAAGGAACTTGTAAATAAAATTACTTTATCTCAGGAAGAATATGCTGAAAAATACGGTAAAAATAAATCAATACAAAGTGACTCTATTAAAAGAAAAGAAAGAATAAAAAATATAGATATAGAGTTAGAAAACTGGAGAAGTTTAAAACTTAATTCTGAAAAGATGATTTCTGAACTAGATGAGAGAAAGAAAAAAATTCAGATAGAGCAAGAACAAAATCAAAAAAATCCAGAAAAGATTGCGACTTCAAAAGGGCAAAATTTACAAAATTTAGAGAATACAAAAAAAAGAAATGAAGAAATTGAAATTGAACTAGCAGAGGCTGAAGAAAAATATAATTTAATCAATAAAAATTTAAAAGAAATACAGTTAAAACTTAGTGACTTAAAAGAAAACAAAGCAAGAAATGAAGCTACTATAGAAGGCATAGATAACAGAAAAAAAGATTTATTATATTCAGTTAAAAACGAATTGAACATCGAAAGTGAAAATTCTCTTTTAGCCCTTTCTGATCTAAATAATTTTTCAGATGAACATCTGCCAGCTATAGAAAATCAAGCTCAGAAAGTGGAAAAAATAAAAAAACAAAGGGATGCTTTGGGGTCTGTAAATTTAAGGGCTGATGAAGAAACGAAAAAATATGAAACAGAAATTAAAAAGATGGAAGATGATCGATCAGATTTATACTCTGCGATAGTGAAATTAAAAGCGAGTATTGACGAGCTTAATCAAAAAGGTAGAGAAAGACTTTTAGAAGCTTTTTCAAAAGTTAACAGAAAGTTTAATGAAGTTTACACAAAATTATTTAGTGGAGGAACAGCAAAAATTGAATTGGTTGACTCGGATGATCCTTTAGAAGCTGGGTTAGAGATGTTTGTTTCACCACCAGGTAAAAGGCTTCAATCAATAACTTTGTTATCAGGTGGCGAGCAAGCACTGACTGCGTTATCTTTAATATTTGCAGTTTTTTTAGTAAATCCTTCACCAATTTGCGTTTTAGATGAAGTTGATGCACCTTTAGATGATGCTAATGTGACAAGATTTTGTGGCCTGTTAGACGAACTCACTAAGATAACCAGAACTAAATTTATAATTATAACTCATCACGCTCTAACTATGTCAAGAATGCACAGACTTTATGGAGTTACAATGGCTGAGCAAGGGGTAAGTCAGCTTGTATCAGTTGATTTACAAAAAGCCGAAGAATTAGTTGCTTAAATAATTAAAATGACAATTCCAGAAGAATTTAAAACTCGCCTTAAGATTGCAAAATCAAAAGTAAAAAAACAAGTTCAAAATGATAACGAAAAACGTGGCTCATTTATGGGTAGTGCTTTTAAATTAGGCACAGAGTTGGTCGCATCAGTTGCGGTTGGGACAATTATTGGGTTTATTTTAGATAGCTGGTTTGATACTAAACCCTGGTTTATAATAATATTCTTTTTTTTGGGAACTGCCGCTGGCATATTAAATGTCATACGAGCAGCGAACAGAATGCAAAAAGAAGACTAGAAGGTTAATATGGCAAATAATCCAATGCAACAATTCACTGTCCATAAAATTGGACCAGAAATAAAAATTGCAGGAATTGACTTATCTTTTACCAACGCAAGTCTATTTATGGTCATTAGTGCTTCGATCATTCTGCTATTCTTATTTTTAGGGTCAAAAGAAAAAAAAATTATTCCGGATAAAGTGCAGCTAATTGCTGAAATGTTCTACACTTTTGTAGCCAAAATGATTAGTGATACCGCTGGATCAAAAGCTAAACCTTATTTCCCATTTATATTTAGTTTATTTATGTTTGTTTTATTTTGTAACATGGTTGGTATGCTGCCCTATTCTTTCACTGTGACAAGTCATATAATTGTTACGCTGATAATGGCTTTATTTATATTCATAGCTGTTACAATTATTGGTTTCGTTAAACATGGCTTTAAATACTTAAGTATTTTTGTACCCAGTGGTGTTCCGGCTATCCTGATGCCATTAATAACTATTATTGAAATTATTTCTTACTTAAGTAGGCCTGTAAGTCTATCTGTAAGACTTTTTGCTAATATGATGGCAGGTCACACAATGTTGAAAGTATTTGGTGGATTTGTAGTAAGTTTAGGAATATTAGGTGGATGGTTACCACTTAGTTTTTCAGTAGC